>Ga0210383_10000750_pt1 | contig 29450 bp, 22 predicted proteins | sample IncBWC14OmetaG_FD_160072 | JGI IMG/M metagenome (GOLD analysis project Ga0210383, IMG submission 160072) | Forest soil microbial communities from Barre Woods Harvard Forest LTER site, Petersham, Massachusetts, United States - Inc-BW-C-14-O ... | reverse complement strand
AAATTAATCGCCGCGCGACTCGAATGGAGTGTCGTGCCGATCGCGATGATTCTCGAGACACCGGCTTCTTTGGCCCGGCTCAGGACAGCCTCGAGGTCACCGGCAAACTCCGGAAAGTCCAAGTGAACGTGTGTATCAATAAGCATAAAGTGCCTGGCGCGAATATCTCACCTGCCAAAGCGCTGGTGAGATTATCCCACTCCTACCATTGGATTACGGAGCTTGCCCACGTCAGACCGCCGCCAAACACGACAAGAAGAATGTAGTCACCGATTTTGAATCGGCCGGCTCGATGCGCCTCGTCGAGTGCGATCGCGACCGCCGCGGCCGACGTGTTCCCGTATTTCTCCAGGTTTACATAAAATTTCTCCATCGGCAGGCCCATCCGATGAGCGATCGCTTCGATAATCCGCATGTTCGCCTGATGCGGTATGACACAGGCAATGTCATCATATTTCAGACCTGCAGCTTCCAGGGCGCGGTCCGCGGCATCGGACATGGCAGTCACCGCCTGTTTATAGGTCTCCTTGCCCTGCATCTTGATCGTGTTGAGCTGCTGGCCGATGTTCTCTGACGTGATCGGGTAACGGCTTCCGCCACCGGGCATGAAGAGGATTTCAGCAAACTCGCCGTCGCTTCCCATGTGAGTCGCGACGACACCGTGAGAGGCGCCGCGATTCCGCAAAATAGCGGCGCCGGCACCGTCTCCGAATAAAACGCAGGTATTTCGGTCGGACCAATTGACGATCGAACTGAGCTTGTCTGCGCCGACAATGAGAATGGTGTTGTAGACGTGTGTTGAAATGAACTGTTGAGCAATTTCCATCGCGTAGAGAAAACCGGAACAGGCCGCCGATATGTCAAAGCAGGCTGCGCGGACAGCTCCCAGTTTCTTCTGCACCCAGCAGGCGGTGGCCGGAAAGAACATGTCGGGCGTAACCGTTGCGACGATGATTAAATCGATCTCCTCAGCCTTTACTCCTGCCTGGATCATCGCAGAGAGCGCCGCCTTAGTTGCCATATCACTTGTCGCTTCGTCCGCCGCGGCAATTCTCCTTTCACGGATACCGGTGCGGGTTCGAATCCATTCGTCGGTGGTATCCACGATCTGCTCAAGTTCCCTGTTCGTGAGAATACGCTCGGGAACATAACTGCCTGTCGCGATAATCGAAACGGTTCTTCTGGACTTATCGAAACGGCGTGGCTGGGGCGGCGAGCTTCTCATTGTAGGACTGCATTTCCCTGAGTATTTGCGGGTTTATCTCATGTTTGATGGACTCGGTGGCTGCCCGGATTGCATTCTTGATAGCCAACGCCGAACTTGCGCCATGAGCGATAATGCAAACGCCATTGACCCCAAGTAAGGGCATGCCGCCGTATTCCTCATAATTCGTCTTTTTTCGGATCGATTTGAACGCACCTTCGGCGAGCTTTGCGCCGAGCTTCCGGACAGGATTCCGGAAAAGCTCGTGTTTTAGCCACGAAAATATCGCGTGAGCGATTGCCTCGGAGGTCTTGAGCACCACGTTGCCGGTGAAGCCGTCGCAGACCACCACTTCGCTCGGTCTCTCGAACAAATCGTGTCCTTCGATGTTTCCTCGAAAATTGAGACTGCTTGCTTTTAGCAGTTTGAAGGCTTCCTTGGTGACATCGTTACCCTTCATGTCTTCTTCGCCGATCGACATCAGCGCAACGGACGGATTCTTATATCCGAGGACATGCTCTGAAAAGACGGCGCCCATGATCGCGAATTGAACCAGGTTTTCCGGAGTTGAATCCGGGTTCGCACCGGCATCGATCAGCACGAAGACGTTGCTTTCAGTCGGCAACAGACAGGCAACAGCTGGACGTTCAATCCCTTTGAGCGTCCTGAGTTTGAGCACCGAAGCTGCTACGGCGGCTCCGGTATGTCCGGCGGAGACAAGTGCGTTCGCCGATCCATTTTTAACGAGATCTACTGCGCGGCAAATCGACGCATCCTTTTTGTGGCGGACGGCCTTGGCCGCGGACTCCTTCATGGAGACCACTTCCGAGGCGTGAAAAATCTCGACTCGCGAGTCTTGGCAATTAAGACGCTTGAGCTCATTCTCGATGGCGGTCGCGTCGCCCACCAGAAAGAGCTTTTCAATTTCGGGGAGCTCTTTGAGTCCGAGGACCGCGCCCTCGATGATGTTTTTGGGAGCGTAATCACCACCCATCGCGTCTAGGGCAATCCTCATAGCTCATTGAATCCGGCGTCCTGCCGAAGATTCTCGTAGGATGGCTGCTTAACGCAATTGGAGGTCTCGATCAACAGGAAAACGCGCTTTCGAATCGCCGAGGGGGCGTGGTGAAAGATTAGGCGACCTCGATCGTCAGGATTTGTCGTCCGCGGTAATAGCCGCAGGATGGACAAGCCGTATGGCCGCGCACCCGGCTGCCGCACTGCGGACATTTAGTCAGTTGAGGTGCGTGCCAGCGGTTCGCGGCCTTTCGGGTGCGCAAACGCATTTTGGATGTTCTTCTCTTCGGTACTCCCATTCTAACTCACTTCCTTCGGTTCAAATTCAAATGGTCGAGCGCATCCCAGGCATTCGGCGCGTTTGGATTGTCCGCGACGTCCAGGTATTTCAGCCGCGGCCCGACGCACTTCGTCTTCCGGTCCCAATCGCAATGCGGATGAACAGGAAGAGCGAGGAGAATATCCTCTCGAATCCATGGCGTCAAGTCGACCAATTCGGGCCCTGCGAGCTCGACTTGAGCCGCAAAGTCTCGAACGCGAATCGGAAAGACGAATCGCTTGAGGCAACTGACGCACTCCAGTCCGACATCCACCCCGATTTTTCCCGTTACAAAGAGACCGGACCCCGATACTCCGATATCGAGCGAGTATTCGACAGGCCCCAATGGCCGAATTTGGTTTTCCTCCAGCTCCAGAATGTCGGTTTTTTCTTTGCCTTCGAGGTGAATGCCTTCCGCAGGAATCTGCTTCAGATGTACTTTCATGATTGTTACCTCCTCCCCTGACATGCTCTCCGTGAGGCCGAGGATCACCGTTGACGGCTCGTAGGAGGCCTCCCCTGACCTTTGCCGCTCGTCGCCGGTCTGGCAGGGCGAGGCTCCTTCCGAGCCGGAGGCAACGTTAAAACCTTCGGCTACGGACAGGATGATCCGTGTACTAGCTGAGAAACTTCTTCGCCAGCGCCCGGACAACGCAGTCTGGCACAAACGATTGAACGTTGCCACCTAATCGAGCGATTTCTTTCACGATCCTTGAACTGATGTAGGTGAATTCTTCCTTGGGCATCATAAAAATAGTCTCTACCGTCGGCTCCATCTTCCGATTCATCAAAGCCATCTGAAATTCAAATTCGAAATCCGAGATGGCTCGAAGCCCGCGAACAATCGCCACAACCTTTTCCTGCTTCGCGAAATCGACCAACAACCCATTCAACCTGACGACACGCAGCTTCGGAATGTGCTCACATGTTTGCTGAAGCAGCGCGATCCTTTCTTCGATCGAAAAGAGCGTCGACTTGTGTTTTTGATCATTGAACGCCACCGCCACGATCAGTTCGTCGAACAACGTGCCGGCCCTCTGGATGACATCCAGGTGCCCGTTCGTCACCGGATCAAAGCTCCCTGGATAGATGGCGACACGCATTGGCGGACTCGATTTGAGCTTTTATTCCCACTCGATCGTACTCGGCGGTTTACTGGAAATATCGTAGCATACTCTGTTGACGCCATTTACCTCGTTAATGATTCGCGTAGAGATTCGGGCAAGGATTTCGTAAGGAATTCGGACCCAGTCTGCGGTCATCCCGTCCTGGCTTTCGACAATGCGCAGTGCGACGCTGTTTTCGTAGGTTCGCTGATCCCCCATCACGCCAACCGATCGTACCGGCAAAAGTACGGCGAAAGATTGCCAGACTTTGTAGTACCAGTCTGTAACCTTCATTTCGCTCACCACGATTTCGTCCGCCTGCCGAAGGATCTCCAGTCGTTCTTCCGTGATGTCACCAAGAATACGAACTGCCAGGCCAGGCCCCGGGAAAGGTTGGCGAAATACGATTTCGCGTGGGAGCTCCAGTTCCAGACCAACTTGTCGAACTTCGTCCTTGAAGAGTTGCCGGAGAGGTTCAAGGAGCTCAAAATCCATTTTTTCCGGCAACCCACCCACGTTGTGGTGGCTCTTGATGAGAGCCGCCGGATTCCCTGAAATGGAAATGCTCTCAATCACATCCGGATACAACGTTCCTTGAGCGAGAAAACGGTAGTGGCTTTCACCCGCTTCTTCCGCTTTCAAATCCTTCGTGGCATGCTCGAAGACACGGATAAACTCGCCCCCGATCAGCTTGCGCTTCTTTTCGGGATCCGTGACACCACGGAGCAGTTGGAGGAAACTTTGCGTGGCGTCGACGTACTTCAGACGGATATGGAAATGGCCCCGGAAGATTCTCTGAACCGTCTCGGGCTCGCGCGAACGGAGGAGACCATTGTTAACGAAAATGCAGGTTAGCTGGTCGCCAATCGCCCGATGAATGAGGGCCGCCGCGACTGAAGAATCGACGCCTCCCGAGAGGCCGAGCACAACTTTGTCATCCCGAACTTTTCTGCGAATTTCGCGGCAGGTCTGCTCAATAAAGGAACCCATTGTCCAATCGGGCGAACAACCGCAGGCCCTGTAGAGAAAATTTTCGAGAACGTCTTTGCCCAAAGGCGTGTGTGCGACCTCCGGGTGAAACTGGAGTCCGAACAATGATTTGCCGTGATGTTGAATCGCCGCGTAGGCCGAGTTCTCGGTGGTTCCGATCGCTTCAAATCCATTTGGGATCTGGGTAATTTTATCACCGTGGCTGTTCCAGACCTGCAGCTTGGATGGCAACCCGTCGAACAGCGGACTGGTTCCCACTACGTTCAACGTGCCCGCACCATATTCCCGGTGATCGGAAAATTCGACGGCGCCCCCTAAGTGATACGCCATGAGTTGCGTCCCGTAACAAATGCCGAGAACCGGGATGCCCATTGCGAAGATTTCAGGATCGATCTGCGGCGCGTTGGTGGAATAGACACTGGCCGGGCCGCCCGACAAGATAATCCCCCGCGCACCAGTCTCGCGGATCTCATCTGGCCCGACACCGAAACGCAAAATCTCGGAATAGACCCGACTCTCGCGAATCCGTCGCGCGATCACCTGCGTGTACTGCGACCCGAAATCCAGGATGACGACCTTCGAACCACGAAACGCTTCGTCGCTGCTCATTTGGAAGGAGTTCTCAGTGCCAGAGGAAGTTGTCAGCTGTCGGTTGCCAGTTGCCGGTGGGAAGAGGGTAATGGCTGGAAGTTCGTATTTCAAACTTTGAAGTGTCGTCGATGACTCTTTCATTGCCTCTGGGAACTGACAACTGACAACTTCTTCTGACACTGGTAACTTCCTGGGTGCTCGAGAGACGTCGATCCAAGATTATTCCTGCATCTCTCCTCCTTGAGGCCTATTGCACGGGGGTATTTCCGATGGCGATGGAGAACGGAGAGATCGCCTGGTTCTCGCCTGATCCGCGCGGAATCATTCTGCTTGACGCGTTTCACATTCCGCATGGCCTCAAACGCACCCTGAAGAAGGGAGAGTTCCAGATTCGCCTGAACACTTCATTCGAGGAGGTTATAAGAGCCTGTGGCAAACGGACAGAGACCTGGATCAGTGAAAATATCGTTGAGAGCTACATCAATCTACACAGGCTCGGATTCGCTCATTCGGTCGAAGCATGGCTGGATGGCGAATTGGCAGGCGGCCTGTACGGTGTAAGTGTTTATGGCGCCTTTTTTGGGGAATCGATGTTCCACAGGGTGACGGACGCCTCAAAGGTCGCACTTGTGGGATTGGTGAATCGCCTGAACGAGAGAGGATACCGTTTGCTCGATACACAATATGTTACCAGTCACCTGACGAAATTCGGAGCTGTCGAAATATCGCGTTCGAAGTATATCCGCCTGCTTAAACAGGCCCTTGCGCTGGATTGTAAGTTTGTTTGAATGGAACGCAGGCGAAAGCAACTGTGTCAGCTCTGTTCAGTGCGGGCAAAGACCGGAACAATCGCTCATGCATGGCCATCATTTCAATTCATGACCTCCGCGTGGTCCGGGGCGGAACAGAAATCCTCACAGGTATTCAATGGGAGGTTGCGGCGAAAGAAAACTGGGTGATTCTCGGAGCGAACGGATCCGGTAAAACGAGTCTGCTCAGTTGCGTGACCGGTTATCTGACACCCTCTGCTGGAACGGTCGAAGTTCTAGGGAAGGTGTACGGGAAGTCGGATTGGCGCGAGCTTCGAAAGGAAGTCGGCCTGGTCAGTTCCGGGATTCGTCACTTGATCGAAGATCAGCAGACAGCGCTGGATGTCGTCGCCAGCGGGCGCAACGCGGAGTTGAACCTGTGGCACCCGGCGCAAGGCACGTTGCGTCGGGAGGCGCGCAAGAGCCTGCGTCAAGTGGAGTGCGCGAATCTTGGCGATCGGCCTTGGGCATTTCTTTCCCAAGGAGAACGACAACGCGTGTTGATTGGTCGGGCCTTAATGGCCAGGTATCGCATTTTGATTCTCGATGAACCGTGTGCCGGACTCGATCCCGTGGCGCGCGAGCGGTTTTTACAATTTTTAAGCCGGCTCGCTTCGTCGGACAAAACGCCCAATCTCGTTTTTGTGACACACCATGTGGAAGAGATTTTGCCCTGTTTCGACAAGGCATTGGTATTGAAGGGCGGCGAGATTTGGTCACAAGGGGCAATTGGGAAGGTGATTACTTCGCCCACCATGAGCGAGGCGTTTGGCTGTAAGATCGTCGTTCGAAACAGAAAAGGCAGGTTTCAACTGCGCTTCATCCTATGAAGAGCATCGGCCGTTGGCACGAGAGCGGTTATTATTCGTTAACCTCATCGATTGAGGTAATCTTCCAAGCGCCGTGATTTATCGGGACAACCCGAAGCCGCAACACCGATCGGCCTTGGGCGACCTTTGATCCCTGCGTCTGGCTCCACCGGACCGGTTGCTCGATGACAAAAAACCCGCCGTTTACCGGACCGGTCGCAACGGCAGGCCCGGCTACCTCGGACTTGATCTGACGATCGCGATGATGCCTTCGGGAGGCGGCCTCCACTCCGGCCAGACTCAGATCTCCCTCCTGATAGAAGTGCACCGAGTCCGCAAAGAATCGATGCTGTTCTGCGACATTGTCGGTTTGGTTTGCGCGAACGAAATCGGAGGCGAATCGTTGAAGATTCTCGGAGAGATCCCGCGAGCCTGAATCGTGATTGTCCTTCGTCTGGCCAGTGGAAGAATCGGCTTTGCCTCCATTCGGCGAAGAACCATTCCTGCTGATACTTTCCCGGGCGGACGTGTTACCGGGGGAGCCGATTCCCGCACTTTTCACGAATCGAACCGACACTGATTTATTCCTCGAGATCGAGTCTTTCCGACGGTTAGGAGCGGGCATTCTGTCTTCTGCGTCGGTAGATTGTCGTGGCGTGGCGGAGGCAGGCGTGGCGGAGGCAGTTTTGTCCATCGCCAGCACGAGGGAGGAAACTGGATCGATTGGCTTGGTTGGATTGGCTGCGGCAGACGCCGTCGACATGGCGACAGCCACGGTCACGAGCGGGGCGCCGGATTCCATCCCGAGACCCGGGTTCTGAATACTCACCCCCGGGCCACTGAGCGATATCGCGCGCTCCCTTCCTGGGCTCACCGGAAATGAGTTTTCCACCAACCCGAATCTTGAGGGGTCAATCAGTCCCGCCGCGAGTGCGGCGTTAAATCGCTCACGAGATAGTCCCGGCTTCGACAAATAGCTCTTCGCCTGGGGGGCGTCTGAATTCCCGACGGGGCCGGGAGCGCGGAGTTCGGCAGCCTCGGGCGCCTGGTCCACGGGTGCAACGTTGAAACCGGGAACGGATGCCTCCTGGTGCGCGCTGAATCGATGCTGGTCGTCGAATGAGGCCGCGTTGTGGACCTCGAGGAGAAGTTTCCAGCCGGCGGCGATGGTGATGCAAATGGCTAAAATTGACGGAAGCAATGTACGCGTTACGGTAATGCAACGAGCACATTTACATCGCAATATAGGCCCTAATCGTCTCATCAGCGATAAGTTGTGCGATGCGTTTAAACGTTCAGACGCCCGCAAATTCTCATAGTTGAATTTCTCAACAGGAGCGAGCCTTTTCTTTATCATTTCTGATTCTCTTCGCTCAACCACCCGGTTTGCCTGTCAGCGGCAGCTTAAGGCGTTATTCGCATTTTTGAATGCGCCCGGAGATCTCTAAAAACCATCGTGCGGTCTTAACCAGACCTTCGCGAAGTTTGGCCACAGTATAGTCGCCCAGCAGATCCTTGGAAAAACTGGTATTTGCCTGAGAGTGTTTGATATCACCCTGGCGTTCCGCCTCATAAATAGGTTCTATTTGCGAACCGAAGATTCCGTTCAACAAACTGACCAGCTCGTTGAGTGAAATCTGCGTTCCGGTGGCAATGTTCAGGATCGTGGCGGATGGCAGAGAGACCTGAGCCGCACGGAGGTTCGCTTCGACGATGTTTTCAATGTACGTGAAATCGCGCGTCTGCGTTCCATCCCCGAATATGACCGGACGGCTCCCTTCCGCCAACTTCCGGATGAACAGGGGAATCACCGCCGCGTATTGGCTGTCAAGATTTTGACGCGGACCGAATACGTTGAAATAGCGAAGCGAGACGGTTTCGAGCGACGTACTCCTTGCGAACTGTGCCGCGTACAGTTCACCCATCCATTTCGAAAGACCGTACGGCGAAAGAGGCGAAGGAATGGCGCCTTCCGTTTGCAATGTTGCGCCGTTGTTGCCATAGACGGAAGAGGAGGAAGCGAAAATAACCTTACGGACGCCGGCATGAAGTGCCGCGGTGAGAACGTTCAAGGTTCCTGTTACGTTGACTTCGTGGGTGTAGATCAGATCTTCAAAACTACGGGGCACCGAAGCTATTCCGGCGTGGTGGAGAACGACGGAAACACCGCGAAATGCCGCTGTCAGTCCCTCGACATCACGGATGTCAATCGTTCTAAAGTCGACTTCACTTCTGGTTGGAGCAAGATTGGCTACGCTGCCGGTGGTCAGATTGTCAATTGTCCGCACTGCATACCCATTCCTCACGAAGCCCTCGGTCAGATGTGAACCGATAAATCCAGCTCCGCCGGTGATGGCGGCGAGAGAGCTCATGGTTCGGTTTCGCTGTGCAGATTGCCGTGCTTTCCGAAGCTTTCTGCGATGCTAGGGCTTGATTGGGCTGTTCCAATCAGATCGGCCGCCTCCGTGGAATTCTCCCGCTGCGTGAGTTTGACGCCGACCAGCTTGCTGATCCCGTGTTCCTCCATGGTCACGCCGTATAAGACATCTGCCTTCGCGATCGTTCGTTTATTGTGGGTGATGACCACAAATTGGCTCTGGTGAACGAAACGGTCCAGGATCTTGGTGAACCTTCGAATATTCGACTCGTCAAGCGGAGCATCCATTTCATCGAGCACGCAGAACGGACTCGGCTTGACCATATAAATGGCGAAAAGCAGTGAGACCGCGGTCATTGTTCGTTCGCCTCCGGATAATAGAGAGATCGATTGAAGTTGTTTTCCTGGCGGCCTCGCAATAATTTCGATCCCGCTTTCCAGCGGGTCCAGATCATCCACCAGCAACAAATTTGCTTTTCCTCCTCCGAACAACTCCGTAAACATCTCCTGAAAATTCTTTCTGACCTGCTCGAAGGTGTCGGCAAATAACTCCTTGGTTGTCGCGTTGATCTTGTTGATCACGTCGAGCAACTCGCTCTTGGACTTCACGAGGTCCGCGTGTTGATCGTCAAGGAATTTCTGGCGTTCTTCCAATTCGTCGTATTCCTGAATCGCTTCCAGGTTGACCGGTCCCATCGCGTCGAGTCGCTCCGTCATCTCTGCGATGGCCGTTTGGGCAAATTCCCAATCGATCTCCGGGCCCAGCGAAGGGTTCGACGCCGGCCGAGATGCGTCTGTCTCAGCGGTGGGTCGCTCGAGCCGTTTACGTTGTTCCCGCAGGCAGACCTGAAAAGCATACCAGTCAGTCTGGAGGCTCGGTAAATCGACGTGGTACCGATGAATCACATGTTCGCAGATATGCTCCAGCCGGAGATTCGATTGAGTCATTTTCACCTCCTGCTGACCTCGCATTTCCTGGGAGTCGCCCAGTTGTTTGCGAAGGTGGCGTAGGTTCAGGTCGACCGCTTCAAGGGCCTCGACTTGCTGTGCTCGATCCTGCAGGAGGCGGCTCGCAGCAGTTTCCGCTTCCGACTGTTCTATCTGAAGCTGCTCGATTCTGGCGCGCAGAGCGGCGTTCTCGTTTGCGAACAGTTCGATGCGAGCAGTGTAATTGGCGATATCCCGCTGGCGATTGACGATCAGGTCCTTCAATTCGGCCAGACGAACCGCGATTGGCAAGCGTTGTCGCTGAAGATTCTCTTTTCGCTGGCGTTCAGTCGCCACCCGAACTTTGAGTTCGTTCAGAAAATCGAGCAGAGTCTCCTCGTCACGGCGCAAGGAATCCACTCCGGCAATGGCAGCCGCCAACTCTGTTTGCGACCTTTCCAGGTCCCGGTTGCTATTGGAAAGTTCGCGCTCGATGGAATCCACCTTTCCAGTGGCCGCGTCCAAGCGTTGGCGAACATTTTCCCGTTCCCAATTCAAGCTCTTTAATTTGCCTTCCGCTTCCCGCAACTCGCGGTCCAGCAAAGAAAGTTGGCCCTGCAATGTCGAGGCGTCGACCTGCATCCGTTGTGAGGCATCCCGTTTTTCGCGCACCGTTTGCTGGCACAGCCCCACTTGAACAAGCAGTTGCTCCTTTCTTTTTTCCAGGTTCTGGACGATCGCACGAATTCCAGCGGACTCATTTTCAAGCTGCCGGATCTGAATTTTCCGTTGCAGGATGGAATTGCCATTGTCGGCGTTAAAGCCTGCGAAAACGACGCCGTCGTGAGAAATGTATTCCCCGCTCATCGTGACGACTGCGAGGTCTGGAGCGTTCCTCTTGATCTCAAATGCTGACGACAGGTTGGAGGCCAGCACCACGTTATCGAGCAGACGGGTGACGAGCGGGGATACCTCCGGCTTGGGCTTGATTCGATCGAGAGCCCACGCAACTGCACCATCGGGCAGAGACTGCAATTGCACTGGGATGTGGTTTGGCAGATGCGGAACGGGTACGATCGCTGCGCGGCCGAATTTCTTTTCGGCGAGATCAAGGGCGATCGCTTCTCCGAGGAGTCGTTCTTTGACCAGAATCGCCTGGAGATGTTGCCCAAGCGCGGCCTCGATAGCCGGTATGTACTCGCTCGTCACTTCGATAAAATTGGCGAGCGCTCCGATAATTGCCGCCCGGTAAAGTTCCGGATTGTCCAGACCTCGCAGGACAGCTTGAGTGCCGACGCCCAGCCCGGCGCCTTCTTCGTTTAATTGCTTCAATACCTCCAATTTGGACACTCGCTCCGTCAGGGTCCGCTGATTCGTGCCGAGGTCGTTGTCGATCTGCTGCAGTTCCTTTTGCGTATGGGAAAGTTCGTGCTCGCTGTCGTTTAATTCATCCCGGCTGGATTGTACTCTGGCCTTCGCCAGTTCAAGCTCGTTCCCCGTGTGCGAGACCAAGTCTCCAAGCTGACGATGGGTCGTTTCTGTCTGCGTTAATTCTCGCTGCAGGAGTTCCAGTCTCGTTTCACCGGCTTCCTTTTGATTCAGCGTACTTGAGAGATCGCCGCGGAGCGCTGCGATCTGGCTCTCCCGCTGTTGGATCTGACGTTGAAAATCCTGAACGGATCGTTCGACATTCTGCCGCTGCGATCGGAGCTGATTTGCCTGATTTTGCTGTTCCTGGAGCTGTTGCTCCTCCGTGCTAAGCGACTCGAAGATGGCGCTCAACTGATCGTCCGTCTCTTCTAATTGGCTTTGCTGGATCAACAGCTTTTGTTCAGCGGCCGCGATGTCTGTCTGGTATTGCTCCGACAACGTGGATGATTCGGCAATGCGTTCCTCATTAAACTCAATCCGGTTGGAGGCGGAATCGGCTTGGTTTCTCAGTTCCTGAACCTGCTGGCGCACGGACGCGATCTGTTCGTCCAGGAGATCGATTTGCCGGCGCTGCTCGCTGATGCCGAACTCCTGCGATTCGACCTGTTCCTCAAGAGAGCGTTGGATGTTGCGGAGCCTCTCAATTTCTTTCTCCGCCGCCGTAATCGCCAGAAGGATATCGTCATGCGTTCTCCGACTGAAATGAGTGTCCAGAGTCTGCAGATCGTCAAAAAGCGATTTGAAGCGCCGAGCCTTGCCGGCCTGGCGTTGAAGTGAACCGATCTGACGCTTCACTTCTTTCATGATGTCGGCCAGGCGAACCAGGTTCGCATCGGTGTACTCAAGCTTCCGCAGCGCCTCTTTCTTCTGAGCCTTGTACTTTGTAATCCCGGCGGCGTCCTCAAAAATAGCCCGTCGATCTTCCGGTCGCGAACTCAGGATAAGGTCAATCTTGCCCTGTTCCATGATCGAATAGGCGGTGCGGCCAATACCGGTATCCATCAGCAGCATCTGGATATCTTTGAGGCGGCATACGGTCTTGTTGAGGAGGTATTCGGACCGTCCGTCACGGAAAACCCGGCGCGAGATTCTGACTTCGTTGTATTCTGTCCCGAGATCTTTTTCGCAATCGGCGAACGTGAGGGAGACTTCCGCCATTCCAACAGCCTGTTTGCTGTCCGTCCCGCTGAAGATTACGTCGGCCATTTCGCCTCCGCGAAGGGCTTTGGCTGACTGCTCGCCGAGCACCCACCGCACGGCATCGAGAAGATTCGATTTTCCGCAACCATTCGGTCCCACAATGGCGGTTACGCCCGGGTGAAAAGTCAGGACCGTCTTATGGGCGAATGATTTGAAGCCGATCAATTCGAGCGATTGCAGGTACATGAGGAGATGTCTGGAAGGCTAGTTGGGAACCAGTGCCCTGACAAGGTGAATATACAACAGGTTGACCGAAAATTGGTGTGGACCTCAATATATTGGGGTAGACATCCTTTGCGGCTCTTTGGTGCCACCGACACCCGGTACCTGCCGACCGAATCCTGTCGCCTCTCGCCGTTGGTTGTGTTTTCGTATCAATGCTATGGATCCATTAGACGACCTCATCGAATTCCTGAGATTTCCGTCTGTTTCTGCCGACAGTCAATTTAAGAGTAGTGTCGCCGCCTGCGCGGATTGGTTGACCACTCGGTTACGAAGAGCAGGGCTGCAGGTTCAGAGGTATGAAACTGCCGGACATCCGGTTGTGGTGGCTCGCAACGAGGAGCGACCAGGCCGAAGGACGGTCTTGATTTATGGGCACTACGACGTTCAGCCGCCGGATCCCGTCGATCTTTGGGAGACGCCTCCGTTCGAGCCCGTGGTTAAAGGGGACAAGATTTTTGCTCGTGGGTCGACCGATAACAAGGGTCAGATTTTAGCGCACATTCTCGGCGTTGAATCCGCTCTCCAGGAACGCGGTGATTTGCCGGTCAATCTGGTTTTGCTGGTGGAAGGCGAGGAGGAAATCGGCAGCCCGAATCTGGAAGCCTTCCTGAAAGAACACAAGTTGGCTTGGCATGCCGATGTGGTGGCGATTTCGGATACCGGTATGGTCGGGCCCGGGATTCCGACCTTCACTTATGGGTTGCGGGGAATATTATGTATGGAACTTCAGATGCGCGGCCCGTCCGTGGATCTTCATTCCGGGATTTTTGGTGGATCGGTGGCAAATCCGGCCACGGTATTGAGCCGGATCTTGGCGAAACTTCACGATGAGTCGGGCCGCATCGCAATTCCTGGGTTTTACGACCACGTCCTTCCGCTGGAGCAATGGGAACGGGAGCTTTGGGCCAAACTTCCTTATACGGAAAAAGCGTGGCTCGCGACGACCGGTTCGCCGCGAATTTTCGGCGAAGAGGGATACACCTTCCTGGAACAAGTTTGGGCCCGGCCGACAGCGGAGGTGAATGGTTTTGGGAGCGGTTATCAGGGGGAAGGACCGAAGACTATTGTGCCGAGCAAGGCGACGGCCAAACTTTCATTTCGCCTGGTGCCTGCTCAGGATCCGTCCGAATTGAGACCGGTCATTATGGAATTTTTGCAACGCCAGTGCCCCGACTCGGTGGAAATGGAGATTGTGCAGCAGCATTCGGGTAAGGCATATCTGGTCGAGCCGGATTCGGCCTTTGGCAAGGCCGCCCAAAAGGCGCTTGCCGAGACATTTGGTCGGCCGGTCGCTTTTATACGGGAGGGAGGGAGCATTCCAATCACCCAATCGTTTAAGGAGATCCTGGGGATCGATACTTTGTTGCTGGGATTGGCATTGCCGGACTGCAAGGCCCATTCGCCTAACGAAAACTTCGCGATTGAAAACTTTCACGCTGGGATTCGTCTAAACAGAGAGCTTCTCGAACAAATCGCCGTGACATGATAAAAAGGTTCTTCGCCATCTGTTTGCTGTGGTGCACGGCCCTTCTGCCGGTCCGTGGCGAAGACAGGACCTTGAATAATGTTTATCGGTCCCTCGGCAGGCTTGGGAACAACGTAAAGAACACTTTTACGGAAGACTCGGACGACCAGCCAAGCCCGACTCCAAGGCGACACCGAAAATCGACTAGCAAACATTTATCCTCCAAGAAGACGACGGCTAAGGATGCTGATTCAACAGGTGAATCGCCGACCCCGAAACCGGGCACTTCTAGCAAGGACACGAAATCGAAACCTGGTTCGGAATCCTCCACAGAGTCGAAGCAGGATGGTGCACAAACAGCTGCCGGCGAGGAAGAATCTGGTCCTGCTTCCAAAGACAAGTCCGAACCCGCCGCTCCGCCGGCCACCTTAAAACCCGAAGCACTTCGCGAATTCTCGGAGCAGCCCGCGGAAGTTCAACGATTGATTCGCAACTCGCTCGCGCTCACCGAGCAAAATTTGAGTTACAAGTACGGGTCTGCGGATCCCGCGGCGGGGGGAATGGATTGTTCGGGTTTCATCTATTACGTGCTAACCAACGCCGGATTCAAAGATGTCCCGAGAGATTCGGCCGGCCAATACGCCTGGGTCCGTAAGAACAGCGATTTTCGTGCGGTGCTGAGCCGAAGCGGAGATTCTTTTGAGCTCGACGATCTCAAACCGGGCGACCTTATGTTCTGGTCCGGCACCTATCAGGTCGATCGGGATATTCCGATTACGCACGTGATGATCTATCTGGGCAAAGAAAAATCCACCGGCAACCCTGTCATGGTAGGTTCCACAGACGGGCGTACCTACGACGGGGTTCGTCGCTACGGTGTCAGCGTGTTTGATTTTAAAATGCCAAGCGGCAAACCGAACAAAGATGATCCGGTTCTGACGGCAAAATTTGAGGGATACGCGAGTATCCCCGGGCTGCGCGAGGTAGATGTGGCGTCAAGGAACCGGGCAAATCCGGAAGAGGGCAAACAGAGCGACAAGGAGACACCCAACGGAAAAGCAAAGCCGACGACTAATACGATGGGTGACGGGGATTAGATCAGTGCCACTGGCAACCGGCGGGCGATCGATACTCCGCGATGATCGACGATTTTCTTTTACTCGGTCGGGAGGCGGTATAGCGTCCCGTCATGCTGGATATTCGTCTGATACGAGAGAGACCTGATTTCATTCGCGAGCGCCTGACCACGCGCAGCGCGGAACTGGCTCCACAGGTCGACGAAGTTCTAAGGATCGATTCGGAACGGCGCCGGTTGGAGACTCAGCTTCAGCAGTTAAATGCCGAACGAAACAAGCTGAGCAAAGAGATCGGGATGCTACGAGCGAAGAAGGAATCCAGCGCCGAGCAGGAATCAAAAGTCAGGGCCATCGGTGAACGGATTGTCTGTTTGAATGAAGCGGTTGCTGTCGCCGACGAATCCCAGACGAACCTATTACTCGGTATACCTAACCTGCCTCACGCGAAGGCTCCAATAGGAGCCGATGCCGGCGGCAATCTCGAGGTGCGCGTCTGGGGTGAAAAACCCGTCTTTAGTTTCCAGCCTTTAGATCACGTTGATTTGGGAACAAAGCTAGGCCTTTTTGATCTCGAGCGTTCTGTCAAAATCAGCGGTGCCGGCTTTGTCTGCTTTACCAACCTCGGAGCACGGCTGCATCGTGGTTTGATCCAGTTTTTGCTGGACCTCCACACGACCGAGCACGGCTATGTGGAAATCTGTCCGCCTCATCTCGTGCGACGTGAATGCATGGTCGGCACCGGACAGTTGCCCAAGTTCGAGGAAGACGCGTATGGGCTGGAGGAGGGACGAACTTTTTTGATTCCCACTGCGGAGGTGCCTTTGACTAATCTTTATCGGGACGAGATTTTGGCTAACGGAGAGTTGCCAAAACATTTAGTCGCTCACACGCCTTGCTTTCGGCGGGAGGCAGGATCCGCAGGTCGTGACACGCGGGGAATCATCCGGATACACCAATTTGATAAAGTGGAACTGGTCAAAATCACGGTCCCGGAAAGCTCCTATGAGGAACTTGAGAAGCTGACGGCCGACGCAGAGAAAGTGCTGAAGAGACTTGGACTGCATTACCGAGTGATCGAGCTTTGCACCGGCGACCTCGGGTTCAGTATGGCGAAAACGTACGATATAGAGGTCTGGGCCCCCGGCCAGGACCGGTATCTGGAGGTTTCGAGTTGTTCGAATGCGGAAGATTATCAGGCGCGCCGGATGAATCTGAAGTTTAAGGACGTGGACGGAAAAAACCGCTTTTGTCATACCCTGAATGGCTCAGGGACCGCTCTTCCTCGGCTCTACGTGGCGCTGGTGGAGACCTATCAGCAACCCGACGGATCGATCCTGATTCCTGAAGCGCTCAGGGACTACGTCGGAGTCAAGGAGATAAGGTAGTTCGTTTGTACCGGCCAAGCCTTTTCTGACCGAACTTCTGGAACTGCTGACTCCAGATTCACCTTTTTTGTTCCTGGAATTGCTTCGGCTGGGTCTCCTCCTGCTCTTCCTCCTCCTGACCTTCCTCAAGCCACTCGCAAAACTCTTTGTAGATGGCCTTGCTGATCACGATCAGGCGTCCCTGCATCCTGTCCAGGTATTCGTGAAGTCCGGTACGGAAAATCTCGTCGATGGTGACGAAACAGAGATCGGCCAGGAGCTTACCGGAAAGGCGCTCTGCTTCCACCTTGTACTGAAAATCTCCTCGATCGACTCCAGTGATCTTGTGAAGTGCGAAGTCGAGGGAATCAACGCAGAAGAGAATTGATCGAGGAAACGTCTGATTCTTGACCAGAAATTCTACGACTTTCCACGGCACAACCTGGCCTCGATAATGCTTCCGATAGGGTTCTAGTGCGCTGCATGACTTCAGAACCGCCATCCATTGGACGGTGTCGACGTTACCGCCGATCTGTTCACCGCTTGGCAACAGGATGTGGTACTTGATGTCCAGAATCCGGGAAGTTCGATCAGCGCGTTCCAGGAACATTCCTAAGCGAATGAATTCCCAGCCTTCGTCATGCGCCATGGTGGCGTCGGTAACACCTTGGAACAGTTGAGATCCTTCCAGGATCCATTTGAAGAATTCGTAGGTGCTATTTTTAAACAGCCGCTTCGCGTCGCCGGAAAAGAAAAACAAATACATCCGATTAATCTGCTCCCACATCTCGACGGAGATTTGTTCGCGCACGGTGCGGGCATTTTCGCGCGCGGTAGCGATGCAGGAGTAAATGGAGTTGGGGTTCTTCCGTTCGAAGGTCACGAAATCGACGACGGCGTCACCGGCAATTCCGGGATAAAGTTTATCAAAGAGTTTCGTGTCTTCCAGGGTGAAAATAATCGATTCCCAATGTTGATTGTTGGTGAGCGGCTGCACATCGAGCATGAGCTGGAGATTGACATCCATCATGCGGGCATTGTTTTCCGCGCGTTCCGTGTAGCGGCTCAACCAAAAAAGTGCGTCGGCGACTCGGCTTAACATAATTTACGTGACCCGTTCTGAATTCTTAATCGTTCAGCACCCATGTGTCTTTGCTCCCGCCGCCCTGTGAGGAATTGACGACCAGCGAGCCTTTTCGGAGGGCGACTCGCGTTAAACCTCCCGGGATAATGGTGATCTTTTCTCCGTACAGAATGTAGGGGCGGAGATCGATGTGCCTTCCTTCGAAATGATCATCGCAGAACGAGGGAGAACGCGACAGCCGGATGACCGGTTGAGCAACATAGTTGCGTGGATTTTTTTCGATGGCCTGTCGAAAGCTTTCCCGTTGCTCGGCGGTGGACTGTGGGCCCATCAGCATTCCGTAGCCGCCGCTTTCGTTGGCTGATTTAACCACCAGTTTGTCCAGATTTTCGAGAATGTATTTTCGATCCGTATCGAAGTGCGAAAGATAGGTCTCGACGTTGGGAAGAATCGGATCTTGATCCAGGTAGTAACGGATCATTTTCGGCACGAAATAGTACGTCACCTTGTCGTCTGCCACGCCGGTACCGATCGTGTTAGCCAGACTGACATTGCCTCGACGGTAGGCATCGACGATTCCAGGAACACCCAGCACCGAATCGGGTCTGAATACCTGCGGATCGAGAAAGTCATCATCGATCCGGCGATAAATGACATCGACGCGTTTCAAGCCTCGCGTCGTTTTCATATAAACGATACCCTCCTGAGTCACCAGGTCAGCGCCGACGACAATTTCGATCCCCATCGTCCGCGCCAGGAAGGAATGCTCGAAGTAAGCGGAGTTATAGATCCCGGGCGTGAGCAACACGACGGTGGGGTCCGGGTTGCTCCTGGGAGCGATGAAACGGAGAACGTCCAGAAGCTCAAGGCAATAGGTGTCGACCGGCCGAACAAGGTAGCGCGAGAACAGGTTGGGAAACACCCGCTTCATCGCCTGCCTGTTTTCCAGCAAATAGGAGACGCCCGAAGGGGAGCGGGCATTGTCCTCGAGCACGAGATAATTGCCATCCTGATCACGGATCAGATCGGTGCCGCAGATATGGATGTAGATATCTTTAGCCACATCAAAGCCCATGAACTCAGGTCGAAAATGGGCGGCGCTGTGGATAATCTCGCCCGGAACAATGCCATCGCGTACGATGTTCTGGTCGTGATAGATATCATGCAGAAACAGATTCAAAGCCGTGATTCGTTGACTTAGCCCGCGTTCCACATGTTCCCATTCGGCGCGGGGAATGATGCGAGGGATCAAGTCGAAGGGAAAAATCCGTTCGGTCCCTTCCTGATCGTTGTAGACGGTAAAAGTGACTCCCTGCGTGAGAAAGGCGTTGTCGGCAAGGTCACGTTTTTTCTGGAATTCTTCGCTCGACATTCCGGTGTAGCGAGCGAGGAGCCGTTCATAGTGCCCGCGGACGTTGCCGGTGGGTTCGAACATCTCGTCGAAGAAAGTCTCGGGTACGTATCCCTGAAAAAGGTTCCCCATAAGCTTTTAAGTTAACCACCGGTTCCAAGGTCGAAAAGAAGAAAAAAACGCAAAGTGGGATCGCTTTGCTGTCGCAAAAGAGCGTAGTATCTTCCGACAAGATGACTGCATTTAGCATTTTCCTATTCCTTGGGACGCTGGCCCTTTCACTCTGGGCGACCTGGAGGGTAAAAGCAGCGTACGCGAAGTATAGCGAGGTTCCGGCTTCGTCGGGCATGACGGGAGCCGAGGTCGCGGCACGAATTATGGCGGCATCCGGCATTTACGACGTGGAAATCGTGGAATCGAACGAGATGCTGGGGGATCACTATGACCCGATGCACAAGAGGTTGGTGCTTTCTACAGGAAATTTTCGCGGGGCATCGACTGCCGCCGTCGGGGTGGCGGCGCATGAGACCGGCCACGCGATTCAGCATCAGATGGCTTACGCTCCCTTGAATATGCGGATGGCTGCCGCCGGGCTCGCCGGGTACGCCAATATGGCCGTGGCGTTTCTTCCGGTTGTCGGGTTCATGACCGGCCTGCTTCGACCGATGCTGTTAATCATGTGCATTGCCTGGGGCGTCATTATGTTGTTCAATTTGGTCACGCTCCCCGTCGAGTTCGACGCTTCGAATCGGGCCAAAAAAGTTCTCATCGATATGGGCTTTATTCGGGGGCCGGCCGAAATTGCCGCGGTTAATCGGGTGCTCAATGCGGCTGCATTGACCTACGTCGCCGCTTTCCTGACGTCTCTCGGCTACCTGCTCTTTTATTTGCTGCCTCTCCTGTCCGGCAACCGTCGCGATTGACCCTCCAGCCGATTTCGGGTGATGGTCCTCAGAGCGTAGCTGCGTCGTTCGACCTTTTCGGCCGCCGCCATGCGTAGTTTGGCTCGAATGACGTGGCGGCCGCTTGACGGTCGCCACACTTTGCAGCTACGGATAGAGGATAACGCTCTGTTACGGAATCGTGACAGATGTAGGTTGGCCGCAACGATGGGCGGGGGCTCAGGATGCAGAAAAAGATAGGCAGAAAACAGCTTTCCAGAAAGCAAACCATGGACCAAGAATCCACCGCAGCCTTCGCTGATCCCTCACTCTATATCAATCGCGAACTGAGTTGGTTAGAGTTCAACCAACGCGTGCTGGAAGAAGGACAGGATTCTAAGAATCCTCTCCTGGAGCGTGTGAAATTCCTGTGTATCGTGGCGTCAAATCTCGACGAATTTTTCGAGGTACGCGTCGCCGGATTGAAACAGCAACGATTGAGTAATATCAGCGCTCCGGGTCCCGACGCGCTCAGTCCAAGCGAGCAATTGGCTGCAATTTCGGTACGAGTGCGCAAGATGGTGGATGACCAATATCGCCTCTGGAACGAAGAGCTCGTCCCGGTTTTAGAACAGAACAACATTTTTTTTCTCCGCTACGACGAACTTACGGACGAAGAAAAACAACACTACACGAACTATTTCGAGAAATCTGTCTACCCGGTTTTAACGCCGCTGGCCGTCGATCCGGTTCATCCCTTTCCTCAACTCCTGAACAAAAGTCTCAACGTTGCCGTGGAGTTGGAAGGGGCGGATCTCAACACGAATCTGGCGGTCGTTCAGGTTCCGCGTATCTTGCCGCGGCTGGTTCCCTACCGGGCCGGCAAGAGCGGAATGTACCGGTATATTTTTATCGGAAATCTGATCCAGGCGCACGTCAGCTCGCTCTTCCATGGTGTACAAGTCAAGGGCGCTTACCAATTCCGCGTCACCAGGAACAGCGACCTCTACCTCGACGAGGAAGAAACCGACAACCTGCTGAAGGCGATCGAGCTTGAACTGCGCAAACGAAGCCGGGGTAACGCCGTCCGATTGGAAGTCCAGAAGGATTGCCCGGGCCATATCACCGACCAATTGTTGCAAACCTTTAATCTTACGAACGACGATCTCTACCAAGTTGACGGACCGATTAACTTTCTGCGTCTGATGCCGGTGATCTCTGAAGTCGATCGACCGGATCTTAAATTTCGGCCTTTAGTGCCGGCGATTGTCACCGCTTCGTCAGCTCACGAGGATATATTCTCCCAGATCCGGCGTCGACCGATTCTCCTGCATCATCCCTACGAAGCCTTTCAGACCGTTCTCGATTTTATTGAGCAGGCGGCTGAGGATCCGAACGTGCTGGCGATCAAGCAAACGTTGTATCGGACCAGCGGAGATTCCCAGATCGTCACCTCGTTGGCCGAGGCGGCCGAGAGCGGGAAACAGGTTACGGTGATTATCGAGCTGAAGGCGCGGTTCGACGAAGCCGCGAACATCAAGTGGGCAAGAACTTTGCAGGAAGCAGGTGTTCACGTTGTTTACGGGATTGTCGGCCTGAAAACCCACGCGAAATTGGCTCTCGTTGTCCGTCGGGAAGAGGATGGTCTCAGACGTTATCTTCACCTTGGTACCGGGAATTACCACCCTTCCACCGCCAAACTCTACACAGATCTAGGCTTGTTGACGTGCGACCCCGATCTGACGAACGACAGTGCCGAACTATTTAACTGGTTGACAGGCGTTTCAGTTTTTCCGGACTTAAAGAAAATCAAAGCCGCACCGAAAGCGCTCCACGTTTTTGTTCTGGAGATGATCGAACGCGAAGCGGAAAACGCCAAGAAGGGCAAGCCGTCTGGGATCTTTGGTAAAGTAAACTCTTTGGTGGATCCCGAAGTGATCCAGGCTCTCTACCGGGCTTCCCAAGCCGGAGTGAAAATCAAGCTATTGGTGCGCGGAGTTTGCTGTCTTCGGTCGAAAGCCCCGGGAACAAGCGACAATATCACGGTGCGAAGTGTCATCGGCAGGTTTCTTGAACATAGCCGGATCATGCGCTTTGAGAATGCGGGACGGCCCGAGGTTTATCTGGCGAGCGCGGACTGGATGGCGCGCAACTTTTTTCGACGCGTCGAAACGTGCTTCCCGATTGAAGATCCGGAACTGCGCTCCCGTATCGATCAGATCCTGGATACCTATTGGAGGGATAATACTAAAGCTCGGGAACAAGGGCCAGAACCTACGTACGTTCGGAGACCAATTGATGGCGAACGGTTTGATGCTCAGGCAATTTTCCTCGAACAGGCTGCAAAACCGAAAAAACCGGATGTCGACGCAAAGCCGGTCGTGCTGAAGACACCCGCGAAGGCGATAGATACCAAAAAGCGGGAAGAAAAGATCGGGCAACCGGCCTAACCTGCAAGCGACTCAAAACCCAGACGACGTCTCGCCGGGTTAGATTTACTCGGCTTTCGCCTTGCGTCGGGCCGGCCGCTTCACAAATTCCCAGCCGATCTTACCCTTTTGCAGTGTCAGAACGGCGTCAAATGGCCTGCCCTTTTTGGAAATAAATCGTTTTAAAAGGTCGCTCTTGCCTTCCAGGAGCATTTTCCGCATTTGGTCCGGGGGAATCTCGCATTGAAGAATGGTTTTGTTCACCTTGAAGGAGCAACTCCCTTTGGCGACGTTTTCGCAGATGTAAGCGGCGCCTGTATCGTAGACTTGTCCACCTTCGCACACCTGGCATTTGCCTACGACCGGGTGCTGCTGCGGATCAATGACGACCCGGTCGCCGCTCCCGTTGTTATTAAACTCAAATTCGGGTTTGTTCTCTTCGTTCAGAATGAGGATTGCGGAGAACGGTTTACCGGTCTTGCTGCGGAATCCGTTCAGTGGTCCGACTTTGCGATCGGTTACCAGCGCGCTGATTTCTTCCGGACTCAATTGGCGGCTGGCAATATTCTTGTACAGACGGAATCCGCATGTTTCGCAGTGATAGGTTCGATAGTCTTCTTTCAGATGCAACGCACCGCATTTCGGGCAACGCGCGTCAATCGTCAGATAGCTTCCTTCAATACGGTCGCTCTCGAAATTCTTCGCCTTGTGAACGATTTCACGGGCCAGATCCTTAATCTTTGCCATGAATGAAGACCGTTCAAGGCGACCCTGTTCCATCAGCTTCAGTTGATATTCCCATTCCCCCGTGAGTTCCGGCGAAGAGAGAAGGTTAATCCCGATTCCTCGAAGCAGGGTAATGAGGGAGATGCCTTTGGAGGTGGCGATCAGTTCTTTACCTTCGCGGCCGATGTACTCGTCGTAAACCAAGCCTTCAATGATCGCGGCCCGAGTCGCCGGTGTGCCCAGTCCCCTTGCGGCCATCGCTTCCCTGAGTTCTTCGTCTTCGACCAGTTTGCCGGCGCTTTCCATGGCAGAGAGCAAAGTCGCTTCCGAAAACCGTGGAGGGGGCTTCGTCTGGCACTCAACGATCTCAACATCTCGTGTCAAAGCGCGTTCACCCGACACCAGATCGACGAGTGAATCGCCCTGCTCCTCGCCTGTCGCCTGTCGTCCGTAAACGGCCAGCCAACCCGGATCCTTGATAATCCGTCCTTCCGTCTTGAAGGCTTCCCCTTCGACTCTGGTAATGCGAGTTGTCACCTCGAATTGGGCGGGCGGATGGAAGACCGCAACGAATCGCCGTGCGACCATGTCGAAGACGCGCGTTTGCGCTTCGTCGAGATTTCTCGGAACCTGATCGGTTGGAATGATCGCGTTATGATCGGTTATCTTTGCGTTGTTGAATATTCGTTTGGTAGGTTTCAACCACCCGTTCTGGAGGACCTTTCGCGCGTGCGGTGCCAGCGTCGGGTCGACCAGGCTCGACAACACATGGTTGGCTGTACCGAGGTAATCCTCCGGTAAATATCTCGAATCTGTTCTCGGATAAGTGATGACCTTGTGACGCTCGTAGAGTTGCTGGGCGATCTGCAGCGTGCGCCTTGCTGAGAATCCGAACCGGGAGTTGGCTTCGCGCTGTAAGGAGGTCAGGTCATACAGGAGCGGCGGCGCCTGGGTGGTCGCCTTTTTTTCCTCAGTAACGTCTCCCTCTTTTCCGAGCACCTTGGCCAAGATCGATTCGGCTCTTGCCCTGTCCCAGATACGTTCGGCTTTTCGCTCCTCGTCAGCCTCTTTAGCGAAATGTTCGTCGAACCATCGGCCCCGATAACTGCCCTTCTGGACATCGAAATCGGCCATCAGTTCCCAGTATGTTCTGGGCTCGAAGGACCGGATGCGCACTTCGCGTTCCACCAGAATCGCGAGCGTCGGTGTTTGCACGCGACCCACCGGAGTCAGTTGAAATCCCCCCACTTTGGAGTTGAAAGCGGTCATCGCTCGGGTGGCATTGATCCCGACGAGCCAATCACTCTCGGAGCGGCAAACGGCCGCCTCGGCCAACGGAATCATTTCGGCATCCGTGCGAAGTCGATCAAACGCGGACTTGATCGACTGCAGGGTCATCGACTGGAGCCAAAGGCGCTTGAGCGGCTTGTGAATTCCGGCGAGCTTGACCAGGTAACGGAAGATCAATTCGCCCTCGCGTCCGGCGTCGCAGGCGTTAATGATGAGATCGATGTCGTCTCGTTTCATCAGCCGCTTAAGGAGTTTGAAGCGGCTCTCTGTCTTCTCAATGGGCTTGAGCTCGAATTGTTCCGGGATGATCGGGAGGTTCTGGAAGCTCCATTTGCCCCGCTTCTTATCGAGTTCCCCGGGCATGCAAAGTTCGACCAAATGACCGATGGCCGAGGAAACGACGTAGCTCTCGTTTTCGAAGTAGTCGCCGTTCTTCTCGAATTTCCCAAGAGCGCGGACCACATCCTGTGCCACACTAGGTTTTTCTGCAATGACCAGCGTTTTTCCCATTTTCCACAATCTACGCCCGACCCGGCGCAGCGGCATTAGTTATCTCAAAGGTCGGGAAGGTAGAGGGCAACCTGGCAACTAGCAACCAAAAATGCGCTAGAGGAGCTTGACGAAATACTTGCCTGGTAACTGCTTTACGAGGTGGCGCATCTCCAGTTGGAGCAAGGCGACCGTCGCCAAACTCGCTCCGAGGCCGGAGCGTTGAATGATTTCGTCGATGGGAGTTTCTCGCGATGTAATTGCTTCGTACACCTTCAAGAGATCTCCTTCGATGTCGGGCGGCTTGCTCGGACGAAGCTCGGGCGCCTTCGGGAACAGCGTTTGCAGATCTTCCAGAATGTCGTCGACACTCATCACGAGCTTTGCCCCCTGTTGAATCAGACGATTCGTGCCGTGCGAAGTCGGCCGATCGATTGGGCCGGGAACAGCGTAAAGATTGCGTCCTTGGTCTGCGGCCTGTGAAGCGCTGATCAACGCCCCGCTGTTGATTCCGGCCTCGACAACCAGCAGGCCGAATCCCCAGCCGCTAATGATTCGATTCCGCATCGGGAACGTTTGTCGATCCGGTGTCGTATCCATGGGGAACTCGGTGACCACTGCACCGGCGGAAACGATTTTTTCGGCAAGTGGACGATGCTCTGCTGGATACAAATGGTGCAGGCCAGTTCCCAAAACGGCGACAGTCCGGCCCTTGGCAGCTAACGCTCCCTGGTGGGATGCTGTGTCAATACCACGCGCCAGACCACTGACGACGGTGAGGCCCGCGTAGGCGATCTGGTAGGATATCTTTTTTGCGCATTCCAGTCCGTAGTGGGAAGTCCGCCTGGAGCCGACGATTCCTATCGCATGATGGTCTCTCGGCTCAAGTTTGCCCCATACGTAAAGGACAGTCGGTGGATCGTGGATCTCGCGCAGCAAGGTCGGGTAATCGGCGTCTTCGAAAGTCAGGACCGTCGCTCCAAATTCATGAATACGAGCCAGTTCCCCCTGTAAGTCCACGGCAGATTCCCAGGACGCCAACGAGTCAATCAGGGCCTGATTCAAGCCGTCGACAGCTTGCAATTCGTTCCGCTTTGCTGATAGCACCCGGTCGGGAGAGTCGAAGATGTCGAGCAGGCGTCGCAAGCGCACCGGCCCGAGATGGGGGACCATGTTCAGAGCAATGAAGGCCTCTTTTCGAGTCACGTTTCTGAGGGGTCGATCGCTCTCAGCCCGGATTCGAGGTCTTCGACCGTGATGTTCTCGACCAGGAGGGCCCTTCCGAGTTTGGGAGTCACGACAAAGCGAATTTTTCCATTCACGAATTTCTTGTCGGCAAAGACTTTCTCCAGGATCCGGTCGCGCGACAGTCGAACGGGCAGTTTTGTCGGGAGATCCAGTCGCCCGATCACGCTCACCAGTTCCTCGATATCTTCTTGCTGCAAACCGGCTCGTTCTGCGGACACATGAGCCGCTGCCACCATTCCCAAGGCGACTGCTTCACCGTGAAGAAGCGTTCCGTAACCGGCGACCGCTTCAATCGCGTGGCCAAGCGTGTGGCCAAAGTTCAACACGGCACGGCTTCCAGTGGTTTCTCTTTCGTCTTCCTCCACGAACGAGGACTTGATCTCGACGCAGCGCTGGACCAGATCCGGAAGGTTCCATGTGCTATCTCGCAACTCGGCGAGAAGCCCTTTTTCTCGAATGACGCCGTACTTGATCACTTCGGCAAAACCTTCGTTCCACTCGCGCCGCCCGAGTGTTGCCAAAGTAGTCGTATCTGCAAGAACCGCGATGGGCTGATGGAACGCTCCCACGAGATTTTTGCCGGCGCTCAAATTGATGCCGGTCTTTCCGCCAACCGAACTGTCCACCTGGGCCATGATCGTCGTGGGAATCTGAATCACGGGGACGCCCCGGTAATAGATGGCCGCGGCGAATCCTGCCAGGTCACCGACCACCCCACCACCCAAAGCCACGACAAAGCTTTGCCGATCGACTCCATGGCGCGCAAAGTCCTCGCATAACGCGGCGGCCACACTGAATGACTTCGAGGGTTCTCCCGGATCGACCAGATGCGCAGAAGCTTTGAATCCTTCCTTGGCCAGAGCCTCTGACACTCGTTCGCCGTAGAGGTCGGCGACCTTCCTGTCGCTGACAATCGCAGCACGGCCTTTTAACAGGAGGCCCCGGCAGATTCGACCGGTCTCGTCCAGAAGATTTTCGCCGATATGAACGGGATAGGAACGCGGGCCGAGCTTGATTGTGACAATGCGAATCAAAGAATTCATCGATTATGAAGCAAGATTGGTGCTCGGGGGGACTTGAACCTTAAAATACGGCGCTGCTTTCCACCGTCTGCCCAGGAAAGTGCCATTAGGGTTGAAACCAGTGGAATCTAGTAGAAGTAAAACTGTAGAAAATTGTAGCGGGTCTACGTACATTTTTTTTCTGCGTTGCTACACCTGTCTAAGGTAAAATCAGACATCTCGTTTCATGTGGTATTTCGCAGGTAATGGCTCCGTGGACCTTTCGACACGTCTCTGAATTACTCAAGTAAGAAAAAGGAAATTGACGGCAGGGTTGAAGCGACTGGCAAGGTTGGGAGCAGGATTCTCAGGGTGATCTGCCTGCTTCTCGGCTAGGGCTCTGGCGTTGGTCGCCGGCCTTGGGGCGCTGGACTGTTACTGTGCAGTGCTCAACGAGCCGAAACGATGATCCCAACCTCGACGTTGCCCCGAATAGCATTGGAATAGGGGCAGATTTTGTCTGCAGCCTCAACCAACTCTTCGGCCTTCTTCTGGTCGACTCCTGTGACAGTGACCGCGAGTGCGGCAGAGAGCACGAAGCCTCCCGAGGCGTTGCGACTGAGACCAATTTCAGCAATGACTTCAACGTCTTGGTCCGCAAATCTTAGCCCCGCATCGCGGCTTACGTGTAGGAGCGCGTTCTCGAAGCAGGCGGCATAGCCGCCGGCGAAAAGCGTCTCCGGGTTGGTTGCATCTCCCTTGCCGCCGAGTTGACGGGGTAGGGCCAGCTTCATATCAAGCAGCCCATCCTCGCTGCGGATCTGGCCATGACGGCCGCCAGTTGCGGTAACTTTGGTGGAATACAGAGTGCTCATGATTCGATCTGAATAGGTCGTTAGCTTGGTTTGTTCTTGTGGCGCCATAAACTTGTCTTTCAATTAGGGCTTGGCTAGTTCTAACTGCCGCCGCTTAGGCTTTGACAACTCCGCTCTCAAGAACCTCGCACCCGGATTGGCATTGCCGAGTTCCCTTACTCTGATGTCTTGGGGGTCGCTTGGCCCAACGGCCATCGGGTGGCTTTTAAAATCGTTGGCGGAACGCGAGTAAGTTAAGTCCGGACCTTTCGACGCTTTTCCGTACGCGCAGAACTGGAAATGCCGCTCCGCGCAATCCTGGCAATGGTGGCTCCAATCCGGTCAGGGATCTGATCGTCGTCGAGTTGTCCCGTTATCAGGCGGAAGAGCGAATAGCCATACAAGAGATCCATCAACAACTTGATGTCTGTTTCCGGGGGAATTTCTCCGCGATCCTTTGCCGTTTGAAATGCGATCGCGGTAAAAGCCTGACGTCTCGGAATAAAGACCTCGCGCAAATAACGGGCCCCTTCTTTTTCGAGCATCATTTCGGATAGGATCAGGCGATAAAGTGAGCCCATCGAATCCTCTCGCCACACTCGCCAGACTTGTCGCAACATGGCGGCGAGATCCTTCGCCAGATCCATTCCTTCGGGTGGCAACAGTTCTTGTTTAACAGCCTGGTCGTAGACCTCCAATAGCAAAGCAGGCCGTGAGGGCCACCATCGATAGATCGTGGGTTTGCCGCATCCGGCCAATTTTGCCACCGCCTCAATCGTAAAACGAGTCGGCCCCTTCTTGACCAGCACCTCCGTTGCCGCCGCGATAATCGCCTGGTGCAGCACTGGGTCACGTCGATTTCCAGTTCTGGGGCGAGCAGAAGCCGGCATTTTTCGAGTCATCAGAGAAGGTCGATTCAGCGAAACTTGATCGCAAGTAAACAAAAACGGATTCGGATGCCCATCAGGAGGAACTCTGGCTGGGAGAGGAATCATCAAAGCGACTTGACTTACTAAAACATTGCTTTACTAAGTGTTTATTACTTGCGTCTGATCTAAGCTGAGATCGGTTCACGTCCCCCTGGGACAGGGCTATTTTCCTCATGATTCCAGGCACTTCGTGCCTGGCTACTATCGTGCTGTCCCTCCGGGACAAAAGCCATTCGCCCATCGAGGCGCCTCACAATT
>Ga0210383_10000749_pt1 | contig 29453 bp, 27 predicted proteins | sample IncBWC14OmetaG_FD_160072 | JGI IMG/M metagenome (GOLD analysis project Ga0210383, IMG submission 160072) | Forest soil microbial communities from Barre Woods Harvard Forest LTER site, Petersham, Massachusetts, United States - Inc-BW-C-14-O ... | reverse complement strand
TCATCCTGGGTCTTGGAACTGTAAAGAGAGATGCATCGGGGAAAGCCTATGAGATGTTCGGGACCGGTCAGGACATCACCGAGCGAAAACTAGCAGAACAGGCTCTGCGACAAAGCCAGTTTTATCTCAGCGAAGGGGAGCGCCTTGCCCACATCGGGAGTTGGGCGTCGACAGATTTGGGCATTCGTTGGTCAGAAGATTTGAATATCTACTGGTCTGACGAGGTCTACAAGATTTTCGGGTTCGATCCCAAGAATGGAACTCCGAGTCTTCAGCAGTTCTTGAGTGCGGTTCATCCCCAGGACCAAGCCTCGTTGACGGCAACAATGAAGAAGCTGCATGAGGAGCACTGCGGCTGCGATGTCACAAACCGGATAATTCGTCCCGATGGCGAGATTCGATACGTCAGGTGTGTCGGCATTCCAGTCGTAGAAGATGGAGTGTTTAAGGGATACCGCGGCACCACGATGGACGTCACCGAGCAGGAGTTACTGACGCAGGAGTTGCGGCGGGAACAGGCATACCTCGCGGAAGCGCAACGGCTGACTCACACGGGTAGTTGGGCGGCCAATTTCGTCACAGGGCAGAATTTTCATTTATCGGACGAAACAGTTCGGATGCATGGCTTCGATCCTAGTGAGAAAGCTATTCCATTCGAACGCTTTTTCAACACCGTTCACACAGAGGATCAGCAGGCTGTCAAAGCGGCGCTGGAGAATGCTACTCGCACAGGAACGGATTACGACATTGAATATCGGATTTGCCGTGCCGACGATGGCGAGATCAGATTCTTTCGTTCCTTAGGACATCACCATCCCTCCGGAGAAATGGCTGACTATGTCGGCACCACGATGGATATAACGGAACAAAAGCATGCCGAGCAGGAGCGCGAAAGGTTGCGGCAGCTCGAGGCTGATCTGGCGCACATCAACCGGATTAACATGATGGGAGAACTGGCCGCCGCACTGGCACATGAAATCAAACAGCCCATTGCCGCTTCGATCACAAGCGCGAATGCACTCTTGCGATGGTTGGCACATAATCCACCAGACCTGGAAAGGGCGCGAGCAGCAGCAACTCGAATTGAGCAGGACGGAAACCGTGCGGCTGATGTTATCAACCGTTTGCGGTCCTTCTACAAGAAAGGCTCTCCTCCGCAACGCGAGAGCATTAAAGTCACAGACATCATTCGAGAAATGACCGTTCTGCTCGGGGACGAAGCCCTTCGGCACTCCGTAACTATTCGTTCTGAACTCGATGAACATGTGCCTGACATCTTGGCTGACCGGGTGCAACTTCAGCAGGTATTCATGAACCTGATGCTGAATGCCATCGAAGCCATGAAGGAGACGGGCGGCGAATTGACGATCAGGTCGGGATTGAACCCCGAAGGGCAGCTATTCATTTCAATCAGCGACACCGGTGTAGGATTACCGGCCGAGAGTAGCGACCGGATTTTTGATGCGTTCCATACGACGAAGCCGCAGGGGACTGGAATGGGCTTGGCTATTACCCGCTCCATCCTGGAGTCTCGCGGAGGACGAATCTGGGCCACACCCAATCGGGGGACGGGTGCAACTTTCCATTTCACCCTCCCCGTCGAAACTGAGGCGCACGCATGAAATCGGCGGGTGTTCCCACGGTGTTCATCATCGATGACGATCGCGGCATGCGTCAGGCAATTCAGGATCTCGTAGAGTCAGTTGGCCTCCGCGCCGAGGCTTTTGTAACTGGTCAGGACTTTCTTAGGAAGCAACTCACCGGTGGCCCCAGTTGTTTGGTTCTCGACGTAAGACTGCCTCAGCTGAGTGGACTCGATTTCCAGCGCCAATTAGCGGACACCGGCGTGCAGATCCCCATCATCTTTATTACGGCCCATGGTGACATTCCCATGTCTGTCAGGGCATTGAAGTCGGGCGCCGTGGAGTTTTTGACGAAACCTTTCAGGGACCAGGATCTGCTGGACGCCATTCAGCAGGCCCTCCAGCGTGATAGCGCCGCCCGAGAACAACAGACCGAGATCCACGAATTGAAACAGCGCTATCAATCATTGACCGTGCGAGAGCGGGAGGTTATGACTCTCGTGGTCTCCGGAATGCTCAATAAGCAGATTGCCTCCGAAATCGGAGCTAGCGAGGCCACCGTGAAAATCCACCGAGGCCATGTAATGCAGAAGATGGAGGCCGGATCGTTAGTGGAGTTGGTACGTATGGCCGACAAGGTCAAACTGTCGTCTCGTAAATAGTCTTGCCTGTTTTCTAGGCGGTCCGTTCAAACCGCCGCTTTTTCACGTCTAATCGACTACCACCTAAGTAGTATTTGGCGCGACTAAGGCCTGATTGTGCCCAATTTGTGACGGCTCTAGTCTTCTCGCAATGAATATCGGGCACAACTCAAGACTAGTAGCAATCGTGGACGACGACGAGGCAGTTCAGCGTGCCCTCCAAGATCTGATTGAATCTGACGGCCTGTCCGCGCTGTGCTTTGGCTCCGCGGAACAATTCCTGGTGTCCGAAGCCCGAAGCAAGGCTGCGTGCCTGATCGCCGATATTCGCATGCCGGGCATGTCCGGTCTTGAGCTGCAAGCGAAGCTTAAGACCGAGCGATGTCGAATACCGGTCATCTTCATCACTGCGCATGGTGATGCCCGGATTCGGATCCATGCCATGCGTCAGGGGGCGGTGGAATTCTTGAGCAAACCGTTCGACGGCGCAGTCCTTTTAGAAATCGTTCACACCGCTCTCGAGAGGTGGGGAAATGGGTGAGCAGACCTGCAGTGCAATGCGGCGCAATGGCTACGCGACTTGCCAGGATTTCCTCAGGGTCTTTGACGAGGACATGCGCGGGCTTTATCAGCTCTCGTTTCTTCTCACCGGAGATCCCGAGAAAGGAGAGAAGTGTTTTGTAACAGGCATGGAAGATTGTGCGAAAGAGAACCGGGTGTTTCGGGAATGGGCACGCATCTGGGCGAAGCGTGTGATTGTGCAGAATACAATTCGTGAACTTCAGCCGCGACCAAGCCATTCCGACTCGTTCGCGCAGCTCCCAACTGCTTTCTCTCACAAAAGAGGTCCAGTCGAACGTTTCGACGTAGACGGTGTGCTAGGGCTTGGAGATTTCGAGCGGTTTGTCTTTGTGCTGTGCGTTCTGGAGCGCTATCGGGAGCACGAGTGTGCTCTGCTTCTCGGCTGTTCAGCTTCCGAAGTTCGCGACGCCCGCACTCAGGCGATTCAGGAGTTGGCTAGGTTTCGGCCGAATGTTTTCAACGTGTATGGAGATCGCGAGCGCGGCGAGTGGGCACAAGCGCTCAAGGCGTAAGGGATCTCGATATGAAGGTACTTGTAGTCGGTCGATTGTTCGACCTCCAGTGCAAGCATAGGTCCGCCAAAGCTGTGGCGGTGAATTGCATGTCGTGGGATTGACCAACTGGTGTGAATTCGGTTTTAGGAACAATTGACATGGAGAAAAAAAGCAGAGCGGAGTTATTCACGGGGCACAACCGGCGCCCCTCTGAAAAGCGAATGCACCTTCATCGTCCAGAAGGCATTGGCGGCCCTCCTTGCCGCCCTGCATCTCGGCTCGTTCTGGCTCTCTTGCTGGTGTCTGTATCTTTTGTAGTGGGTTGCGGTAAGACGATTGCAGCACCTGCTACTCCGGGTCCCGAGGTGGAAGTCGCCAGTGTGGTTCAGAAGGACGTTCCGATCGTCAGCGAATGGGTAGCGACGCTCGATGGTTTCGTGAACGCTCAGATTCAGCCTCAGGTGACGGGATACATCATCCGCCAAACGTACAAAGAAGGCTCGTTTGTGCGCAAGGGGCAGATTCTTTTTCACATCGATCCGCGGCCTTTCCGGGCTGTACTCGACCAGGCGCAGGCTCAGGTGGCGCAGGCTGAGGCACAACTCGCCAAGACCGCAATGGATGTCGACCGGGACAGCCCGCTCGCCAAAGAACGAGCCATTGCGCAGAGCCAGCTGGACAACGACATACAAGCGAACCGGGCAGCGAAGGCGGCGGTCAAGGCCGCCGAGGCCCAAGTGGAGCAGGCCCAGTTGAACCTCGAGTTCACGGAGGTGAAGTCGCTGGTTGATGGCATGGCCGGAATTGCTCAGGTGCAAATCGGAAATCTCGTCAATCCGACGACGGTTCTCACGTCGGTCTCACAAATAAATCCCATCAAGGCGTATTTCTCCATCAGCGAGCAGGAGTACATCCACTTCGCTGACAGGATTAATGCCGACGCGCAAAAAGAGACTCCTGCCAACGGGCCACCATTTGAGTTGATTTTGGCGGATGGCTCCGTCTATCCGCACAAAGGGACTGGCCTGCTTGCGAATCGCCAGGTGGACGTGAGTACCGGCAGTATTCAGATCGTTTGCTCCTTTCCCAATCCGCAAAACTTCCTTCGCCCCGGCCAGTTTGGCAGGCTGCGGGCAGCGCCGGAAGTCAGGCGCGGCGCGCTGCTCGTGCCGCAAAAAGCCGTGAGCGAACTGCAGGGAAGTTACCAGGTCGCGGTCGTCGGCGCGGACAACAAGGTGAGCATCCGGGCGGTGGAAACCGGGGACCGTGTCGGACCTATGTGGATCGTCGAAGGTGGAGTCAAACCAGGTGAACAGGTAGTCGTCGAGGGACTGCAGAAGGTCCAAAACGGCGGCACCGTGAAAATCAAACAGCCACAGGCGAAAGGCGATTGACCCGTGTCAAAGTTTTTCATCAACCGGCCCATCGTAGCCATGGTCATCTCGATCCTGATGGTGATCGTGGGAGCAGTCACCATCGCCTCGCTTCCCGTGGCTCAATTTCCCAACATTGTTCCACCTGAAGTTCAGGTGCTCGCAACCTATGTGGGGGCGGATGCCCAGACCATCGAGCAGTCGGTGGCGACGCCGGTCGAGCAGCAGATGAGCGGCGTGGACAACATGAACTACATGTATTCGCTGAACTCCACAGCCGACGGCCTGATGCGCCTGATCGTGGACTACGACGTGAAGACCGATCCGAATACGGATCTGATGCTGACGCAGATGCGACAGACGCAGGCCGCCTCGCAAATGCCGTCCGATGTCGCGAACTACGGCATCACCGTGCAAAAGACCGTGACCGCTCCGCTGATGCTGGTCACACTCTATTCGCCGAACGGCACCTACGATGCGCGCTTCCTCGCCAATTACGCGTACATCAATCTATCCGACCAGATCAATCGTTCCTACGGAATCGGGAGTGTGCAGATTTTTGGCGCCGGCCAATACGCGATGCGCCTCTGGGTAAAGCCAGACCGGCTGGCGAAACTGGCCATCACGGTTCCCGAAATTGTTTCGGCCATTCAGTCACAAAACGCCGTCAACCCCGCGGGTCAGGTGGGCAGCGAACCGGTCCCAAAGGGCCAGCAGTTCACCTATACCGTGCGGGCTCAGGGCCGCATGACATCTCCCCAAGAGTTCGGAAACATCGTCGTGCGCGAATCGCCAACGGGGGCCATCGTCCACGTCAAGGACGTCGCGCGCGTTGAACTCGGCGCGCAGAGCTACAACATGGTGAGCCGCCTGGATGGCAAACCCGCGGCTATCGTTGCGGCGTACCAGTTGCCCGGTTCCAACGCAGTGCAAGCGGCCAACGAGATCAGGAAGCTCATGGCCGACCTGAAGACTCGGCTGCCCCAGGACATGGAATACGCCATCTCCCTGGATACGACGGAGGCCGTGAGCGCCGGCATGAAGGAAATCGTACTCACGCTCGTCATCGCTATAGTCCTGGTTCTCATCGTCGTTTTCGTCTTTCTGCAAGGCTGGCGTGCGACGCTGATTCCGCTGCTGGCTGTGCCCGTTTCCCTTATCGGCACGTTCATGTTTTTTCCCCTGTTTGGATTCTCGATCAACACGCTTTCGCTGTTCGGATTGGTGCTGGCGATCGGACTGGTGGTGGACGATGCCATCGTCGTTGTCGAAGCGGTGGAGCGACATATTGACGAGGGTCTCACGCCAAAAGCCGCCGCACTGAAAGCGATGGAGGAGATCTCCGGTCCGGTCATTGGCATCGCGCTGGTTCTTTCCGCCGTATTCATTCCGACCGCCTTCATCCCCGGAATCACCGGACGTCTCTACCAGCAATTTGCCGTGACCATCGCATTGTCCGTTATTTTGTCCGCATTCAACGCGCTGACCCTGAGCCCGGCGCTGGCCGGGTTGCTGCTGCGTGAAAAGACGTCCTCCCGTGGACCGCTCGCGGCATTTTTCAGCTGGTTCAATCGTGTCTTCGCGAATGCCACGGAATGGTATGTCCGGGTTTGCGGCTTCCTGATTCGCAAGAGCGCAATCCCGCTCCTTCTACTCGCAGCCTTCGCGGTTGCCGCCACCTGGTTCGGGGGCAAAGTTCCCTCCAGTTTTCTTCCGGATGAGGATCAGGGCTACGTCTACGTCAACGTTCAGCTTCCGACTGCCGCGTCTCTTCAGCGCACCGACGAGGTGGCCGCGAAAATCGAGAACATTCTGGCCCGTACACCAGGTGTTGAGCATACGACCAGCGTCGTTGGATTCAGCCTGCTCAGCTTCGTGCGCACCAGCTACAACGCTTTCTTCTTCGTGACGCTGAAGCCCTGGGACGAGCGGAAATCGCGCGCGGAGCAACTCCAGGCCATCAAGCAACGAATCAATGCGGATCTGTCGTCGCTGCCGGAAGGGATCGCCTTCTCCTTCTCTCCGCCGGCCATCCCTGGTATTGGAACGTCTGGCGGATTCACGTTCGTGCTGGAGGACCGGGCCGGCAAGGACCTCGATTTTCTGTCGTCGAATCTCAAGACCTTCCTCACCGAGGCGCGGAAACGCCCTGAACTTGCGGGACTCAGCACCACTTCTCTTTCGAGCGTGCCGCAGCTGTATGCGGACGTGGATCGCGAAAAAGTCATGAAGCAGGGGGCCTCCGTCAGGGATGTGTACCAAACTCTGCAGGCATTCATGGGCGGCTACTTCATCAACTACTTCAACCGATTCGGCCGGCAATGGCAGGTTTACATCGAAGCGGAAGGCGACTATCGCACCCAGGCGGAAAATGTTGGCCAGTTCTACGTTCGCAACGACAAAGGCGGAATGGTTCCTCTGTCGTCGATGACACGCTTCGAGTCGCGCGACGGACCGGAATTCACCATGCGCTTTAACGAGTATCGTGCTGCCCAAATCAACGGCGCCGCCGCTCCCGGGTATAGCGCAGACCAGGCCATGGGCGCCCTCGAAGATGTTTTCCGGAAGACGATGCCGCACGAGATGGGCTTCGACTACCTCGGCATGTCCTTCCAGGAAAAGAAAGCCCAGGAAGGAATTCCGCCAGCCGCGATTTTCGGGTTTTCTCTTCTGTTCGTCTTTCTGATCCTCTCGGCACTCTATGAAAGCTGGTCTCTCCCCTTCAGCGTGCTTTTGAGTACCCCCGTCGCGATTTTTGGAGCGTTTGCCGTTTTGTGGCTGAGGCGCACAGTTCTATCCGCTTTCCTGCCAACGTACATGGTGCAGATCGAAAGTGACGTCTACTCGCAAATCGGTCTCGTGATGTTGATCGGCTTGGCTGCGAAAAACGCAATCCTGATTGTGGAGTTCGCGAAAGAACAATATGAGCACGGCAAGTCCTTGCCAGATGCGGCCCTGGCGGGAGCGCGCCTGCGGCTTCGCCCAATCTTAATGACCTCCTTCGCCTTCATCCTGGGTGCAGTCCCGCTGTGGACTGCTACCGGCGCTGGAGCCGTAGCACGCCAGATCATGGGTACGGCGGTCATCGGCGGGATGTTGTCTGCGAGCCTCCTCGGTATTTTCTTCATCCCTGCCGTCTTCTACCTCGTCGCGAAGTGGTCCGGCGCAGGCAAGAGGAGCGAACCCTTGGCTGCTCCGAAAATCGCAACAGCGGAGGGTGATTGAGATGAAGCTTCGCATTATCTTGCTGAGCGTCGCCGCCCTTCTGCCTACCGGCTGCACTCTGGGTCCGAGATATAAGAGACCCACTGTCGCGGTGCCTGGTTCATACCGCGGGGAGGCTCAGGAACAGGGACCGCAACCGCAAGACACGGCGCCACAGACAGTCCCGCTTGGGGAGGAAAAGTGGTGGGACATATTTCAGGATGAACAGCTTCGCACGCTGATCCGCACTGCGCTAAAACAGAATTACGACTTGCGTATCGCGGCGTCTCGCGTTCTCGAAGCTCAGGCGCAGCTCGGGATCACACGCGCCGATCAATTTCCGACGCTGAGTGGCGGTGGGGCGATTGCCGATGTCCGTACGTCTCAATCAAAGTTGGTTCCAGAATTTGAAACCAGCACAGGTCAAGTGAATGTTTCGGCCGCTTGGGCACTTGATTTCTGGGGTCAGTTTCGCCGCGCCACGGAAGCCGCGCGAGCCAATCTGCTTGCCAGTGAATGGGGCCGTCAGGAAGTGGTTTCGACTCTGGTGGCGAATGTAGCCAGCGCCTACTTCCAACTGCGGGCGCTGGATCTGCAGCTCGAGATTTCAAGACGCACGCTAGATTCACGGCGAGAATCGCTGCGGCTGACGCGCATGCTCGCAGATGGCGGTGCGACTTCTCTGCTGGATGTGCGCCAGGCGGAGCAGTTGGTTTTCACGGCGAGTGCAGAGATTCCAGTCCTCGAACAACAGATCTCGCAACAGGAAAACTTTCTCAGCATTCTGCTCGGTCAGAATCCCGGTGATGTCCCCCGAGGCCAGGCTCTTACCGAACAACGCCAACCCCCCGAAGTTCCTCCCGGGCTGCCCTCGGCGTTGCTTGAGCGCCGCCCTGATATCCGTCAGGCAGAAGAGCAGTTGGTTGCGGCCAATGCCGAGATCGGAGTTGCGCGCGCCGCTTATTTTCCGCAGATTTCGCTCAGTGCCACGAGTGGATTTCAAAGTTCTGCCTTGAGCAATTTGTTCACCGGGCCCGCGGGAGCCTGGAGCTTCGGAGCATCGCTAACACAACCCATCTTTACAGGGGGCAGGCTCCGCTCTGGAGTTCGTTTGGCCGAGGCCCGGGAGCAAACGGCGCTACTCGTTTACGAACAATCCATTCAGGGAGCATTTCGGAGCGTCTCCGACGCGCTAATGGCGTACCGCAAAACACGCGAATTCCGCGTACAGGAAGAACTTCTGTTCGAGGCCGCGCAGGACGCGGCGCGCCTCACCCACTTGCGCTACACGGGCGGTGTGACGGGCTACCTGGAAGTTTTGACGAACGAAACGAACGCTTTCGCAGCCGAGCTTGCCCTCGTGCAGGCGCGCCAGAACGAATTGTTGGCGCTCGTGCAGTTGTACGAGGCGCTAGGAGGAGGCTGGCAGCAGTGAGGTGATGAAGCCGCGCGAACGAGGTTATTACATGACACGACGTGGAGACAGTTCAACCAGCACTATCGAAATTGCAGTAGATCACAGTGGCGCAGACACCGTCGTCCGCTTTAAAGGCCGCGTTGACGTGGATTCCTCGCCGGACGTTCGGGATCGCTTGAGGGCCATCCTGTCGAGCGATCCGCTCCCTCACGCGGTCACCGTGGACTTATCTGACGTCACGTCCATTGAAGCCTCCGGAATTGCGACATTGATCGAGGCTCTTAAAGTGGCAAGACATCGCGAGATTCGATTCCATTTGCAGGGGCAGGGTCCTGTGCTCCAGTTGTTCGAGTCTGCTGGGTTGCTCGCGCTGTTCGACGAGAGTTCGGGCGGAAATGGAGTGTCTTGATGGCGAACATTCTTGAAAACGTTGGCGAAAGAACAATCGAACACCTCGACTATGTCGGAAGTCTGAACATTCAATGGTGGGCTACGGTAAGGGCAATGGCGCAGGCGCTTCCTTTTGTCGGGAACCGTTATCGCTGGAAGGCTGCTGTAACGCAGATGCTGGAAATCGGTGTCGATGCGATTCCGATGGTTTCTTTGATGGCCGTTTGCACTGGATTCATCTTTGCCATGCAAGGGGCGTCGGAACTGCGCCGTTTTGGAGCGCTTCGCTACGTCGTTGACCTGGTCGCAGTCGGCTTCACCCGCGAGCTCGGACCGCTGATGACAGCGATTGCGGTAAGTGGACGATCCGGCTCCGCCTTCGCGGCGGAGATTGGGACCATGAAAGTGACCGAGGAACTCGACTCTCTTCGGGTCATGGCTCTTGAGCCGCTTGAATTTGTTCTAGCGCCAAAGTATCTCGCGGCTTTGATTTCGGTTCCTTGTCTAAGTGTCGTTTCAAATCTCTGCGGCATCCTGGCGGGCGGATTATTCATGTTTTTCAGCATTCATCTGACGCCCGCCCTGTACCTCCGCTACGTGTTTGAGGCAATCGCATTGCGCGACGTGGTGATGGGGATGATCAAGAGCGTGGTTTTCGGGACCATCATTGCCCAGGTCGGCTGTCTTGAAGGGATGCGGGTCCACGGAGGACCTGATTCGGTCGGTCGCTCGACTACCAGCGCGGTCGTGAAGTCGACGTTCCTGGTCATCATCGCAGACGCACTTTTCACAGCGCTTTTTTATCTCACGGCAAAACGATGACGCCGATTATTTCAGTTCGCGATCTCGTGGTTGAGTACGACGGCCGCCGAGTGCTCAATGGCCTCAATCTCGACATTGAGCACGGAGAAACCATGGTGTTGTTGGGTGGCAGCGGTTGTGGAAAGAGCACTCTGTTGCGGCAGATCATCGGGTTGGAGAAGCCAAAGTCCGGCAGCGTGTTCGTGAAAGAAGTTGACATAACGCGTTGTTCAAAGCCCGAGCTCAAGAAGATACGCAGATCGATAGGGGTCGCCTTCCAAAGTGCGGCGTTGTTCAACTCGTTAAATATAGAGGAGAACGTCGCCTTACCGTTGCGTGAACACACGCGTCTCGCGCCTTCCATCATTGAACTCGTGGTTTGGATGAAGCTGGCGGCAGTTGGCCTTGCGGACCGCGGGAAATTGCTTCCTTCGGAACTTTCTGGAGGGATGAAGAAGCGTGCAGCAGTCGCGCGCGCGATCGCGCTCGGTCCGGAAATTCTGGTCCTCGATGAGCCATCGGCAGGGCTTGACCCAATCGTTGCCGCGGAACTCGACGAACTGATTTTGCTGCTCAAACACACCTTCCACATGACCATCATTGTGGTTACCCACGAATTGCCAAGCGCATTCCTGATCGCGGACCGCATTGCCATGCTCTATCAGGGTTCCTTCAGCTCAGTCGGTACTAAAGACCAACTCAAGGCGAGCCAGAATCCACGTGTTCGCCAGTTCCTTGACCGCGTTCCCGAGGACATTGTCAGAACTCCGGTCACCGAGCACTTCGCTAAATACCTGAACGAGTCGGAGGGATATCAATGAGCACAGAAGCCAAAGTCGGAGCGTTTGTCCTGGGATCAGTTGCGGTCCTCGCATTTGCGATCATCCGCTTGCTCGACGCGCAACTAAGCGGGCACGTCGTTCCTTACCACACCTACCTTCAGTACGCGGGCGGGCTGGAGTCGGGTGCCGCAGTCCTATTCGGCGGAATCAACGTAGGAAGAGTAACGGCAGTGCGGCCTGCTGCCTCGGACCCTACCAAGATCGAGATTCAACTCGATGTGAAGGAGAACACTCCGCTGAACGAGAAATCCGTAGCCAAGCTCGGATTTATCAGTGTCATGAGTGGCGCCGCGTTGTCTGTAACGACTGGGAGCAACGACGCGAAACGTCTTCCGGCCGGATCGGAAATCCCGTCGCAGGAAGCCGCCAGCCTGGATGCGATAACCGACAAAATGGCAGGCGTCGCCGATAACGCCAACGGATTGATCACGCAGGTGCGGGGAGAACTGGGAGGAATCAGCGGGAGTGCGCGCACGTTGTTGGCAAATCTGAACACTGTTGCCGGCAAAGCCAATCAGCAGAAGATCCAAGCCGCTCTGGATAACGTCAACACGATGCTCGCGACCGAGCGGCCCAAGATCGACCGTCTTACCGATCAGTTGAATGCACTGAGCCAGCACGCTGACGAAACGATTCAAAACGTGAACGGTACGGTCAGCGACGTGCGCCAGCCAATCCGCGAAGACCTCGCCCAAGTGCAGAACACTTTGCTCCAAGCCAAGCAATTGCTGGCTGAGATGCAAGTGCTCGTACGGGCGAATGATTACAAGATTGATGACACGATCGAAAACCTGCGGATAGCAACGGAAAACCTGGGCCAGCTGACCGAGTCAGTGAAACAACAGCCGTGGAGCCTCATTCGGATCAAACAGTCAGAAGACCGGAAGTTGCCCAAATAAATTAGTCGCATTGAGGAATAAGCACCTACGCACGCAGCGGCGGAGTCTAAATATGAAACGAATTCACATCACGACGGTACTTGCACTTTTCAGTCTGATCATCCTGGTCGGGTGTTTAGGCAAGATGCGCCACCCGAGTTACTACACGCTCAATCTTCCGGCCCCACCTGATCCCCCAGCGGCTGAAAACGCCAAGGCAACAGTGGCGATTCGTGAGTTCAGCGCGCCTGCCTACCTTCGCCGTGGGGCGATTGTGTTTAAGACGTCGCCGGAATCGGTCGGTTTCTATGCATACCACCGCTGGGCTGTTGATCCATGCGAGTTTGTCACCGACTCGATGAGGGATCGCCTTAGTGCTACGGGACTCTTCGCACACGTGAAGCGTTATGACGGTAGACCTGACGCCGAATACCTCGTGAGCGGACGCTTGGAAAAGCTCGAGGAAATTGACTACGAAAGTGGCGTCAAGGTTGTGGTGTCGATCTCCGCCCAGATGATTAGGTTTGATACCGGCGCGACTGTATGGACTAAGGCTGTTTCGAAAGTTGGGAACGTCGACAAGAGAGATGTACCTGGCGTGGTGTCAGCCATGAGCAACACGATGGATCTTGCCATGCAGGAATTGCTCACGCCGGTGCCCGTTGAGACCGCGCGTTCCGCAGTGGTTACGAAGAATTAGCACAGAGTTCGTAGACAGGGCTTCGCTGCACCAGGGATTAGACGGAGCACTGAAAACAAATACCCATAATAAGGAGAAGCGCGATGGCAACCATGACTGAGAAAGAAACGATCAGAACCCTAACGACGCACTACATCGATGGCGCATTCGTCGAGTCCCATGGCCGAGAGGTCATGGACATCATCAACCCAACCAACGGAAAAATCATCGCCCGCGTCACGCTCGCCGACGAGGAGGATGCACGGCGCGGGATCGCCGCCGCCAAGCGAGCATTCGCCAGTTTCGGCAGAACCACGAAGGAAGAGCGCGCGAAGATCCTGCGCCGACTGCATGAGGTGGTTTCCGCGCACGTCGACGAGCTTACGGCCGTCATGGTCGAGGAATACGGTGGTACCGCCGTGTTCTCCGGGGTGTTGATGGAGGCGGCGGCCAACGTGTTCCTGTCTGCCGAAAAGGCACTCCAGGAGCTACCACTAACACGGAGCTGGGGCAAGACGACGGTTACTCTGGAGCCGGTTGGCGTTGCTGGTCTGATTACCCCTTGGAACGCGAACTCGTTTTTCCTTTCCGCCAAGCTCGCCTCGGCAGTCGCTGCCGGTTGTACCACGGTCATCAAGCCCAGTGAGCTAAGCGCGTTACAAACGCGAGTGTGGCTCGAGTGTCTGCACGAGGCAGAACTCCCGAAGGGGTTATGCAACGTCGTGGCGGGCCGCGGTGATGTAGTCGGGGCCGAGCTCGTACGGAATCCTGACGTGGCCAAGATCTCGTTCACAGGCTCTGTAGCGGTTGGCCAGACGATCATGCGCGACGGCGCCGCGACGATGAAGCGCGTCACGCTCGAACTGGGCGGCAAGTCGCCGAACATCCTGCTCGACGACGCCGACCTGGACAAGGCAATCCCGACGGCGCTCGCAATCGCGTTCATGAACAGCGGTCAGGCGTGCGTCGCTGGGACGCGGCTTCTTGTACCGAGAACCCGCCTCGACGAGGTGAAGCGATCGATCCTAGTCGCAATGCACCCTTTTCCTACAGGCGATCCGGCCGATCCAAAGACCGCCGTTGGACCTATGGTGACGCAGAAGCAGTACGAGCGAGTGCAGTCATACATCCGCAAAGGGATTGAAGAAGGCGCGGAAGTACTCGTAGGTGGCGAGGGTCATCCGGAGGGTCTCGAAGCGGGTTACTTCGTGAAGCCCACCGTATTCGTCAATGTCACGAACGACATGACAATCGCCCGGGAAGAGATTTTCGGCCCAGTTCTATGTGTCATCACCTATGAAAACGACGAAGATGCGATCAGGATCGCCAACGATACCACCTACGGCCTGCACGCCTACGTGAGCGGGACAGACGCACAGCGCGCCCGCCGCGTAGCCTCCCATCTCCTCGTGGGCCGCGTGGCGGTCAACGGCATGCTTGACGATCAGCAGGCGCCGTTCGGCGGATTCAAACACTCCGGCGTGGGCCGTGAATTCGGCACGTACGGGATAGAGGCGTTTCTAGAAACACGGGCAATCCTCGAGTCATGACTCAGGGCTGTCACAGTGAATCGAAAAGAGGAAAGCCATGATTGACACGAGAAGATCAAACGAGAAGACCAGGAGGATAATTTTATGAAGCAGCTTGAAGAGAAAGTGGCCATCGTAACAGGTGCTTCAAAAGGGATTGGAACAGGTATTGCCAAGACGTTTGCTCTTGACGGCCCAAGAGTCGTCATCAACTATGCATCTGATCAAGCAGGAGCGGAAAAAACGGCTGCCGAGATCGAGAAATCAGGTGGGCAGGCATTCATCGTGAAGGCCGATGTCAGCAAAAAGAACGAAGCTCAAGCTCTGGTGCACGAAACAGTAAAACGTTTCGGAAAGCTCGATACCTTGGTGAATAACGCCGGGGTTTTTCGATTCACACCATTCACCGAGCTCGACGAAAAATATTTCGACTGGATGATGAAGATCAATGTCCTGGGTCCAGTGTTGATGACCAAGGCCGCTCTCCCGCATTTCTCGAAGCCTGGCTCGATCGTCGTCAACTTGAGCTCGGTTTTGTCTCAGTCGTTCATTCCAGGAATGGCGGTTTATAGCGCATCGAAGGCTGCGATCAATTCTCTGACCGGAGCTCTTGCGATCGAACTTGCCCCGAAGGGAATTCGCGTGAACGCGATTCTGCCCGGTGCCACGGACACGGAAGGCGCGCACACTCTTGGCATGCTTGGCGGTGATTCGGAAAAGCAGTCATCGCGGCGACTCCGCTAGGACGCATCGGGCTTCCGGAAGACATCGCAAACTTAGCAGCGTTTTTGGCCTCAGATGCAGCGAGTTGGCTTGCAGGTGAGATCGTCCGGTCGTCGGGCGGAATGAGATAGTGACACGAAGATTAGAAAGTGGGGCTGTCACAGTTAAAAGGAAAAGAGGAATGCCATGATTATTGACCATATTTATCTCCCGGTTTCTGACCTGAAACGGTCGAGCGAATTTTACAAGAAGATGCTTGAGCCGCTTGGCATCGACATGCCCTACAAGGTCGGTCAACCTCCCATCTTCGGTTTTGCCATCAATAACGAACCGGGTTTCTGGCTGAAGAATGGCGAAGTCACCAAAGACCTTTACGTCACATTCACCGCCAAGAGCGCGGATGCTGTCAGGGCCAGCTACAAGGCGTCGATAGACGCGGGAGCTACTTCAATCAAGGAACCGAGCCTTCGGCCCGAATGGCGGGCCGACTACTTCGCGGCAAACATCGGTGACCCGGACGGATATAACATCGAGATTGCCTATAAGCCTTGGCTCTACAAATAAAAGATAAGAGCCATCTACCCATCCGAGAGACGGAGAACAATCATGTCTGCTTACATCGTTTTCACTAGAACAAAAACACTCGACCAAAAAGAGCTCGAGACTTATTGGGCTGGAATTAAAGCAACGATGAAAGGACATCCAATTGAAGTCTTGGTGGCTTATGGGCAGCATGAAGTCTTGGAGGGCGATCCCATTGAGGGAATCGTGATAGCAAAATTCCCAACCGTAAAGGCAGCGAAGGATTGGTATTGTGGCGAAGCATACCAAAGTGTCGCCAAACACCGTCAAAAGGGAGCGATTTACCAAGGCCTACTCGTAGAAGGTGTGATCTAGCGTTTAATGTTTTGCAAGATTGTTTGGCGGGTTACAAGAGTGACAGTCTTGCCGCGAGGGAACGAATCGAATAAGGAGACCAACTTATGAGCGAGCACATCACGATCTCCCCCAGCGAAGCCGCGGACCGCCTCGCGATCCGGGAACTCGTTGAGGCCTATGCACATTGTGCTGATCGTCGCGATGCGAAAGGTCAGATGGCTCTTTTTACCGCAGATACGCACTTCGTGGTCTACATGAACGCAAAGGATCCCAATCCATCGCAGGAACTGCGCTCGCGCGAGCAGCTTGCTCCGGTGTTCGCCGATCTGAACAAGTACGCTGCCACTATGCACTTTGTCGGACAGAGCACCGTCCTCACCCTGACTCCAGATAGAGGCACCGGCGAAGCTTATTGCCTAGCGCATCACCTCACCATCGTGGGTGAAAGGAGACAACTCATGATAGCCGCGCTCCGCTATTACGACAAATTCATGAAGTTGGACGGTGAATGGTTGTTTGCCGAGCGCCTGCTCTACGTCGATTGGATTGAAGAGCGCATTCTGTCATGACAGCGACGAACCAGGCGGCTTTGACCGCATCGATGAGCGTTTTCACAACTGGCCGAGAGCGTCTCGTCACCGTGGGCGAGCGCGCGTTGTTGAGGTTTTCTCATTGAATGCAAAAGTTCAATCGCGACCGGACTTGTTGCTCCTCCTATCCTTGTTGGTGGCGATTCTGTTAACTCCGGTGTTGAACCAGGATAATTGGAGGCGGCTGGTACTCGCGGCCGTCACCTTCATACCAATTGTCTTATCCATTGTCCGGTTGTCGCAGATCAAAAGGTGGGTGTGGCCGTCGGTTCTGTTGGCATTGGGCAATGCGGTTTTTGTGGTGGCGGGCAATACGTTCTCAAGCCCGACGCTGACCGGAATTCGATGGGCATTTCTCGCTGCTTTCTTCGGGCTCACGGCCACAGGTCTTTTCTCATATCTCAGGAATTCTCGTTCGGTCGCTCAGGCGGAGCTCTACACTGCGGTCAACATCTACTTATTGCTTGGGTTGCTGTGGGCGGCGATTTATCTGGCGATAGACGCTTTCTCTCCGGGTTCAATTCGGATTGGAAGCGACCCATCTGACCGTCAGACCGAGCTGCTTTATTTCAGTCTGATAACGCTCTCAACCGTCGGATATGGCGATATCGTGCCGCTCAGCGGAATGGCCCGTATTCTAACGGCACTGGAAGGAGTGACGGGGGTTCTCTACATAGCGACTACGGTGGCGGTTCTGGTAGGCAGGTTCAGGAACGAATCTTGGGAGTGACTGCGCTGGATCGAGAATCGTGAAATTTATGACAACTACAAACCAGGCGTCTTTGGATGCGTCGATGACCAATCCAACGGTCGGCCAAAAAAGTCTTGTCGTTGTGGGCGCGTCCGGGATGGTGGGCGGGTACGCGCTTCGCTACGCGCTCGACAACTCAGACGTGAAAAATGTTACGTCGATTGGCCGCAAGAAACTTGGCATTTCACATGCGAAGCTGAAAGAAGTTCTGCATCAGAACTTCACAGACTGTTCCCCACTCGCAGACGCGCTCTCGAACCAGGATGCGGTGGTCTATTGCCTGGGGACCTACACTGGCTCGGTGTCGGACGCGGAACTCCACAGAATAACCGTGGACTATACCGTCGAGTTCTCACGTGTTCTCCGCGGTAGCAGCCCCGGTGCGGCGTTCTCATTCCTAAGCGGAAACGGCGCCGACCCGACAGGACGAAGCCGGCTTGCGTTCGCGCGCTACAAGGGAGAGGCTGAGAACGCCGTGCTGGCGGCTGGTTTCCCGCATGTTTACCTCTTCCGGCCTGCGTATATCTACCCCGTCGAGCCGCGGAACGAACCGAACTTCAGCTACCGGCTGTTGCGCACGGTCTATCCGGTATTCCGGGTTCTGTTCCCGAACCAGGTCATTCGCGCTGATGATCTGGCCCGCGCCATGGTGGATCTTGGGCTGCGACAGACGCACGAGCGCCAAGGTTTGATTTTGGAGAACCGCGATATCCGAGCCATGGTCGAGTCGCATGTGCGCCTCGGGAATCGCGTTACGTGAAAAAAACCGATGTCAATGAGGACTCAGGAATTGAATCACAAATCGAGGCCATGAATGAAAAGAATCGTGATCATCGGCGCCGGGTTTGGAGGGCTCGCCGCCGCTAAGGCGCTTAGACACGCAAAAGCGGAGATCTGGGTGATTGACCGAGCGAACCGCAATCTCTTTCAGCCTCTGCTCTATCAGGTGGCGACAACGGTGCTTTCGCCACCCCAGATTGTATCTCCGATGCGTGAACTTTCGAAGAATCAGAGAAATGCGACTGTATTCCTTGGCGAAGTTACGAGAATTAATAATAAAGATGCGAAGTATGCTTCCACCCTTGCTGGCTCCATGCAATACGACCTTCACATACAGTAGGAGGCAATGCCGCACTAACGGGCTGGGTGTAAAGGGGACTGGCCTACCCTAAAGGAAAGGGCGCTTAGCCAGCTTGGGTGTTGATGCCGCCTGAGCAGGCCCTTGGAAAACAGTTTCGGCTGAAACAACTACCCTGAGACTCAATCGTGCAGTCCAATGCAGTCGATATGAACAAGGGCGGCGGGGGGAACTCCTGAGGCAGCCGTTTCAACTTGAATCGACGCTGGTGAGATGTGCGTGATTTGAAGCAGATAGATTCCAGCTCCGGGCCCCTGAAGACTCGGCGGAACCACTGGCGAGCAGCTCGCCGTGTATTTATTGTCCGAAAAAGGAACAGCCCACTTGAGAGTCACGAAGTAATTCTGGTTTTGCTGAATATTTACAGTCGCTCGGGCATGGGTGATAACTGGTGCGTTCGTCGACCAGCATATCTGCCCAGCGAAGGACAGCATCATTACAACGAGCAGCGCACGTAACAAACTGGTCATGGAAGCCCTCCTCAGAACAAGCCCAACGAGACTACCACAATGTCCACGTTGAAGCTAAGTCTTTGGAGATAGGTCTTGAACTATCCGGCATTGCGCCGAAAGCGAAGCTATCAGTGTTTTTGGCAAGGCAACCCGGTTCCAAGAACGACGGGGCGGTCTATGAGTGGATGTGCAGCGGTGGATTGACGCGGCCTGAGAGTAATCCTTCATAGCTGTCGCGCTAAGGGAGTTCGAATTGATGCTGCCGACCGGTTTAGCCCGCTTTAACGATTTATTAACTCTGGCGTTAAACCATTTGCGCTATACTTCGCCGCAGAGGCGTTTATGGACCACTCCACGCAACACTCCAGAACTCCTGATGAGACCGTTTCTTTGCCTCCCATGGATGCGGACTTCGGTCAACAGATCGCCGACCTGAGACGCGAGATCGAAGGAATTCAGGAGCTAAACATGATCACCGGTCTCAGAAGCCTCACCGGCATCAGGACCAAGCCGCCCACGAAAAGAGAAAGGTCAGACTGGAAGAGATCGTGCGGCAACTGGCCGTGCTCCGCAACAAGTGAAGACACCCCAGGGGTCCCAGGTTTTCTCCGAAAAGCACCGACCTTTGGGTTATGAGGGAAAAACAGTCCGCATCCCATACAAACGTAGCAGGCTAAGACCCAGAAAATCCTGGAACGAGGGTCGCTGCGGCTGTCTCGTGTTGTACCGTTTCACACCCTGTTCACGGACAAAAAACGGACAATTTGCGCTGCACCTCTGGGTCTCTGTTTTTGGCTCGCAGGTTGACTCTCTGCCAATCGGGACGCGCTAGAAGTGTGGGTGCCGAACTCGAACCAACGACCTACCGGATTATGAGTCAGGATACTGACTCTGAAAACAAAGAAAATCCAGCACTTCCCTCTGCAGAATCCGGCAAAGTCCTGCAAACTCCGCAACCCCCGCGCAACCAAGAAACCGGCGTTCCTGGCTCCGACAAACCGCAACGTGGAGGTGGTGGGTGACAGCCGCAGCTTGTTTCTCATCAAGGCAACTAGGGAACGTACTGAAAGGTAGTCTGCCTTGTCTCTCGATGGCCGGTGCCTCACTATTCAACGCCAAAACTGGATTAAGCACTTCTCCTCTTTCCACCTTGGCCAATTTTGCTCCATTTGCGGTGCACGAGGATCAGCCAAGCGTCGTCGAGATTGGCCTTTCAACAAGAGGTATAACCGATAACGATCTTGAAATTGAATTTTGTACAACATCATAGGTACAAAATTGCGGTTCGTGTCTCCAGAAGAAGTAGAAGCCCTGAGCACCTCCAACCGTTAATATCAGTCAGCGATTTCTAGCCTAGCGGATTACCAGTTATGGGAGCCGTTCTCTTTCCGATTGTTCTGTCTGATAAGTTCTGTCATCGGACAAGTACCTCAAATCCCAAAATAAAGAGCTGCTCTGGTGAAGAATCAGCCCCCTAAGATGGCGCTTTATTCTTGGCGCAGCCTCTTGGTCTGAAATCAGCGAATCGTCATGTGGACTCGCTACGATACACTGGCGAGCTACCCCCGGGAAAAACGCGCTTGAGGTGCCGTTTTGGAAATTGTGAGGTTTTTCCACTGGTCCAAGGATTTCGTCGAGCATCTGCGGGCCGAAACGGAGGTTCGCTCGAAGCGGCTCAGGACATAGCGAATCACGCCGATCCGCGAACGACCAAGCTCTATGCCCGGCGTAAGGATCTGGCGAAGCTGAGTGAGATTGAGAGAAGGATCGCGTTTGAACAAACGTCTACCTGGGAATGCCCTGAGGGGAGCCATTCTTGCCACGACGGCTGCTATTCCTCGGCCGGCACCGAGTGATGTTCGTGGACGATCTGCCAATTGCCATCCTGTTCACGAAGGCCGACGGTGAGGCGGAACTGCAGCTTGGTCGGGCCGCCGTCTGGCGGGATGTAAACGCAGCGGCCAATCGCGGTAACGAAAGCCACGTCTTCGCCCGCGCTGATCTTGACGTCGTCAAAGTTGAATACAATTGGCCTCACCTGGCATTTGTAGAACAAATTCCAGGTCTCCATGTACGCATCGAGTCCGCGCGAGAACAGCGGAGGTGGAACATCGAACATCAACATGTCTGGAGAATGATTCGCACGGATTCCATCAATGTCTTGAGCGCGGACGGCGGCCGCCCACTTGTCGAAAATTTTCCGAATAACTGATTCATTATTTGCGAGCTCACGTGCCACAGTGTCTGCCTCCGATAGTTTTGACGTGCGGGAACGGCGGTGGTTAGAAATATTTAGGGCACATGACGAATGCGCTGCGGAGCTGACATCGCAGGCGGTAACTGATAAACGGCATTATCCCGGAACCAGATCCCTCGGGGCGACCCGAGGCGCAACAGAACTTCCTTTAGAGTTCCCATGAGCCAGTGGCCCACCGGCTTGTGAGGATACCAAAGCGCTCAGACGCAAAACAGGGAGCCGGAAATCTGGCTCCCTGAATTTCAAGGAGTCCACCCGGTTAGAAGGAGAACTTCACCCCCAGGCGGATGGTACGGGAGGTTTGATAAAACAGTGGCTTTCCGTACTGGCTGAACAAGGTTTGCGGGCCGGCGGTAAACAGCGACGAATTCAGGCTCGTCTGCAGGTTATAGGGAGACATGGCCGCCGCGTAGAAGTTCGGACCGTTGGCAATAAAGCACTTGCCTGCGACCCCAGGACCGCCGCAACCAATGCCGGTTGGCGTGATTCCCATGAAACCATACTGGGTGTCAATTTCCCCGTTGTAGGCGGTGACGGAGTGCTGGTTCCAGAGATTAGCGAAAGTTGCCGAGAAGCTGAGAAGTTTGCTCTCGCTAACTTTGTAGCTCTGCTGGAAGTTGAAGTCTGACTGGGTGTACCACGGAGTGCGGTTGGTACGTGTGGGGCCGACCGTAAACGAGCCGGTGGTCGGGTCCTGACTGACATCAACCCATTTTCCGCGATCCACGACATCCACTGGCCAAGCCGCCCCACCGTAGCCGACATCGGTGTAGGAAGTGGCAGGCGTGCCGCTATACGCGTATTGGAAGAGCCCGAAGTCCGAAGTGAACTTGTTGGAGAACTTGGACCAAGGCAACTCGTAATATGCGAAGCCTTTGAACGCGTTCGGACGATCGGTTGGCAGCAGTCCGCTGGAGGAACCACCACTATCGTTCCACGAGAAGTAGGGCTCGTCAAACGAACGGCTGTTGTTCGGCGAATTCCGTCCTCCCAACAGACCATCGGAGATGTCGGTGCTGGTCAGGCCGGTGTAATTGCCGCGCAGCTTGCTGTAGGTGTAGGACAGCATTCCGAACCAATGATCGCTGTGCGCTTTGTTGAGTCGGAATTCCACACCGTCGTAGCTCCGTGCCGCCGGAATTGTGTTATTCGGGGGGCAAGGGCTGGCTGCTGAGCAGGTCAATGGGTTTTGTGGGTAGAGGAAATTGTAGAAGCTGCTGAAGGTTTTGTTGACACCTTGACCCGGGTTGACGATGACGAAAGTCTCGCCAACATTCGGATTGAAAATCGCCGAGTCTTCAATCACGTGATCCAGCCGGCGGCGGTCCCAGCGCGCTTCGAATGCAAGATTCTTGCCAAGCTGGTAATCAACGCCAAACACGGACTCGTGCTGTTCATAGGGCTTAATGCCCGGCATGACGCCCTCTTGCAGCTGGCTGCAAGTCGAGCAGGTAATCGGCCAGGCGCGGAAGTTCTGGTTTTCGAGGAAAGTGAATCCGGGCGGGTTAGCACCAACGCCCCCCGCAAAATTAGCCTGCCCCGCAGAATTCGCACTATCGCAATAGCGCGGAGGGCCACCGCTGGTAAGGTTGCCAAACTGCGGCTGAAAGGAAGTGTAATTCGGGGTGTTCATGGCGTAGTAGCAGTTCATCCACCACTGGCCCCCAAACGAACTGATGGCCAAGTTCAGCTTCATCTGGTCGTAGAACTGACCATAACTACCGAATACCTTCATTCGGCCATCTTTGAATACATCCCATGCAGCCCCGATCCGTGGAGCGATCTTATCTCCCCAGCCGAAGTTAATAGGATGATCCGTGGGCGATGGGTTGGGAAGTGCCGGATTTACGGTGCCGACGAATTTTTCGCCCGGCAGATACTCCCTCTCTAATCGCACTCCAGCGTTGATGGTAACGCCACCGCCAATGGTCCAAGCGTCCTGCACAAAGAAAGCATGGTTGAAGCTTGAGGCCTGGCCCTGGGTGCCGAAATCGTATGCCGCCACATAACCGTATTGACCCTGGCATTGTCCATACAGTGCTACGTACGGCGCGCAATTGGCTGCACCAACTGGACCGGCAGCGGCATAGTTGGTTACACCTGGTTGGAAGCCCGACCATACATAGGTCACCGGTTCGTTCCAGCGCTGGAAAATATCATTGGAAAGGCGGTTGAGTTGGTATCCGAATTTGAAGTTGTGTGTACCCATCCATCCACTCTTGAACCAAGCCAGGTCCTGGTCAAACTGGATCGCCTTGTTGGCGTTGCGAATGGTGAAGTTGGGGTCGAATCCGGCGTTGTACCAGAGGGTCAGCTGCTGTAGAGACGTAGGCAGCGGATTTTTAAGGCTATCAACTCCGGCGACGCTGTTGTCTTGCCAGAAATACAGGCTGCCGCCCTGGGGGAAGCCGAAGTCATGATAGTTCTCGAAATAGTAGCCAAATCGAGTGGTAGCCACGATGTGTGGGGTGATGGTAAAGTCCGCACCCACGTTGGTGGTGCTGTTGGGCGCGGCAAAACCTTGAGAATGCGAGAATGCGCTGGGGGGATTGCCAAGACCTCCAGGGGCGAGGCAAGTAGAGCTCGAATAGCATCCCGTAAAGGCGTTCAGGAGGCCGTTAGCGGAGTCGGACTGCGGCAGGTTCTCCCCATACTCCTTCTGGTACTGGTAGAGCCATGACCCATAAATGCGAAGTTTATTGGTCAGGCTGGCATCGATACGCGCCGTGGTGTAATAGGTGTGGATGTTACGGCTGAACGGCAAAACTCCGCCAAAGGCAGGTCCGTAATTGACATGTCGTTCCTCGTCGTTCCACTCCGGGTTAAAGCCGACGAAGCCAAAAATCTTGTCCTTCATGATCGGGCCGCCAAAAGTGAAACCCGGGAAAATATCGCTGGTCTTGGGCTTGATCGGCTGGTAGTTCTGATAGCCCGGGTCGATAAATCCCCAAGACGTGGGGGTTCCGAATGACGCTGGATCGTAGCGGGAGAACGCAGTTGGGGAGCCGTCCAAGCCTTGGTTCTCGAACTGCATGAACGCGGTGCCATGGTAGGCATTGCTGCCTTTCTTCATAACCACGTTCACTACGCCACCCAGGGCGCCGCCGTGCTCGGCTTCAATGCCCGAACTTTTTACCTGTACCTCATCAATGAAGTCGAAGGGTACATTGGTGTGGGAGAAACCACCGATAAGGTTGGCGGTTTCCTGGCCTTCCACCAGATAGGAGTTCTCTGAGTCGGAACCGCCCGCCACTGAGAAGCCGTGGTCGCCACCGTTGGCACCGTTGCCCGGAGAACTTCCGCCGGTTCCTTGGCCTGCGAAGCGAGTGTTTCCTTCCAAAGGTTCGTTACGAGCGGAAGGAGCAAACTGAATCACCGACTGGAACGAGCGTCCGTGCGGAACATTCTGCACGACGTCCTCGGTGATGTTGGTCTGGGTGGTGTTCTGGGTCACGTCGATCGCGGGTGTTGCGCCGCTAACCTCGACGACGGTTTCAGTACCGCCGACCTCAAGCGTCAGATCGACTGTCGGAAGGTGGCCCACCCCGATTACCAATCCCTCCCGTTTGCTGGTCCGGAAGCCCTTCGCCGTCACCGTAAGCACGTAGGATCCCGGGGGAAGGTTGGCGAAGCGATAGTATCCGCTTGCATCTGTGTTTACGGTTTTATTCCCCACCAGAATATCGCTCGTGGCAACGACCTGAGCATTGGACAGGACAGCGCCTGAAGGATCTTTCACCGTGCCTTGCAGGCCTCCTGTCGTCTCTTGGGCGAATATCGGGATGCTGGCAAGCAGACAAAATGCTACTGCCAGCCCGAGCATAAACCGCAGCGAACGTTTGAACCCCATTTCAATTCCTCCTTGTGGACGGATAACCGCAGTAACCGGATGAGTCGATAGCAGATCATCCGCCGGAACGCGGCGAGAAACCGAACCCGTTGCCAGAGTACAGTCGCATGTGTCGAGAATCCGGCCACGTGTGGTGGAATTTGCCACGACCCAGATTAGAGAGCGTCCAACTTGCTTCGCGTCCAGGACGCTATCCGTTTTTGTGGAGAAAGGTCGCTAGTAAAGCTATGATTTTGCGGAAATAGCGGAGACCCGAGGGTGGAACAGCGACCTTCGAGTTAAGCAGAGTGGAACACTTGGAAGCAGGGAAAGTCGGAAATCGAGCGGAACTCGCAGTGCTAACTAGCAAGAACCAGTATTTGCTTTGGAGGACAACGTGCTTTCATCCATCTTCTCGATCGCCTCTGTTCCTCCCAGCAACAGAGGTAGTCGAGCTCGATAACCACGGCTCAGAGTGAGTTCTTTGCCGTTGCGCATCAAGACCACGTACTCTCCTGTCGACCACGGCCGTATTTCCCGGATGCGGTCGAGATTGACGATAGCCGAGCGGTGAATGCGGGAAAACGTGGCGGGATCGAGTTCTCGCTCCATCGCGCTGATGGTCTTGCGCTGCGTGTAGGAATCTTTCCCCACGTGCACGCGAACATTGTTCCCATCGGCTTCGATCCACTCAATTTCTACCGCTCGAACAAAGACAAAGCGTCCGGCCGAGCGAATTATGATCCGGTCGGGTTTCCTCGTCAAATTCCCCGGACTCGCAACCCAGGCCTGAAGCCCGCGCTCTCTTTCGAGGAGCGACTGGCCGCGAATGTAGGTCTTGGCTTCGTGAAGCACCTCTGCCAGCCGATCTTGCGATGCCGGCACGGCCAGATAGCCAAAGCCTTGAGCATCGAAAGCTTCGGTTGCGGGTTTGAGGTGTGGGCCCACCAGAATCGCCACGGGCAGACACCCGGACTGGTAGGCGTTAACCAAGGCGAGGCAGTCGGTCGCAGTGATGGTTGTGGCTACATTGAGAAACAGGAGGTCGGGAGAACCGTGCTTGATCGCATCGGCGATTCCCACTGGCCATCGATCATTCGTGACGAACTCCACTTCTGGATCGGACAAGAGCATATTACGGAGTGTTCGATGCGAGGAAGGGTCTTCGTTCACGATCGTCGCACGAATTCGCATACGCGTCCCCCTGACATAACAAAGACGTTTGTCTGCGCTGCGGCAAGACATTCGCCGTCTCAACCAGTACATACCTGACTTCGAGGGCAAACACCAATACTTTTGGGGCAAAACGTGTGACGGAAGGGGTGAGAAGGATGCAGGGCTCGTCAGTCGACGACTGTCAAAGCTTTCGTCGGTGCGTTGCAAACACTGTTAGTGGAATCTATTGCAACGGGTTCTCGACCGCAACCCAGATGCGCCTGCCGGATTGACTGAGCCTCGTAGTGGCTTCGCCGTAGGAACCGAGCCGATGCAGGATCGAGGTGACGGACGCAACTGGACCTTTGTGATTCCGTATCACCGCGCCATTGTGAGCACGGTTTATGTTTCATGTCCAAGGGTTTCATTGCCCCTTAGCCTCTTTGATCTTCTTCAACATCTCTTTCGAAGCTTCGTCTTCCGGATTCAGCTTCACAGCCTTTTCATAATCCTCTCTCGCCAGTTTCAGTTCTCCCGCCTTCATGTATCCGTCGGCCAGGCTGTTCCAGACATTCCCTGACTGCGGAAACTGCTCGGCATTCAACTTGAACACCTGGATTGCTCCCACCGGATCTTTCTCCAGCACCTGATACCCGAAGTCATTGAGTCCGGTCTCTCCAAAATCGTACGCGCCTCGGCCGTAGTACTTCTTTTTGAGGTCGGCGTATTGTTCCAGCGCCGCCTGGAGCCCCTTCGCCCGATACTTCTCCCCGAGTTCTTCTCTCAGGGTCATCGGCCTGGGGCGGCCTCGATGACAGGTGTCGCACCACATGTTTACGCGCTGGTCACCGCTCGGCTGGATCTTCTTCAAGTGATCATTGATGTCGCCAAGCATCCTCAGCATTTCACGTGCTCGGTCTTTATTTGGATTTTCGTCGGAGGCAAAATCGTAGGTGTTGAGCGGTTTGCCTTCTTCTCCCTTGTGGCAATACGAGCAACGAACCCCCAGCGCTCTCGTGAAGCCGATCATTACCGGCGTCAACCTTGAGCCGGGCCATTCTTTTGGCAGAACCTGGAGATTCGACGGTTTTTCCGGCCACGACCAGCTTTCTTGTGCGGAACAGCAAAAAGCAAAAATAATTACTAATACAAGAGTGCTAGGAATCCCTGTCCACTCTCTGCGTAGTGCCGTGTTCTTCATGGTGCGAAACTCCAGGTCAGTTCTTCGTTGCTCGACCGGGCAACAATCCAGTCGCCAAACGATCTAGTTCTTCGTCTTCTTTCGCCATTCGGCGTCCACCGCAGGCGGCAGGGAGTCGAGATGCGTCAGAAAGGTCAACGCAGTCCAGATTCTTTCATCCGAGATGTCTTTCCCGGACGCGTCGTTGCCGAATTGCCCAACCCAGGCGAACATGCCCGAATAACGCACGCCGCCTTGGACGATCCAGAACAATTGATAGCCTGGTTTTCGCGGCGGATGCAGCGCGAAAGGAGGAGGGCTGGGATACAGATTATTGTCTGCGTTGCTGTCGCTCGCAGTATTCGGGTCGCCGTGACAGCCGGCACAATCGTTCTTGAAAAGTTTCATTCCAGCGATCAAGTTTTCTTCCGTAGGTGCAACGGGATTCGCAAGATGTGGGGCATGGCGCCCCGCAGCCGAGTCGAGGGCGAGATGCGCGAACGCTCTTTCCAGCGCGGTAGGAGCAGCGTTCGCGTTGGTCGGCGGCATTCCCAACCACGCCGCTGCCAGCAGCAAAACTGGAAGCACCAGAATCCCTGCCGCCAACCCCAAGAGAAAGTTGCGCATAACTCGCCCTGAACTAAAACGGCCGTTGCGGCAACGCGTTCAACCAACACAGATTCGGGCTGCCCGGATCTCCAGCCGGCGATTTTGTCGATTCGGTTAGCGTGCATTTTCCACCGGTCGAGGTCACGTCAACGATCCCGATCGAGGACGGGTGGGAACCTAAACCGTCTTCGGCAACCCATAGCACCGATCCGGTGCCAGTGGTTTCCTCTGTGGCGATGCCGCTGGAGAAGGTCCATTTGGTTCCGAAGCCGCGCAGTGGTTTCGAAATGCAGCCGAAGTGAAGCGTGCCCGTTGTCTTGTTGAAATGAGCCGCCGTGACTTGGCCCGACAAGTTGTCGCTCACATACAGCCGCGTCTCGTCCGGGCTTAACCACACATTGTTGGCGGCTAGGCCGCTGCCCAGGCTTCCGTGTGGCCCACCGTACTTGACGGTCTTTACCAGCTTCCCCGAAGAAATGTCAGAGACTTCAACCTCGCTGAAGCCTGCCGAGGCGTCGCCGAAAATCGCGTAGTGGCCGTCCTTGCTGATGTCGACACCATCGGGGAATTCGTTATCCTCGATGAATCCGGTTGAGTTTCGCAGGTCGTGATTTGAAACTGGTGTGCCGCCTGAGATATTGAAAGATCCGATGGAACCGTCCCCGTAGGCAATGACCATCATGCTGCCCTTCGCAGCCATGCCGTGAGGAAATCCGCCGTTCAAACCGATTGCGCTGATATCGCTGACGAAAGTCAGCCCGCAGCCAGCGTCCATGCGGAACGTTGCGATGGTTCGGGAGCCCCCGAAAGCTGCATACAAGTATTTGTGATTCGGATTCACCGCCAGGCCGATGCCCGGACTACCGCCACTGTCCCCGCTGGAACCTTTGTAGTTGCCCACCACTTCCTTTGGCTGGAAAAGGATTGCCGCAACGTCGTCGCTTCCACCGTCCGCATCAAAAGCACACTCGTTCTTGCCCTCACCAACCAGAACCTGCCGGACCATCCCGAAGTATCCGCCGCCGGTTCCAGTGCCGCCGGTCTTGATGGTTTTGAGCCGGGTCAGTTTTGGCGCAGAAGCTGTGCCTCCGGCCACGTAGAACGTGACCGTATTCGGTCCGCTCACGTCGTCATTGGTCACAACGTAGTGTTTGGTCGCCGCATCCCCTTCGGCGGAAAGTAACCCGCAAATCCCACACGTAAGTATCACCGTCGCAAGCGCTTTGAAAGAGCCCCTCATTCTTCACTCCCTTTCCGAACGGCAGAACTGCTGCGCAGCGTGCGATTCGCCGTATGCTATTTAACTGGTTTCAGAAAAAACGCCAACCGATTTGGGGCAAGGCGCGGCTGACAGGGGCAAGAAGGTAGTTAACGACCGCCAACTGGCGGCCGGAAATCAGAAAATATTCAGAGATACTGGCCCAGCGGCCCGGCGAGCTTTTCCCGGTAACTGCGGCTAAGGCTCAGCTCCGTGCCG
>Ga0210383_10000748_pt1 | contig 29464 bp, 39 predicted proteins | sample IncBWC14OmetaG_FD_160072 | JGI IMG/M metagenome (GOLD analysis project Ga0210383, IMG submission 160072) | Forest soil microbial communities from Barre Woods Harvard Forest LTER site, Petersham, Massachusetts, United States - Inc-BW-C-14-O ... | reverse complement strand
AATCTGACTTACATCACCATAATTTGAATAACAATATTAAAAAAGTCTTTGGCCAAATTTGCTCATTATTTGAAAAATATGCTAAAAACAAACATTATTGAGAGGAAATTCTAAATGCTTTTTCAATATTTTTGCCCAAATTATGCTGATGTAAGTTGGCTTAACTTTACCATATTTTTTCAATATTTTTGGATAAGTTATTGTGCCTTGCACCCAGTGTTCAACAGCCGACGAACAATGACAACACGTGACTCCGGTTATTCCCGGTGCTTAAACCGAGCGTTACTTTTCTGGCTGAAAAGTCGAATTAAAAGAACGACTCCTACGTAAACTTCGGACTCGTAACCTCTCCAATATTTTGTATGGAACGGCGCGAAGGGGACAGCAGTCTGGATGACAAGTGGAAGATGTCTTGGTGTTTGAACATTTTTCATTGATGTATGCCCTTGGTAGTTGCATTGACAAGGCCAAGACCGTGATCGTGACAAGGCCCCTTTCATATGACATCAGCAAACAGAAAAGGTTGGTCTATAGTCTGCATAGAGGCAATTTCTCACCCAGGTCTTGCTAATGGATCATCATTATAACCAGCCATTGTGGGTAGTTCGACCGGTCTTCTCTAAGCCTTCTGTGGGGATTTTCGGTACAGTACCGCGCTTCCACGATGCGGGGGGAGGTAATCTCGTTCTTGCGGCAAATGCCGTAATCAGTCCTTCGGCTTTCTTATGCCGGTCACGTGTTTCATGTGCTACAATATATAGGAATATTCTACTTCAATAGGATTGCTCGACGGGACACCGAATTGACTCTAGTGGATAGGATCCTTACTGCCTCACCAGCAGAGAACCAGGTGCGAGGGTGTGTAGAGGGCCCGAAGAGTCAAAGTATGCAATTGAAGGAACTGGAGTAACCAAGCATCATCGGCTGGGAAAACGATCCACAGCAGAAGTCGGGGAACGATTGGTTGGTTGATGGATCCAAATGGTGCACACCTACCTCAATTTTATCATTGAGTTAAAGTTGACTGATGCTCCTGCGAAATCAAAATCCGTAGCCGACAACCCCGAACCCGAGCCCCAACCGCACCCGCGCGAGTCCCATTTCGGCAGGGCCTACGAAACCGAAACCGAGCACGAGAGTGTGGCAAACTAAAGTCGGTGTGAGCGCGTCGAATCCGAACCGGAGCCCATACTAGTTACTTTATGCTACAACGTAACTATTTGCTCTTCCCTATTCTATTGTCTTCCTTGGTCCCAAAAAAATATGTACATAAGTATGCCCGCAGATCTGTACTTTATTCGCTTCTGACTGCTGTTTATAAACTTCGCTACTCTTTCAGTGCTAGTATCTTTGCTATCTAGGTGTTTTTAATGTTCGAATCACCATCCCTCGCGCGTGCCCTGTTTGGTTGTAATGGTATTGTCAATATGGAAATGTCTCTCACTCAAGATCTGTCTAGTGCAGCTAAATTTTTAGTTGATTTGAAAATATAATAAAATTTACCCTGTCTTACACGGACCTGCCGTGCAAAACAGCGGCCCTCTAGCTCAAGTAACTTGAATACTACTAGGGCGACTCAATTCTTCGTTCAGCGTTCGTCGTTCGTCGATTCTCCAGAAGCGTGTGTGTGGAATCAAGGCACGGCTTTCGGCACCATGAAGATTATTTGTGTCGGAGCTCAGAAAATACACATCGTCATGTAATGGTGCTATATGAATTACTATATGTAGTTTTCACATCCAGCTGTGGCTATGGATGGCTGTGCCATACACACGATCTTGAGAATCGACGAACGACGAACGCCGAACGAAAAATTGAGTCGCCCTACTATGTGGCCCTGTCTCTGGGTATATGACGTAGTAGAAAATATAAAAAGGTTCAAGCCCAACAGTTGACTACTAGACTACGTCGAGTGAGATGAATTTGTTTGTTTTGACAGAAGCGCAGTTTGTCAAGCGCTGACTCGATACTTGCTGACTCTGACTCTTGACTCATGATCGATGCATGATCGATATCGATCATGTACACTGCACTTTGTTTGCGCAAGCGTTCCATATTTATTATTAGCTGTGTGACACCTGAATAAAACCCTCCTACCGCGTGTGACGAAGTTATCGATAACGTAGTTTGACATCTTTCGCCTTTACATCATGGGCCGCTGGACACAATATGATGAGGTATGAATACTATGATGGAACGCCTACCTCACAAAGGAGTTTTTGGCTTATAATTGTTTCAGGATTCTTACCGTCTACCGGAAGGCGTTATTCGTATTGGATACGACGCAGACACAAGCCAGTACACATTTCGTGACGAACAAGGAGCAATCTACCAAGGGGCTCCTGGGGCAAACTATGGCACGCTAACGCGGGTGACATCTTCCCGTCCGGAGACGGTCAAAACTAGTGAGTATACTGACTTAACACTTACAAGTTGCAGCTGCATCTGACGCACTCATATAGACAAACCACCTCGAAAAGTCTCAGTAGAGACAACCGGACGGTCTCCAACCACATTTTATGATATCCTTCCACCAAATTCCATCACGTCTCCTTCGTCCTCAGCAGACAACCCGCCCCCCTACTCACCTCCGACCCCACGTCCTAATACTCAGCTTCCGGGCTCAAGCACACGGGCACGATTCGTGGATGCAGTACGAAAAACTGCGTTACCCAAGATGCAAGGCGTTGTACAGAATCTCAGGCGCTCAGTGACGATGCCATCTAAAAAGGTATCATTGACTCAGCCGATGGGCGAAGATGGCGACAAGCTACTTCGTCGAAAGTCTCAGGCGTCCTCTGAGAAAACGAGTTTGAGTAGATCGGATTCGACATTGCGGACAATGCCTCAGCAAGGTGCTAAAAGTGGGATAAAGCAAGAATTGGACGCTTAGTGATAGTTTTAACCCAGATACTCTATGCTCAACCTCTTTGCAGCCATTACATATGTATGCTTTGTATTATTTAATTGCATTCGTTTTGCATAAACGGTTCATATTCTATTGAGGTTACGACCTCGAACGCCTTGATTTTAATTGTATTTGGTTCCCCGGAAAGGATGTCGGTTGAGTAATTTGGCATCTTGATATCGATAATCCAAGTCCTTGAAGCTCCCGGGTATTTACAGGTGATCAGGACAACAAACCGAATTTATAATTAGCCTTATAATGCGACTTCCGCACATAGAGTTCTCTACAGCCAATTCGACCCGAGAACCCAGTAGATTACAAAGGTACAAGCTGTGATACAATGCCTCCGGGGTTGACTTTTGTTCATGACCATTCAAATCATGAGAAAGAAATCGGACGGGTGTTACTTGGCTCATTCATGGTTTGCATGGAAAACAAATCCAAGACTTCCTCCTTTGATAGATCTAATGGGTCTTGTTTGCATGTGTGCCCTTAGATGTCAACATCAGCCTCGAACTGGGTAGTAGCCTGAGGTTTCACGACTTGCAATCTCACCGTTGATTCATGATGACTCGGAACCGCAGCCATACGGCGCACATCTAAGAGGCGGAAAACCGATCAGATTGCTGCAGTTCCAGCGAGGAAACACCTACAAATTCTGTTCATAGTGCTATTACTAATGTCTGCGCCGTTGAGGTTACTGGTAGGACCTGTTGTCCCACCCTGAGAGGCATGGTAAGAGCATAGATACGGTCGAGGAAAAACCCAATTCTAGTTGACAATGCAGTCATGGTAGGAATGAGATCAATCAACACCATCAAGGCGACAAACGACCCTGCAGTCTTGACTGTGAAGCACTTGTGAGGTTTGAAAAGCACACCAATGTGTTTGCCGTCTTCTGCTTAAGAAAATTTTGATCACTCACTCTGCGGCAACACCAAGTCGTAGTCATTATTTCGTTTTTCTTTCCTGTTAGGCTGTCAACTCACTTGATTATATTTGAATCATTTAGGATTGACCCCAAAAATAGCACCCGAGCCACTATATTGGACCTTGGCATTGCGGACAAATCAACGCAGGCAGTTTCCTATTCCCCACTCCACGAAATAAAGCTGCTTCGACATTTACCATTTCTTCCCAATCGTTCGGCACCAGGGTCCCGCCAATTGCATCATATACAGTCCTTCGGGCAAGAGCAACTGCTTTGATATTCCCCACCACACCCCCAGCTTTAAATTTTGCACCTTTTATGATGGGATGCTGAGCGACCTTGACAAGGCCAGCAGGTAGGGGTGTGAGCAAATGTGCTTGTGATTGTTGAAGGCGAGGAAGTTCTTTTGGTCTGAGTATGCACTTTTTCTTCGGGGCTTCGGAGGTGCTGAGATCGGCGAGAGTGAACACTCCGTCAGTGTCTGGTGAAGAGTTCAGAAGTCGGAGCTCTCGGCTGGATATCGTGGGCTCTTTGGATTTGGCTTTAATGAGACAATTCTGGTGATATGCTTTACAGCAGCTCGGTCTGGGGCAGAAATGCATTATCGTTGAATCATCATCTGGGTTATAGGGAAGTTTGCAGATGCAGGTGTCGACACCGGGTTTTGGCTGGTCATTATCAGATTCATGCAGGGAAGAATGAATGAATTGGTGCTTACGTCGATCCTTCGAGCGTTGTATTCGAGGGTGTAGCGGCAGTAGAATTCTTCTTCCCCGATAGCTTCCTGTTGCAAGTCCGCTTCGTTGTACTTCTTAACCGTCGTGACCCCTGACAATCCTGAGTGTTGAATCAAGGGTAGGAAGACAGAGTACAGTACCATCGAATGTCAATGATGAAATATAATCAAAGTGATCTGAAAAAATCCGCTCGTACTTGCCACAGGTCGTGGGATCACTAATGGGACATGTTAGTCAATAGTGAATCTTGTATTGCTCCAAATTCGTCGATCGACGTTAACCAACTTCAAGCTGAACGTGAAATCAGCCCATGACCGGTGATCCACATTGAGTCATAATGCTTTTGTCTTTCCCAATAGCATGGAAAAGATCGACATTGTTCAGATTCGAATTTTTGGTTTTCACGGACGAGTTGGGGAGTGCGTTGAAGAAGTGTTTGTGAAACAACCGAGTGTGTCACCGGTCACCATGCTAAAGGAATTCACGACTTACAATATTTTAATCACGTTTGCAACGTCTTGACCCGAATAATACCACTGGACACGAGCCCACACCTTTTCTCGATCGTCAGTGTGTGTTCCAAGTCAAACGCAAGAAATTGATTAGTGACCTCCTGATCATACGCACGTATGTCTTTGATTTTTACGACCCAAAATTCGTGCAGTTCCAGCTCAGTCCCAACCTCACAGTTGGGGGGAAACACTAGGGCACTGATTATTTGGTCAATATCTCCTGCTTTAGGAGCAGATCAGAATTCCCCACTGGTCATTCACTCTAAAGGTGTGTTCCTCATCATCATCGTCCCTGACTATCGGAAGCTCAAGAAGTTAGTCGAAAGATCACAATAAACGACTCGGAAATCATGATAATTGGGGACCTACCGACGAAAGAACCATAAGCCCGCATCTTCTCCCATTCAGCGTCCGATGGCGCATCTGGATCACCGCCAGTGCGCTTGGCTGACTTCTTGATCTTGGTAAGACGGCGGCGACGAGGCATTCCGAATGGAGAGGTTTTTTGAACCGTGACGCGTGACTTCAACAAATGCTACTTTCTTACATAAGCTTGCCAAGTGCCATCCGACGCAGCAACTTGAACTCAGGCTTACACTGTTTCCTCACTGGCACGAGGTTCAAGGGAGGCTTCAGCTCTACTTAATCCACAACCCTTACATAGATTCATCAACTTCGTAATACAGAAATGCTGTTTTATTTGACCTCGCGCATCGTCAGGTATGTAATCAGTCCCACAAAGACATACTGTTTCATGACCACAATTACAGTGCGATCGCGGCGTTCCTTTATCCAGGATATGCGTCATACAAGACGCTGAGCCAGCGCCCAGCCTCCGAAGACGACCTTGAGCGATGGCTGATGTATTGGTCCGTTCTGGGCTGCATAGTTGGTGTTGAGTATGTTGCAGAGTGGCTCGTATCATGGTGCGAACGAATTTCATTGTTGTTTCCAATTATGCCCTCCGTCGGCTTGTAAGTCGAGTTGTGATAGGATCGATGACTCGCCTCACAACTCAATTCCCAATTCGTTGCTATTAAAAGTTGGATCGCTCAAGGATCTCTTTTCTTAAATTTTAACTCAACTCATGTTGGAGGGCGAGTTGGCGGAATAGTTGGGCAGTATAAGAACGTGAAGCACCCTTTATTAACCCTCCCGACACTACTATTCTCAGGATCCCATTCTACTATCCAATCAAGACGACCTTCCTCCTTTACCTAGCCCTCCCGCAGACCCGGGGATCATCATACCTGTACATCAACCACCTGCAGCCATTCTTCCACTCCCACGAATCGCAGATAGATGCAGCGCTCGTCTCCTTCAAAGTTCGCGTATACACCTTTCTTCAAGAGCGGTTGCGCGCTCTATGGGAACATGTAGCCGCTACCGTTGGTCAGCAGCAGCAGCAGCAGCAAGTCACCTCGGATCCGACTGGCGGTGTAACGGGCGACAATTCTGCCGCACCTCCTACATTGAGCGACCCCGTCTCAGGTCCTGCACAGATCATCTCTTCGTTATGGCGATCATATGGTCCCAGCATTATTGCATCAGGCAATGCACTGCTCCGGCAATCCGCTACAACCGTGACACCTACTGTCCACCAAGCGACTCTAAACTCACCCGCAGCTTCTCCCCCAATCCCACCATCCTACGTACGCGCCGACACATCCCAATCGGTTTCAGAACGAAGGAGACAACTCGAGGCGGAGCTAGCAGCCCTTCAGAAGGATGGGGATCTCGACCTAGTGCCTGTGCCTATCCCAGCGGCTTCACCTTTGTTCAGTTCGTCAAGAACGTCGTCGGAATCTGATTTGCATTTGAGGGAGCGAACAACAGGGTCTGGGGGAAAGTTTGAGGAGATTGATGTGCCCAGTGATGCGGAGGGGTATGATGTGGGCAGCAGCGGTAATGGGAGTAAGGATGATCTGGGGTCTGTGCGTGAGACTGGAATTCAAAGGAGGGGGAGCTGGTTTGGTTGGGGCGGGAGTCCAAGCGGCTCCAAGGGAGGGTATGAGAGGGTTAAGAGCGATTGAGGTGCCAGCTATGGGTACACATCGTGATTTAGGTGATGTCGTTTCTTCTCGGTTTCGGTTATAATTGTATGGTCTGGATAGTCTGTTGTATACTTACCTTGAATATGTTTGGTGATCAGTGCATCAGGGGTTTTTGTGAATCCCGGACATGTGAGGGCTTAGTCTCGCTGTGTGCACCTATTCGGTCAAAATGTGAATAAGATGAAAATTGAAGAAAAACGGCTGAAGAAGTCACAAGGTCTCAAGTTATATTACAATCGTTCCACCTCCCGTATCTGCTCACTTGATCATCTCGACGAAAATTTCGTCGGTTGCGAGGTCTCAACAAGTCGCTGACTATGAGTTTGAAGTTGGCCGAGTAAAGCCAGTGACAAGGTCGGGGACAATTTGCTCAAAGCTCTTGTGGGAGGAAATAACATGGAGCTAGGTTCACTTGAGGCGGACACGTTCACCGCTTTTTGCAGAAGGAGGTTGAGGTTCTTGGATACATGTCCGTGTTTGGGCAGATTGTACATCAATTTGGTGGATGGGATTCCTGGGAAAGTGCAATGTGCCAGGGAATTTGGAGTTGCGAATAGTACGCTCTATATTCGTAATATAACTGTGAAGGGTGAGGTCTGCGAGGCCTGCGAGTGACAGTACGAGGAAGGGCTCAATTGGACGGAGCGGTAACTGGTACTGATAAGTCCATATGCGCGGATGTTCGGTGAGAAGTAGGTTTGCCATGAGGAGTATCTCTTTCTCCTTCCTGCCGCTGTTCCGTCACCAAAGAAACCGTTCAGCCGACGGGGGATACGTACAAGACCAACATAAAACGGAAGTCCAATACCAAACTCAGTGACCTTCTTGTTCTCCGAGTACACTCTGGTCGGAACAGTTTGTTCTGCCGGGATATCGATCAAATGATCTCGGAGTAATTCATTGTACAGTATCTTTCATCACAGCTATATATGTTATACACATCGAGGTTTCAATATTTAATTGGGGGTTAAAGTCATTTCTGATTGCTTATGTAAATATTAAATTTAAATTAGAATCATAAACTTCAAGTCCCGATTAAATACAATGTGACAGTCATATAAGTCACGCCGGTACTGGCTTTTCGAATGCCGGATATCCTCTCAGCTATCTTATCGGAGCGACTGACTTAGTCTGAACGTGAGCAGACATTGGTATAAAATGGAGCATACGACTTGAAATCATGTAAAAAATTGAATCTGCCTGCATATAGCAAAAGGCTCAAACTTGAATTTCCCTGGCTTATCTTCACGTAAGTACTATAGCTCTAAGTAAATAGAGTTACGTATTCTATATTACGTGTAACCGGAATTAACTTATTAAGCGAATTTCCAGCAGCTGTGCCTGGAAATGTGCAAAGCCAAGGTCGGGTCACCGTCGGAGTGCCACTTTTGGGAAGTCCGTGGAATCGAACACCCGTGTGGAAATTCTGCTATCTCGTTTGATTTTTAAGTATATCTTCGGAACGGTGCCAACCCCGTTGGTCCAAACCTGTATTTATGCCACAAGCTGCTCGGAAGGACCCTACCACCCAGCGAGCGCAGGACAAGGAATCGAAACGAGCCCGGGGTAAGAAGTTCGATCAAGTGCGGCAATATTTCCTGACCATTTCGTATTGTGCCAAGGTGCTCTGTCTTGTGCCGAATGTAGGCGGTGAGTACAGTAATATATCAGTTGTGGAAGTTGTGAAGATTTCTTTTCTGACCGCGAACCTCCATCCCTCATAGTCTCAAGTTAAAGTGCGACAAAACTGTGCCGTGTTCGAGGTCTGATTGTTTGTTTTGTTTGTTCGATTAGAAATGTCTAATTCCATGTAAAAGCTGCAAACGGAGAGGTTGTTCCGCCATCTGCCCCAATGGCAGTCTCATAACGGGACAAGGCACTAGGTTCGTGCTTGCGGATACCGAAAAGTTGCATAAGAAGATCGCACAAATGAGCGATCGTATCCGCCAACTCGAGGACGCCCTTGCCATTCTCCAATCTACCCTTACCCATGATCCCCATCCCCTCCTTCATCGTGATCTGCTTAAAATCAAATCGAGTATCGAGTTGCACTCTGCCGTGGAAGGCGAAGACGGAAGCGTGGCGTCGGACGAGGTTGAAGAATCGCAATACATCGATGCCTTTGGAACTTTGGCCATACGTGATGATGGTGCTGCGACATTCTATGGTCGTTCAGCGGGGTCAGAGGTAAGCAGGCAATATCACCACTCTTTCCAAAATTTATTTATATTAATAATTTCCTCAGAGTCTCCTCATCGTAAGTCAATACAACCCCGATAACATTTGTAAGTATTGTAACGTTTTACATAGGGCGAAGTGGCTTCCCCGTTGTCTCAGAATGCCCAGGATCAAAAACCCAACATCGCCGGAAATGCAAACTGGTCCCATCAGCTCCCCCCATCCGTCACTAACCTCTCAAGCTCCTTCCCCCTTCCCTCTAACAACTCCCAGCAATCGGGCATCGACCTCAATTACCTCGTGAAATCATTTCTCCCCCCTTGGCAAGAGGCATGGCGTCTTTGTGAGTTATATCTCGAACAAGCACCCTGGTTCTTCGGTGCGGTCACCAAACGCCAACTACACGAAGAAGTCCTCCCATTGTGGTACCAAGAGGCGCCCAAACCTACCTCCGGATCGACCTCGCCCAGTCAATCCCTTGTTAGTCCACTCAGTAGTGAGATATCTCCACCGAATGTCTCCCCGGCCAAAGGCGGCGCTCATGAACTCGCATTATTGTTCGTGATCTTCTGCTTTGGTGCCCTCACTGACATCTCGCTTCCACCTGCCCCGGATAACCCGGATGCAAATCAATATTTCCAGTTAACGAAAGCGGCATTGACACTGGAAGGGGTGCTGGATCGTCCGCCGTCGGTATCAACTGTCCAAACATTGGCACTCATGGCCATCTATGAGGGCCTGTGTAGTGGCGAGAACAGTATTGAGAGCACATGGGCGCTGATGGGGCTCTCGACAAAATTGGCTCAGAGTGTAAGTTTGGTAGACTATTTGATCCTATGATAATTGATTTGGATCTCCTTAGGTTGGCCTTCGTAAGCTGCTCTTGTTTTAAGCAACCTATAAAATATTAATATTGTCGTTAGATCGTGACTGTGCTCGCTGGAAACTGACCCCAGCCGAAGTGCAAAAACGGCGTGCTCTCTTTTGGGAACTCTTCATCACTGACTGTTGGCAGGAATGTCTCATCACCACTATGCAAACTTATTTTCCTGGAGTTGACCTTCCTTTATCAATCAGAGTCTAGCAACGGGACGGCTAGCTACATTCTCGTTACCCTTCGTCGACTGTGAGTTACCTGTTGACCCAGACCAAACAATAGCCGAGGATGGAACGGTTCAACCGAGCTGTGAGCCCTCTGTTCCTAACCCTACCATATTATTGTCATTCATTTCACAAAAAAAGTCCCTTTCTGGAAAGCTCGATTTGGCGCTGAATGCGTCTCCGGTATAGTGCAAGGCACGCTCACCTCCCGCGCCCCGAAATACTCCATTATCCTTGAGCTGGATCGAAAGGTCCGCGATATGGAACTTCCAAAATATGCTCAAGGTCCAGTGCCCCAGGGCGTGGGGTTGTCGCAGACGATGTCTCATTTCATGCCAATCAACTACCGCGAACTCAGTTCAGTCATCAATTTGGTCCTTTCATTTTATACCCATCTCACAATATTTCCAGCCCTTCTATATATTCATCGGTGCTTCTTCGCGCATGCCATCTCTAGTCATCCCCATGATCCTATCAAGAGTCAATATGCCCCATCATTCTTGGCTGGGTATCGTAGTGCATGCGACCTTATTGGATCTGTGAAGATGCAATTTTCACTCTTCCCTGCTCAGATTGCACGATTTTGGGTGTTGTGGACTCATGCGTTCTCGTCTGCTGTAAGTCACTTACAGTTTCACTCGTCCCTTGACCAATAATGTAAATTATTTACAGGTCATGCTTTCATCCGTGGTTACTCACAGTTCGACATCAAAAGTGGCTCCTGCCGCTCTGCTGGAGCTAAGGACTGCTTGTGAACTGTTTGAGAAGGCTGCCACCTATGGTGGTCGGGCGGTTAAATTCCTAGTAAGCATACCCAGCTCATTTCCATTTCCAAATTCGCTCATCCAATCATCTATAGCCAATCCTTCAGCGCCTTCAAACAAAGGCCCAGCAGGTCTACCTCGAAACTCACAGTGGAATCCCTCCAACCCTTGCCAATGACATCTTCACGCCTTCTCAGCAAGACGATCGCAAAGACGAACTTTCGATCTTCAGCGGTAAGACGCATACCGTGGCTACGAAGGCGAACGCTGCACCATCGCGTCCGCCACATCTTCCAGGTCAACCCGCCGGATCCGCAGGAGTGTCGAGGTCGCCATCGGATTCTCCGGAGAACAGCTATACGACCATCCCGTCATTTGCGGGTGTGCATCCAATTCTCGTTGACCAGTTACACGGGTTCGATAGCCACATCAACACACAAATTCAATCCGCGTACTTCGCTAACAACGATGCGTTTGCTCGTACTTTGGTGGACAATTCACAACAGCAGCAGGAACAGGCACAACGGCAGCAGCTACTTCAACAACACCAGCAGTTGTACGAACAACCCTATTCGAACATGTCTTCCCACCCTGATCATAACGCTCACGGCGTACCTGCTCCTGCTCCCACTCGGGATCACCCTCACTCTCATACACTCTCTCATTCTCATTCTCAACAAGGTTATCATCAGTATCAGCCGGAACCACAACACCAGACGTACAACGTTACTCCAACATACATGCACCATTCAAATAACGGAACCGTGCCTTCCTCATCCCATTACCCCCCACCTGAGGCTGATTATGAATCTCAATCGCAGCCACCGTTGGCTAGTTTACAGTACTGGCCCAATGCTCCGACTGCCAACTATTCGACCCTTACGCCCCAATATCATTCGCAGCCTGTGCACCACCAGCACTACACTCCAGATGCCGCTCTGAGGGGCATTGCAGCGGACGACCGCAGTCTACAGGAGACTTGGCAGTCATACATGTCTAAGGTGATGTTTCGTGACCATAGCTTTCAATTCATGGTTAACGAGGTTTCCCCATTTCAAGGTGGGATCACCCCGTCAATTTTTTGAGGATTAACACTTGGATTGGGTTGGAGAATAGTTGTGTGATGAATGTCGTCAGGTTTGAACCAGCTCTTTTTTTTGCTTTTTTTTGCTTCGCTTTCGAGCACTGTACATAAATCTTCGCAGTATGCAATCCTATCCGTTAAATCCTACTCATAGGGTTCTCATGATTATGAGTTGAATCCGCGTATCAGGAGTTTCTGGGTGGCATTCCAGCAACGTGATAGTTTGTATCTATAAACCCTTGCACAACAACTTGCCCCTCCTGACCTGAGTCTTACACAGCTCCAATTCTGTTGGAACGGCAAGGAGAGAAGCGAGGAGAATGGCAGAGGAGTCGGAGAATCCGATCGACCCAATCCTGAATTCTTGTTCCTGTCCAGTTCGTTCCATATCGTGTAGGATGTTCGGTTCGGGTCGTTCTTGGTTGATGTGGTAGAACACGTTCACACTGAATGATCAAGATTTTCAGGGAACATGAAGGCGGGATGCGGGAGGGGAACGGAACTTGAGCTTACTATGCCAAACCCCCACATATTCCCTCGATGCTGATCAAGGTAAACACGGTGATGATGCTGAGCGCTTCCGATTCAGCCGAAAAGAATCCCACGGCAGACTCCAATGTCAACGTAAGTAGAATTAGGGCTTGCAGGATGGCAGGGAGAGGAAGTAAGCGAGATGGTAGGGGTGGGATGCCTATAGATATCGAGGATCGCGAGAAGAATACGGTCATTTGGTATACTAGCTATTGTATGTCCAACGATAGGGACGAAAGGGGTGATTAGGTGCTGATGACTTGAGAGAGGAGCAATCGAAAAATTCGTACCTGCCAGAGAGGGTAATAGTCACGGATGGAGTGTATGATCTTACTGAGGAGTGAGTATTTTTCGGGTGAAGGTACGGGATAGAGGAGTGTCGGTGCTATGCCCTAATACAAGGACGTCAGTCTCCATCCCACCACATGTTACATTAGAAATACTTGGTTGATCGTGTATTCGAACTATTAGATATGAGCACCAAACAATGGTTTGCCAGAGGAGGTGAGAACTCACTAGATAGACACAAACTGATTTGAAATGTCATCAATTGTACCATAACGTGGAGGGAAACAATCGATATCTCACATAGTGGCAACATATATTTGAGTAACAAGGGTCTAACGAGGCGCCATTTGTCACTCGCAGACAACGACACACCTCTCTTAGGACCTGCAGGCAGGGCCACCTCTTCTTCTCCATCCCCGTCCTCAACGGCTGCAAGAGGAGTGTAAGGTAATGCGGATAACACCCCTGAAGATATTTCATCTTCATGGACAGAGGGAGAGGGATATAGAAACGCAGAGTTATGGGGAAGGAGGAAGAAATACGTCAAAGGGATTATGAATGGCATGATCTGGATAGGTGATATCGCAGGTCATTGGAGCACATCTAGAGGATATGAATTAAGAACGAACAGAAGAAATCCCAACTCCTAAACGGACCCCGAGTCCTCGAACTTCCCACCATAAAAATGCCCCCACGAGACCGGCTGCCCCAGTCCCTGAGGCAAAGTATCTACGATGAGAGCTTAAATATGCGAGGAAACGAAAAAGTCCATTGATTCGCACCCGACACTGTGACCCGCGATTGATGGAGGAGCATAAGTGGTTGATAGCTGTAAGAAGGTCAGTTCACCTAAGCCTGGGTTTGACAATTCAGTTGACATTTACGCGTCCAAATGCGTAGAAAGTAGGTAGTACCCGATGAAAACGAAGCAAGACCGATACCCAGGAGCCTCGTAAACAGGCTGTCAAAGGATGCCACGACCTAGAAGGAAAGGAACATTTGGTTAGATTATTCTTTCACTGGGACGATCAGAGGCATTGGCAAGACATACAATCATACCAAATGCGCTGAGGAGACAACACCCTAGTAACCGTTTCGCATACCGTATACGGCCCTTTAGAATGTATGGCCAGCTTATCTTCGCCACTAGACCTGGAGCTATATTGAAAAATGCAATTATACCCTTCGGAGTAGATGGAGGGACGAGGTCAAGAGCGGCGGATAGGATTATTACGTATAATACTGTGTAGCAGGATGAGCTAGTCACTGGAATGCTGAATCCTTGTCAACACAAACCGTTATTGATGAGTCCAAATAGAAAGAAGGATAATCCAAGTCTCCGCAATAGTCTGCGTTCATGTTCTGAATTGATCCAAAAAAAAAGAAGCATAAGGCAAATGGAATTTGAAAATCACTCTCCACCTTGGGTTTCACAAACCCTATCAGGCTCACCTTTTGACTCAGAAACGAAATCTTGCACTACCACCGACTCACCGTCAGAGTCACCGTGATCTCCCCCAACATGATGTGTCAAAAAACCCAGAGTTGCTGAAGTAGCACTACTGTTAGCTACGTTAGAGGCAAAGGTGGAGTGCATTTCGTAGTTCTCGATGTTTGAGTCTTCGTTCGAAGGAGAGTTGTTAAACTGTTGAGTGGAGATGGCTACCATCCAAACTGCAAAACAATTAGAGCCAACGATCTGTGTTGTAATAGGAGAGGCCCTGGAAGGCCAGGGGCGTACTGTGTCGGTTCGGTAACTTAAGCTTGTGCCGGATGAGCAGTTGTGCCATAATTAGGTTTTTGGTTTCAGAACTCTGGGCGCGACTTTGGGCACGGCCCCTCGTCTTTGCGTCTAGGTCTGTACAGGCCCGGGAAGCGCGTTTTCCCTGGACTAGAATCCGCCTGTTGATAGATGGAATATAATAAGAAATGAAATTGCATCAAGAGCGAACTACAGATGTACAGATATGACGATGGAAGTTGCCAGTGCACAACAGAAAGAGGTGAAGGCCACAATTTACAAAGTAATGTTTACATATGGTAACCAACAAGGGGCCTAAGGAATCTGACGACGTTCACTGGTGCGTATTATCCTTATTTCATCCCGCAGAGACGGGAACACGATGAACCTTGGATATCTTGCGCTCAGGCAGGGTTGAGTCGTGTGGTGGTGGCGGTGGTGGCGGTGGCGGCGGCGGCGGAGACGCAGCGACCGGGGGAAGCTCAGGAAGTTTGTGGTCGGGGATAGGGAGTGGTTTTGACATAGACATGGAGAGTGAGGATGTCGTTGAGAGTGTCGATACACTTGTTTTGGATCTCCCCAAACCAGAAACCCCAAGGCCGCTGGCGCTTTCAGTGTACATTCTGCCAACGGCTTCATCTGAGAGCAGCCTCTGACGTAGACTGGCAGTGTGGGGGTCATGCCTACTGGTGGCGAGTCGCCTGTTCCCCGCTGCTGGACGCTTCATGACGTTGTCCACTACACCTTGCATCTTGGGCAAGACAGTGTTACGTACCGCCTTCACGAACTTGGGGATAGCCTCACTTGATTTCGATTGTGTGTGAGCATCAAATGAAGGACCGGAATGTCGGGATGACAGGCTACCACGGGCGGAGGAGGAAGGCGCAACTGTGACGACGCTGGCTGGTAGGGCGCAATGAAATGCATTTGCTCTGGAAACTGTGTCCGATGTCGGACTGGAAGGGAGGGACTTGCCTGCGTATTATTAGGATGGGTTTGATTAGTTTTTGACCGACCACTTTGTTACAATAACGACTCACTAAATTCGAATACTGGGCTTGATTCTTCAGATGTAAAGGAGCGTTCAATTATTCCATACTCTTCGCCCGGATCCCCCTGATATGTCTGTCCTATTTCGTCACGAAAGGTATAGCGACTGGTATCTGCATCGTATGCTACGCGGACAACACCGTCAGGAAGGCGGTATGAATCCTATGGAGAATGGCAATAAACTAATCAATCCAGAAGAGATACTGGTGAGCCTACCTCATCGTATTGCGTCCAGCGACCCATGGGGTTTATCCGAGGCTCAACTTATCATTGTACTAGTAAGTCATAACCTGAGCCTGAGTATTGAACTTGAAGTAATCATATCAACCGTGACTTTGGCGATCGTCACGGCGTTGTCTGTCACAGTACCTGTACCAGGTTACTAGTATGAGTGGCCTACCTCGTGGAACCAAGCCCAAGAAGATGGCTGCCAAACCTGTAGCCAAGTCTAAAAAAGTTAAGAAGATGTCAGAGAATCAGAAGATTGAGGCTTTGGAGCAGGACGTTGTGGATTATGTGGGCAAATTACCAAGGTCATCTTTGCGACAATACTCACTTACGCATTGGCATATTCATACGGCTAGATTGCTCCGGAGGGGTTGAGATGCTTTGCTCAATTGCCTATATCGGACCCTACCAGGCAAGGTGTGTGTTCAAATTTCCGAACCGTCATAATATCGAATTCACTTGCATGCAGGTTTGAAGAAGGCCTTCTTCATTGACATGACGGATATCCAGGCAAAAAGCCTCCCGGTATCCTTGAAGGGCAAAGATGTCCTCGGAGCTGCCCGTACCGGTAGCGGCAAAACCCTTGCTTTCCTCGTTCCTGTCCTCGAGACTCTCTATCGTCGGAAATGGGGACCATCGGACGGACTCGGCGCATTGATAATATCTCCTACTCGAGAGCTTGTGAGTTCATGTTCAACATATGATTTTGGTCAAAAGCAATCTCATCAATTCGTAGGCAGTGCAAATATTCGATGTACTACGTTCAATAGGCGGGCATCACACATTTTCGGCAGGTTTAGTTATAGGTGGGAAGAATTTGAAAGATGAGAGGGTTCGCTTGGCACGGATGAACATCCTCGTAGCTACTCCGGGACGGCTATTGCAACATATGGACCAGACAGTCGGTTTCGAATCCGACAACCTGCAAATCTTGGGTAAGCATATTCTTTCTCCATTCGCATTTGCCTTCATGAATTTTGGTTAGTCCTTGACGAAGCGGATCGAATACTCGATATGGGGTTCTCCCGCACACTATCTGCCCTACTTTGCCACCTCCCTAAATCCCGTCAAACTCTTCTCTTCTCAGCGACTCAAACACAATCGGTCAGCGACCTCGCCCGTTTAAGTCTCAAAGGTCCTATCTACATTGGCGTACATGAGTCCAGCACCGGCTTGTGCAACGTAGCAACGCCACAAAACCTTGAACAGCACTACGTCACATGCACCCTTGACAAAAAACTGGATATCCTCTGGAGCTTTATCAAGAGCCATCTTCAGTCGAAAGTCCTCGTATTCATGTCAAGCTGCAAACAAGTGCGGTTTGTCTTTGAGACTTTCTGCAAAATGCACCCGGGGATCTCGCTTCTTCATCTTCATGGCAAACAAAAGCAGACAGCCCGACTCGCGATGTATACAAAGTTCACCTCCTCGTCACATGCTGTCCTTTTTGCGACAGATATTGCTGCCCGTGGTTTGGACTTCCCTTCCGTCGATTGGGTACTGCAATTGGACGCTCCGGAGGATGCCGAGACATATATCCATCGCGTTGGGCGAACAGCACGGTATGAGAGCAAGGGGAGAGGGCTGTTGTTTTTGTTACCCAGTGAGGAGGAGGGGATGAAGACTGTGCTGGATAAGAAGGGTATTGAGGTGGAGAAGATCAAGATTCGATCCAGCAAGACACAGAGTATCGAGAATCAGCTGCAGAATCTTGCGTTTCAGGATCCCGAGATCAAGTATTTAGGACAGCGGGTGAGTACATTAGCCTTGTCTGATATAGATTTCTTCATCATAGCACGCGTGTATTCATGGCTTGAATCTGGTCTAGGCATTTATTTCATACCTTCGCTCCATTTATCTGCACAAGGACAAGGCAATATTCAAACTTGATCAGCTTCCCATCGAGCGGTTCGCAGAGTCACTCGGCCTTCCTGGTGCGCCTAAGATCAAGTTCTTGAGCAAGGAGCTAGCGAAGAAGAGGAATGCATCAAGAGTGGTTACTGCTGCTCAGATGGAGGCCTTTATGGACGATGAGGTGGCGGTGGAGGATAATGTTAATAGTGGTAGCGAAGTTAGTGCGGAAAACGATGTCAAAGAGTACTCATCCAGCGAGGCGGAGGAGGAAGAGGAGGAAGAGGACCGCAGAGAATCCGAAGCAAGTGCAATCACCACGGCCAAACCATCTAAGGTGTGACTATCTCCCTGATCTTGTATTTGGACACGCACTCAACTACCGAAATCCTGCAGTCGGGTGCCATCCGAACTAAATACGACCGTATGTTTGAGCGAAAGAACCAAAATATACTTTCCGAGCACTATTCGAAGCTCATCGACCATGAACCCGACCATGACGATGGAGATGACTTCATCACTCTCAAACGTGCGAACCATGACCTCCCCGATAGCGGGCCTCTGGATTCAAGCGATCTCTCGAAGCGAAAGCTCAAGATGGGGAATGCAAAGCGTGCGATCGCGAAGAATGGTCTTGGGAAGAAGCTTGTATTCGACGAGGAGGGCAATCCACATGAGTTGTATGAGATGGCTGATCCGGAGGACTGGTACAAGGAGAAGGGCGGGTTGGAGGGTGTTAAGGCGGAGGGAAAGAAGTTTGCGGAAGGCGAGAGAGGAAGAATGAGAGTTGCTGATGCTGTCGATAAGGAGGAGGCGAGAGAGAAGAAGCGGGAGAAGAAGAGAAAAAGGAAAGATAAGGAGAATGGGGTTAGTCACTCTTCCCCTTATTTGGGTGGTGATTTGAATCGCTGATGCATTTGTTCAATTCCTTCGTTTTGCAGTTGGGCGAGGATGACAGGGTGGGACCCATCATCGCCCCCTTGTCGGATGATGACGGTTATATCTCCCCCGATTTTGACCTTCTGGACCGTTCATTAGATGGTGACGATGAAGAAGAAGATGTGGACACAGCTCCCCCCCCATCCAAGCTGGCCAAGACCTCAAGCGGACCAAGGAAGCATTCACATATTCGGTCGGCTGAAAAAGTGATCGAAGACGACGAGGAATTGGTGCTGCAGCTATTGCGGAAGCGATGATACTCTACTGGCCTTGCACTATTATTCGGATACCGTCTTGAGCCAGAGCTGAGGGTGAGGAGCAGTGAGGAGCCTCCTCGAGGGTCGTTGGAGGGGACCTGTAAATTGAGGATGGAGCGTCAATCGAGTACATGAGGGCAAGCAAAGCCCTGTCATTTGTGCGTTCTAAGTATTGCATTGAATCGCGATTGGTAAGACAAGTGTGTCTGGATCTAGATGGCCATCAGTAAATTTGCAATTTAGTTTCCGCCGGTTTCTCAACCGAGGAAACCGCCAAAAACAAGTTTGAAACCTGGAAACCCAGTCACTTGGGGACTTATGTCCCATTTTCAGGAAATCGTTGAGAGAACGAGGTATGGAAACCTATGGAACTTATGGAAACCTGAGAAACTCTATCTATGTCACGTAAGCTACTAGTACTAGAGTATCAATATATGTGAGAAAAGCACTGATTAAACCAAAGACTATTAACAGTAGCTATAGGTTTCACAGTCTGGGTTTCCGAGTTTCAGGAAACTTGGAAACTGGTGAAAACCAGCATAAACTCGGAATCTATTTTGACATTTTGCCGGTGTGTTTGGTTCGAAGGCCTTTGGTAATCAACAATCGAATTTCACACACGACAATAGCACCTTCCCGGAAGATATACTGTACCATTTCATTCGATTCGCCAGTCACGCGTCACATAGGGATCAAAAAATAAGGTTTAACCTCATTTTTTGCACCCGATTCCAGATCGGAGTTCATAAATTTTCAAAATTTCCAAACCCGCGGGCCGCGGCGGATTGATCGAAACGGTACAGTATCGGCCATTATGATAATGTGTTGTGTCCACCCAGCGCCCAAAATGGGGAAACTCTGGCCGTTTGCACGCTGTTCGTTCCAATTGATCGGTTTACGCATCTTTCCAAGGAAAGTAACCTTGCACCTTCCTCGAAGGATATGATCTGGTGTGATGTGCGCGACACCTTGTTCGAGCAGGCGAGCAAGGTAGCAAGCACCACGATGGGTGGCAATAAGCAAGGGTGCAGTTTCTGTGGGACATTTCCAGGAAGTTTTTAGACATCACAATTTGCAAATGCTGACTCCAAGTTTGTTTCACATTTCTCATATGAGTGAAAGATAAGTAGAAATATATATTGAATGTATGTCGAGCACAATATCGTCATGCACCGGTAAATATAGCTACAGTCAGCTGCAACAGTTTGCAGCACCAAGATCAAGAACGCGCCTGCCCCATTGCATTAACAACAACGTCCCACGCCTTATCAATCGTATCGAATAATTGCTCATCCACCACGCCTAACACACAAGCATTGCGCCAAATGCCGTGAATCATCATTGCAAGACGGCTTAGCGATAATACATCCGGGGCATTGTTCGAAGGGAGTAGAGCCATGAGGAGAGAGGTAGTGTGTTTGGTGTAGAGGTATGTTTGGAGGAGGGTAAATGTCTCGGGTGAGGGGAGACAGAGGGGTATGACTGGAAGCGTTGTCTTCGTCGAGGTAGTAGCGGTTGAAAGAGGGAGGCGGGGAAGGTTGATGCAATGTGCTGCCAGGACAAGGTGGTGGGTCGGGAACAGCGTGACTTTGCGTCGAGTAGTGGAAGGGGTGTTAGAAGGGGTGTTGGAGTAGACAGCAAGCATATGCGTTGGGCAAGCGGCTGCGACCATGTCATTCACAACAATTTCGAGCTCCCTTGGGAGAGACGTTTTCGGTGGACAGGCGTGCACACATGCAGCTGCTGCCAGCAATCTATTGGGAGGGCGATATTTAGCAAAGATGTTGATAGGACATTCAAGCAGATGGAACACGCACTGTGGGCCAGTCAAAAGTAGATGTTCACGGATATATTCCGGAGTAACTCCTGCGAGTTCAGGATATGCAGTCTCGATGGAAGCAGTGTTTACTTCGCACGAGGTAGGTCTGGCGAGCGTGCGAAGGAGGGGTTGGGAAGTTGCTGGGATACGACTCGGTTGGACGCCATTGACGTATTTTGCCGCAAGGGCTGTGTGTACTCGTTTGTGGGGGAGGAGGCGGTAAATGTGGGTACGGGAGCATCGGGAGCTTCTGAGTCGTCGAGATCGGGGAGTTGTTGTGGTGCAGGTTGCACGACAAGACATGTTGGAGAGACGAATAACCATTGTAGAATAATGAGGGGGTCAGATGTTAGCGAACTTTGGAGAGTGGGATGAGAGGCAAGCGGCTCGATGGCGGTGGGCATTTTGCAGAATTTCAAGCTGATTATATACCTTGCTAACAATGAATGTCGGATGAACCAATTTGTTTTTGATTGGTACAGAACATGGATTGCCTTGTATGGGAATTGTCCAGGAATTACCATATATAGCAGTTTATGCACGTTCACATCGGCAATGACCAATGTTTGGTCACCAAACATTGTCCTGGACCGATATTAATTAATAATATTTAGTCGCCAAAAATTTAAATATTATCCATGTGTACATGCAAAACATTAGAATCAGCATATTATTGGTGTTTTATAAAACAATCTGTTTTGCATTGACACAAGTGCTCCACAAACAGAACCTTGACAAATATTTATATTATAATAATATTAATTATAATGGAGTTGGTATTTCAGTCACGTGGTATTGTTGAAGTTGACGCGACATAGAATTTCAATTTGAACTCTTGACTCAACCACCATCTTCTTAGCCCAAGTCTGGCCCATATGCACTCCCATTGAAATCGGCTGACTCCCCAGTTCACACAGCTCACCAATGTCCACAACCACACAAATTCTATTTAATTCTCCCGCTCTCCACGCTCTCAAACGTGACCAGCTCGTCAAACTCTGCAAAATACACTCCATAAAGGCTTCGGGCAAAAATGTAGATCTCATCGACAGACTTAAGCATCATGCCCAGACTCTTCCCAGAGATTCCCCTCTCAGCGTCGCGTCCAGGAGCGAGGATCCGGGTGTGGTCACGAGTGATCAGGACCACGACAACACGATTGATGATGAAAAGCCTACACAGGACAATGACGCGGAAGATGACGGTGGATCTGGATGGAAATTCCAGATGCCGAGACCAAGCGAGCAGTGGGAGGTTGTGATGGAGAGTATCGAGGAGCTCGAGGAGAATTCTTCCCAAGGCACACTTTCGTCGACGAGGACTTTAGGTAGTACCGGTGAATTCGGTACAGGGAACTCCAAATGTGTGTATAACCTTTGCTTCATCTTTGATGGCATGATTACACACAAGCATTCCCATTGTTGTCTGGCAATTCATCCTTCCAAGAGCCTACGTTTCGTCCGAATTCCTAATCCAATCAAATAATCAACTGACTTCTCCTTTCTGTATAGCCACAACAGTCACCTCCTCCATCAAGGCACTCGCCAACTCCCTTGGATTCAAACGCATTGCTAGCACCTCTGCCAATTCAACCCGCAGCAACAACACCTTCTCTTCCACCATGTCATCATCCTCATCCTCCAAACTCCTCAACTCCTTCCCACCCCCACCCCCCATAGACGAACTAACCCATCACTCAACACCTTACGCCTCCCTTCCCCCTACCGACCCGACCATCGTCCCCCAAACCGACCACTTCATGATCAACCCCAGCGACCGCTCCGCGCCACTCGACTCCTCCCACAACTACAGTTTCACCACAGAAAAACACCACGACGCAAACCCTCACGCACCCTTCAACTTCAATCCTGACCCTACCCCACTCCCAGGCCACACTCTCCGTCCTGGCCTCCCCGCGCCCACCAACGCCCGCCTCAGCCTCGGGCTCGGCCCGTCCACGCCCACCTCGAATAAATCCGGACCCACCACTACAATTCGCCTAATTTCTAATCCCATCTTCCCGAACATTGATAAATTCAACGAGCCAGCGACTCCGCAGCTCAAACCGTTTGAAACCACATTTGATCTTGTATTGGGGAGCCCGACGGGAATCCCGATTGGAGGCGCGTGGCCTCGCGAAGAAGAGGCTGGGGAGAAGCAGGAAATGTATCCTGCGTTGCCAGTGGACACACTGCCTGCTGATGATGACGGTGACGTAGATATGGCTGGAGCTTTGTCCCTCGCCCCCCCACGTACTCCCGCTCCCGCGTCGACACTCGCCCCGCCACCGGTCCCATTTATATTCGGGTCCCCCCTCCCACAACACAACCTCTCCAACACACAGTTCCGTAGCGCGGCCGCGAGTGTACTGGAAGAGATGAATAGGAGGTTACGGGAGGACGGGGTCGAGGGTGTTGAGATGGATTTGCTTGCGCAACGACAAAGACGGGGTGGAGGTGGTGATGGGGAGAGGGTAATGAAGCCATTGCCTGGGGGTAAGGAGGGGTTTGGATTGAGGGAGAGGTTCGAGAGAGCACATGAGGAAGAGTTTAGGAAGATGGAGAGTATCGCAGGGTTTGTGGGAAGGAGGGGGGAGGGAGCTAAATGTGCGGAGGGGGATTTATTGAGGGTTGGGAAGAAGAGGAAGTCGAGTGTGTTGGGGAGGGATGGGGGTGGACCGAGGAGGCCTAGTGGGGTGAGGAGTGTGGCGGGGGTGAGGGTTATTAGTAATGGGAGGAGGAAGAAGGCTGCCGTTCCCGGGGTTTTGGGGGATGAAGACTCGGAGGACTCGGAAGAGGCGAGAGGGAAGAGGGCTAGGGTCGATGACAACGGGGAGAAGAGTGATGCGAGAAATGAGACGCAAGAGAAGGAGGAAGTGGACGAGGAGAAAAGGCAGAAGGAGAGAGATGCGATTAGGAGGAAGTTGGAGATGAATAAGGCACGGAGGAGAAGTAGTATGGGCGTCGCTGGCAAGGGGCGAGTGAGCCTTGGCGGCAAGTCGATTTTACGTGCGTCTCTCCTCAATAAAGCGCACATGACGAGATCCTGACATTGACCGATTCATTCTTGCTTGACCCAGACAAACCCAAACCATCCCGCTTCGGCTTCCTCTCCTCTGCGAAATCCATTGTCCAGAATGTGTGGAATCGCGGGAAGGCTCCCGCTGATGCTGCATCTAGCATCCCAGTGTCTAAGCCCCTTGCACATAAACACGCTCCAATCCAACCAGTGAAGAAGGTCTCTATTGCACCCACGCTCGCATCTGCACCTGGTCGCCCTTCGACGTCTCTTGCGGGTGCCAAGCCCAGTAGGGCTCCTTCCATGCGGCTGACCAGGGATAAGGAAAAAAACAAGGCAGGGTTGACTTCTACAACCTCCTCTCGTGCCAGATCTCCCATTCCATCGTTCACGGGAGCTCCAGTTCCCTCGATTTCCGGCAGCGGCAGCAGCAGCAGCAGAGTGGCTTCCTCGATCGGTACAAGTTCGCGCGTTGGGAGCCGGAATAGCTCTATTACAGGTCCGGCGTCGTCCTCGTCTATTGCGACGCGATCTTCTGTTGCCACGAGGAGCAGCGCTGGGTTCGGGTTCGGTTCCGGGTCCCGTGTGTCGTCCCTGGGCACGAGGGGCAGCGTGGGCCGTGGGGCAGATGTGGGAAGTACGGGATCGAAGGTTGTTGCTGGCACGAGTGAGAGGAAGAGGGTGTTGTCTTCGTCCAGGCTTTTGGCGCCTACTGCTAGCTCGTTGGCCAAGGGTGGTGCAGCCACGAGAGCTGGTATAAGTACGGGGTTGTCTGCTGTCGTGGAAGATCGTTCCGTTGCCGAACGCCATACCTTTGCCGCTGTCACTGCCACAACAAGCCAGGCTGTGCCATCCACATTGCAACAGATCACCAACAGTCCTACGGCAATTGGGAGGCTTGTCCCGCCCCAGTCATCTCACCCGGGAGGTGTATTCAGTAAACCGTTGACTTTGCCGGGATCCCCATCGTCAATTCCTACGTCCAGAGAGGCTCCGTCGTCTTTTATTGCTGCTGGTACCGCGTTAGCTGGTCCAGGCTTACTTGAGGCCAAGAAATGTCCCGCCCCTGCATCTGCGTCTGTGTCACAACCGAAACACAAAGTACTCGCAGGTCGCAAACCACGAATATCGCGATCGAAGGTGATTGCCAAGTTGGCGTCGCAGCGCGTGGCTGGTGGGCATGGGAGCGGGAGTGGGGCAGGATCTAATGCTGGAGGTAGTGGTAGTGGTGGCGGGAGGTCGAGGTCGAGTCTGGGCGCGAAGGTGCAGAGACAGAGCTATGGGGGTGGGAAGGCTGGTGTGCGGGTGACTGGGGATGTGATGATGAGTGCGAAGAAGAGAGCGAGACAGAGTGAGTATGCGAGGCGGAGAAGTCGGGCTGCCGGTGGGAGTAGTGTCGGGGTGGGCGGGGCAGGTAGGATTGCTGATGATTAGTCGGTTGGGTTGGGGAGTGAGGACTTGTTTCTTGTGCATTGACTTTGCAACGTAGCTGTACTCCTTGATTGTGTTTTCTTTTTTCGCGGTTTCTATCAATTATTATGTTTCATTTACTTATAACTCATTTTGTATAGGTCTATCAGCCAGAGCAATTGTATCTTATTTTGTCTGGGACACCTATAGCTACGCGGTATGTGAAGGGACGCCCAACACTCAGTGGCACCTTTACTCAGAACTGGACAATCGCAAACGTAATAATATTGGGAGGCATCGTCCCGTTCCTCAATCCTGACTGTGCATTACCTCTCGATCCTTGGTTGTCGAGGACATGGGATCATCCTTTGTCATCGACGGCGAAGGTTTCACACGAATTGGCCCAGCTACTCCCAAGGAGGTTACGATAGAGCGTCTTCCGCCAAACACGAAACCTTGCCCTGCCCTCTACCCACCCGCGACACCACTACCAAAGGCAGATGACGGAGCCACGGTATTGCTTGTACCCCGTCCTTGGTGGCATCTGCCACTGCGAGTCACCCCACGTGAACTTGCCACTTGGTCACCCCGCAGAATGTCCATCATGCCCCCGTCATAGACGCCTCTTATGATATCACAGAAACGGACCAATCGAGCGACAAGGCGTGCAGACACTGCAAAGACCTCCTAAAACATTACAATGGGCTAGCGAGACCACCATAGATGAGCTATTGGCTGTCAAGGAAAGGAATTGTTAGCCACTCGAAAATCATGAAACGCCAGGAGTTGCATCCCGTATCGTGAAATGACTTCCGTCTTGAGGGTCAAAATCTCGGGTGGCCTTGGTACCATTGCGTAGTGCTCTCGTTTAGCATCCATCATCAAACTATTGCCCATCGTTGGCCCATCGTATGATATTTCACAGACTCCCTTAGCATCCCACGCCCGACCATTCCGAGACCGCAAGTAAAGACGTTTTGCACTCGTTTAATTCCATGTGTTCCCGATATATCTCCTCGATCTCGTCGACGTCGACGATCTTCCCTTGGAGTGTTAACGTGTTTCTGTTATAGGCCTTCGTGACGTATGCACGCAAGCTACTAATCTGCAGCTTGTTCGAGACAACTTCGCTGCACTCATTCGGAACGACCGTATTCCCGACACTGGTGGCACGAGGTTATAGGGTAGCTCAGAGTAGACGCTAAGCGGCGCTTACCGCTGACGCTTTCGTTTATGTCACACTAAGTCACACAAATATTCGACCTCAACCTTTCCATTACATTTTGCTACACTATACTGCTGTCACATACTGTCCCTAACACTCAATATTTCCTGAATCATGACAAGGAACAAGGCTTCCATTCCCCCAATCAATTGGGATGCCAAGAATCAAGCTCCTACCTGGGCCCTACTCAACCAACTCGAGAAGACAGAGAACTTTTTGGGAAGAAAAACCCACGCGAGGTGAGTCCGTTTTTGACAGTGTCATGGTCATATTCTCGCACTCCTGGACTAAGATGTTGCTCGAAGAACACGTCCGGTGACTCGAAGATCAAAGTATTCAAACGTATTGGCCAAGTACTCTTCCCTGCTCTTCACGCGATCGGCTGTGATCTTCGGGGTTCTTTGAATACTCCCAGGCAAGGTGCAAGTTTCCCGCCTTGGCCACCTTGGATCGCGTTCGCAGATAGCGAGTATTGCGAATGGCAAGAATCGCAGTTATGTCGAAATTGATGTTCTCGGTAAGCTGATCAAGATTGTGATCTGGAGCCGGAAGTATAATGTCACGCAAAATCGTGCTCAGTAAGTAGTGGCGGGTGACTTGTGAATGGTACGTTTTGCGAGGCATTTCGAACAGAATACACTCTAGAAAGTGCTCTAGAGTTAGGTGTAATGAAGTGGAGTGTTTTGATGTCACGCATGTTACAAGCGGTAAGCCGCTTAGCGCCTTAAGCATCTACTCTGAGCTCCCCTATTGTGAACATAGCTGCATGCAGCTCTCTGTAATGTTCTGCAGTCTCCGTAGTGTCCCAGGCAGTTTTGTAGTGCACATAGCCTGCCTGCAAAGCTCTATAGTGGTCAATAGATTACTCACAAACAGATGGTAACGATAAATGCTGGGACATAGTATGTACTTTGATAACATCCACAGGATGGGCATCTGAGACAAATTTTAGGTACATTGTAATTGTAGCCTTGGAATGTAAAATTATCTGGCAACCTTCACACTTGATGAGCACACCAAAAACACAAAAGGTCTAAGTTGCCGCAAACGGCAACCCCTAGTTTCTAAACAGAATGTGATCTAAAAGAGGGCCGCTGGTGTTCAAGTTGATGTGGCATGTGAATGCCTTCAGCTATCTCCGGCTTGAAAGCACAGACTCGGAAAAAGTTCTATATTAGTAAAACTTGAGCAAAGACCCTGCCCTAGAACTTGGGAGAAGATCCATAATAAGAGTTCAAACTACTCGCTCTTCGCACCAAGCTCTGCGCACTGGTCTAGCATCCATCCGAAGCCACAACATGGACTTTACAGTGTCATCTGCTTTGCATCGAGTCCTTTAGAGATATGGACAAATATATTCCTTGATTGCCTTCCAGATCAACAACTCATAATGCCAAATTGTGTGACAGCCCCATTGATGTTGTGCAACATTTGCAGGAGGTGGAGAGCAGTAGCAAGGTCAACTCCCAAACTATGGTTGTTGATTCATGTGGAAGTATCCCTCGGATGTGATGTCAAAAAAGTGGTGAAGGGGGTTGCATTATGGCTTTCATGGTCAGGGACACGCCCGCTCACCATCTCATTTACCTGGAATGGCAACCCTCAATGGGCAAGATCATTCCGTGCTATGGTAGCTCAGATCCCTGAATGGATGAAGCCGACTCCATTGTTGGATTGGCCATACAATGTTGGGAAACCATTAAACATGCCGTTATGAGGCCTCAATGCTATTGCTGCATTTCAGGGGAAAGCAAGCCCCAATGCTTGGGAGGTTTGAGCTCCATCTCATTTCTCCTTTCCCACCCTTTCAGTCCCCTGATCTCTCACCTGTCCTTGGTGAGTCATCTCTAGGAGTTCTCGCCATATCATTGACTGTTTTTAGCCATGATTTGGGGGTCGTCTCATCTGAGAGAAGTTCTCTGGTATTGTGACTATCTAGGCCAACCACTACCTCATGAAATGGATCCATTTCCTTGGTTGCAGTTGTGTCGATTTGTGACTCAGAGCAATACGACCTGGGAAGAATTTCTGTATATCCTCCAACAGTCCCCTAACATCACCAGCAGGTTGTTCAAGATCCAGAGCGAGGCTGCTCCCACTCCATTCCTCACCGCTCCAATCGATGTCAAATCTCCTGGAATATGTCACACTTCCTGCCTTACGCAGTTTTGCTATCCGAGGAATTGATGTCTTCAAATTCTGGCCTCATGGCCACTTTGTTGCGTTCCTCTTGCGACTCCGATCACCTCTTCAAAGGCTTAAATTATCAGACACCTCAATTGGAACTAGTGAGCTAATCGAAATCCTTTGCCTCACACTGGCCTTGACAAATCTTTATGTTGAGGGATGGTCATCCGTGTTCCTTGGGAATGAATTCTTTTAAGCTCTCATGCTCCACGAAGACAATCAGGAAGAGTACCTCCATTTGTGTCTGAGACTGGAGACTCTTACACTCTGTGCCACATTCATGTCATCAGATGGGGTGCTGGCCGACATGGTTGAGTCCCAGTACAATCTAGATGTGCAAGGTTTCACAAAACTGAGGAGGGTTAACGTTGCACTTACCTGGGATTGGGTGGAAACATATGACCATAAGCAGATTGAAGCATTGTGCGGGAAGGGTTTGGTTATTTTCATTCAAATTCTGTGAATGTGCCCACAATGATGCAGTACCCTCAATGGACTGTTGACCACCTGGTCTTCTGGTTGCCTCATAATGGCAGGTGACAGGCGACTCTTAATCTGCTGGAGGTAGGGTTCCGCACGGGTATGGGTAAACCCGCGGTTTTCGGGCCGCGGGTCACGCGGGTACGGGTACGGTGCCGAATTCCGGCACCC
>Ga0210383_10000747_pt1 | contig 29467 bp, 22 predicted proteins | sample IncBWC14OmetaG_FD_160072 | JGI IMG/M metagenome (GOLD analysis project Ga0210383, IMG submission 160072) | Forest soil microbial communities from Barre Woods Harvard Forest LTER site, Petersham, Massachusetts, United States - Inc-BW-C-14-O ... | reverse complement strand
CGTGAAGAGAAAACAAGAAAAAGAATCTGAAATCCCTTTCTCAAAGGACATCATGCAAAGCAAGAGACCACCGATCGTAATTGTTGTTGCGTTCACCGTAGTGTTCGGATTTCTAAACATGGCAGTTCCCGCATTTGCAGCCAGCCAGGAAAAGGTGCTGTACAGCTTCTGCAGCCTGTCGAACTGCGCGGACGGACAAACCCCCGAATCTAGTCTGATCTTCGATGCGGAGGGCAATTTGTATGGCTCGACTTTCGACGGCGGCGCTTATGTGCGCGGTTCCATCTTTCAACTCGTGCCCGGCTCCGGCGGCACATGGACCGAGAAAGTTCTGTACAGCTTTTGCTCGACCACGAATTGCGCCGACGGGACCAACCCCGAGGGACTGATCTTCGGTAAGAATGGCAAATTGTATGGAATAGCCCAAACCGGCGGCGGTTATGGCTTTGGCGCGGTCTTCCAGTTGGCGCGTGGCAAGGGCGGCACCTGGAGTCAGAAGGTGCTCTACAATTTCAATGCCAGCGGAGCGGACGGATATTATCCCTACACTGGGTTGATTGTCGATGCGACTGGGAACTTGTACGGCGTAACCGAGTGGGGTGGCACGTTTGGTGACGGCATCGTTTTCCAACTGACCGAGGGGCCTAAGGGCAAGTGGAGGGAGAAAACTCTACACAGCTTTAATGACAATGGCAAGGACGGCTACGCTCCCTTCTCTGGTTTGATGTTTGATCCGGCCGGGAACTTATACGGTACGACCACTAGGGGTGGCGACTCTGGCACCGGCTGCGGCGGCAATGGTTGCGGGATCGTTTTTCAGTTGACGCCCGGCGTGAAGGGCAAGTGGACGGAGAAGGTGTTGCATAACTTCAACGACAACGGCAAGGATGGCTTCGACCCCTGGGCCGGAGTAGTCCGCGACGAGGCAGGGAACTTGTACGGTACCACCACCGCGGGCGGCGCTTCCAGTTGTGGGACCGTCTTCCAGCTCGCACCGGGTGTCAGCGGCAAGTGGACGGAAAAAGTTCTGCACAGTTTCGAAAAAGACGGCACGGATGGTTGCGTGCCCCTGGCTGGACTAGTTGTCGACGAAGCCGGGAACATGTACGGGACAACATTTTACGGTGGCGCTTATGGCGACGGCACAGTCTTCGAGCTTAAGCCAAACACGAATGGTAAGTGGACGGAGAAGGTAGTGCACACCTTTAACTGGAGCATATACGTCAAGGACGGAACGTTCCCAGGGGCAGGCCTAACCTTGGACACGAAAGGGAACTTGTACGGGACAACGGAGAACGGAGGCGCGTTGAATCTCGGCACAGTCTTCGAGTTCACCCCGTAAGCAGTGATCGAATTCCGGGCCAGCCTTGGGTTGGTCCGGATACCGTGCTTCCGTTTTTGCCAATCACGTGATCTCCGTTCTCCAACTCGGCATCCTCGATTACGCCACTGGTCTCCGCCTGCAACAGAAACTGGTTCAACTTCGAAAAGACGGCCGCATCGGCGATGTGCTTCTTTTGCTCGAGCACACTCCGGTTATCACGCTGGGACGGAACGCGAAGGCTACTAATGTGATTGCTTCTGCCGCGCAACTCGCCGAACGCGGGGTGGAGCTTTTCGAATGCGATCGTGGCGGTGACGTGACTTTCCACGGGCCGGGACAGTTGGTTGGTTATCCAATCTTCGACCTGCGGGGCTTCGATTCGGGGGATGGCAAGCGGAAGACACTAGGGGCCGTCGAATATGTGCGCCGCCTCGAAGAAATTCTGATCCGTACTTGTGCGGACTTTCGCATCCCTGTAGGGCGTGTCGCGGGATTGACCGGAGTATGGACCCGGCCAGACCAAGCGACAGAGGAGTCTGTCGCAGTGCCAACCGGGTCTGAGACCTGGTTCCACATGGACAAGAGTGAAGCCAAGATTGCCGCGCTCGGGGTTCACATCTCACGTGGCGTAACGTCGCATGGGTTTGCTTTGAATGTGAACACTGACCTTGACTACTTCGACTTGATCATTCCTTGCGGGATCGCATCGAAGCCAGTGACTTCGATGGCGCGGGAGTTGCGGCAGGAGATTTCTTCCCAGGACGTCGCACATTCTGTGTCGCGCAATTTTGGTGTCGTGTTCCAGAGCCAGATGCTTTGGCTGGACTCTTTGGATTCGCTGCTTGGCGATTCGATCGGCGTGCCTATGAAGCCTCCGTCAGAGTTGCGAAAAATCCAGGGCGAAGAAGATACATTCTGGGCGTGAGGCCCGCGAACTGCTGCCTTCGCTTGGTCAATTCCAGCAATTCAGGTTAGGATTCTGAGGAGCAATCGCTGGCGTGTCCGCTCATGGCCAAGAAGAAAAAGATCATTCCGAAAACTGCATCGTCGCCGAGTGCAAACGGCCGTGGACAACGTGCGTCGTATTCTCGGGTTCCAAATTCCTCGCAGCGCTCTTATAACATCGCAGACTACCGGCTCGAAAAGCCCAGCTTCAGCATTCGTCAAATTCGCAAAGGCGACGAGGTTCGATATGAAGTCTCTGGCGATTTGAGTGCGCCCGTTCCGCCCATCCGGGAGTCGAAGTATCTCGACAAGAAGCAGAGCCTCGCGATCTATCGATGGATGCTCCTGAATCGCAAGATGGAAACAGCGCTGGAGAATCTGTACAAACAGGGCAAAGTGGTGGGCGGCGTTTACTTTGGTCTAGGCCAGGAAGCTTGTTCCTGCGCCTCCGCTTATGCTCTTCATAAAGATGACTGGCTCGGACCCATGATCCGCAACCAGGGATCGCTGCTGGTTCGCGGGTTCCCTGCTCGCGACATCATGATGCAATACATGGCCAAGGCGGGCTCGCCGACCAAAGGCCGCGACGCGTCATCGCACTTCGGCAACATTGAGACGCACAATGTGGTTGCGCCGATCTCAACCCTTGGCGATCTCATTCCGGTGCTGGCAGGTGTGGCGCTGGGCGCGCGTTTGCAGGGACGCAACATTGCGGTCATGACTTACATCGGAGATGGCGGCCAGTCGACGGGCGTTACGTACGAGGGCTTAAACTTTGCCGCCGTGCAGGATCTTGGCCTCGTCCTCTTCGTCGAAAACAATCTTTGGGGATACTCGACGCCGGCGGACATGCAGTTCCGAGTGAAGGATCTTGCCGAACGTGCCATCGCTTATGGGATTCCGGGAGTCATCGTGGATGGCACCGATGCCTGCCAGGTTTATGACGCCGCTCATGAGGCATGCGAAAGGGCGCGACGTGGCGAGGGTCCCACCCTTATTGAAGCCAAGATGATGCGCATGAAAGGTCACGCCATCCACGACGCGGCCGAGTATGTGCCAAAGCCGTTGTTCGAATACTGGCGCAAGCGTGATCCGATTGCGCGATTTGAAAATTATCTGGTGAAGATGAAGAAGTGGTTGAGTCCGCAGGAAAACGAAAAACTAATCGCTGATGTGGAAGGCGAACTTGAAGCGGATCGCGATTTCGCGGTGGCGTCAGCGATGCCCGAACCGGAATCAGCGGCGGGAGGAGTTTACTGCGAGTCCGGTTGCCATGACATCAAACCGAAATACGCGGTGCCGAAAGTTCGCATAACGAGGTCGGACATCGCTACTTCGAGAGAGGCCGTAGTACATCTGAAATAGATAGCTGATCCGCGTAAATCTGTGGCAAGGAATTTAGCCACCCCCATGCCTGAACTCAACTATCTCGAAGCCATTCGCCAGGGAATCTCGGAGGAAATGGAGCGCGATCCCAGCGTCTTCTGCATTGGTGAAGACATCGGCATTTATGGCGGAGCTTTTAAAGTGACCGACGGATTTATTGACCGCTTCGGGCCCGAGCGCGTGATTGATACGCCCATCGCGGAATCTGCGATCGTGGGTGCGGCTTTCGGCGCTTCGCTTACGGGGATGCGTCCGGTAGCCGAGTTTCAGTTTATGGATTTCATTGGCTGTGCGTTTAATCAGATCGTGAACATGGTAGCCAAGGCGCACTACCGTTGGGGCGCGCCGGCGCCGCTTGTCATTCGTGGACCAAGCGGCGGCAATGTGCACGGCGGTCCATTTCACTCGCAGAATCCTGAGATGTGGTTCGTGCATGCGCCGGGGCTGAAGGTGGTTTGCCCGGCGAGTGCCTACGACGCGAAGGGTCTTATTAAGGCATCTATTCGCGACAACAATCCGGTGATTTTCTTCGAGCACAAATATCTTTACCGGCGGATCAAGGAAGAAGTTCCCGCGGGAGACTACATCGTGCCACTGGGCAAGGCGCGGGTTGCCCGCGAGGGGCGTGACTTGAGCATCATTACTTATGGTGCGATGGTATACGTCGCGCTCGAAGCGGCAGAGATGCTGGCGAAAGAGGGAATGGAGACGGAAGTCGTCGACCTGCGCACACTTTCGCCGCTTGATCGCGAAGCCATTACCCAAACGGTGCAGAAGACGAATAAGGTTATCCTGTTGCATGAGGACGTGCGCACGGGCGGCATCGCGGGCGAACTCGCGGCAATCATTAACGAAGAGGCGTTCGACTCTCTCGACGGCCCTATTGTGCGCATCACCGCGAAGGATTCTCCGGTACCGTTTTCTCCGCCTCAGGAGGAATATTTCCTGCCTAAGGTGAGCGACGTGGTCCGGCAAGCTCGCTTGCTGCGGGCGTATTAGTGACACTTGCCGTCCGGCGAACCAAAATAGCTGTGAAGAGCTGAGGAGGGGAAATGCGCAATTTCGTTCTCGGAATTATTGTTACGCTGCTGGTGCTCGGCCTGGGTGGGCTGGCTGTAGCGACCCTGGGCTTGATGCCGACCAACGCGGATACAACTCCGTCCCGGCTCGAAACCCGAATCTCTGCCAGCGCCATGGACGCTTCCATGGAACGCCACGCCCCGCGAGTGAGCAGCCCTATTCCGCCGACGGATGAGAACCTGATCGACGGCATGAAGGTTTACACCATGAATTGCTCTCAGTGCCACGGCACGCTCGACAACAAACCCAGCCCGCTGGAGAAATCGTTTTATCCGCCCGTGCCGCAGCTCATTCTCGATCCGCTGGATGATCCGGAGTGGCATATCTACTATTCCATCCGCACCGGAGTTCGCTACACTGGCATGCCAGCATGGAACAAGGCCCTGAGCGACCAGGATATTTGGAAGGTTACGTCATTTCTCTCACGCATCCAGAAGCTGCCGCCGGGGGTGCAGGACTACTGGAAAAAGTCATTTGGGGTGGGCCCGCTGCCTGCCGGGTCGGAGAACGGCGAAGAGAATAAGCAGTAATCCCAATCCAACATCTGCCGTTAGATATAATTAAAGGTTACGTTCGGCCCCGGAATTTTGCCGCCGGGATCGTGGAAGGAATTTATGCCTACCGATATCGTCATGCCTCAGATGGGCGAGTCCATCTTTGAAGGAACCATTACCAAGTGGCTGAAGAAGCCGGGCGACAAAGTGCAGCGCGACGAGCCGCTGTTTGAGATTTCTACGGACAAAGTGGATGCGGAAATTCCTGCTCCGGCTTCGGGCATTCTGCAGGATATTAAAGTTGTCGAGGGAAACACCGTGCAGGTGAATACGGTCGTGGGAACCATCGCCGGCGATGGAGAAGCGGCGACTCCGGCTCCCAAGGCCTCGGCCCCAGTGGCGCCGGCGAAGCCTCCCGCAGCTCTGCCCGCCCCGGCAGCTCCTGTTGCGCCCCAGGCGACTGCCGAGCCAACGCAAGAGGATGACGATCACGCCCGCTCGTCGCCGCTGGTGCGCAAGATTGCACGCGAACATAACGTCAACCTGTCACAGGTCGCGGGCACCGGGATGGGCGGCCGCATCACTAAGCAGGACATCATGGCATTTCTGGAGAAGCCGGATACACCGGCAGCCCCACGAGATTCTGCGCCTGCAGCGCCGACGTCCGCGCCGCGGCCGGCCGCGGCTCCCGCAGCAGCAATTCCGGGCGATCTGGTGCCGATGACGCAGATGCGCAAGATCATCGCCCAGCGCATGATCGAATCCCGCCGGACGAGTGCCCACGTGCATTGCATGTTTGAGGTGGACATCACTCGGATCGTACAACTGCGCAACAAGACCAAATCCGCCTTTGAGCAGCGCCATGGGGCGCGGCTCACGTTCATGCCGTTCTTCGTTCGTTCTACGATTATTGGGCTGCAACAGTTCCCGATTGTGAATGCCTCGATCGAAGGCGATAACATCCGTTATCACCGCCACGTCAACGTAGGGATTGCGGTCGCTCTAGATTGGGGCCTCATTGTTCCCGTCCTGAAGAATGCCGACGAGTTGAATTTTCTCGGGCTGCAGCGCGGAATCTCCGATCTCGGCGAGCGCGCGCGTTCGAAGAAACTCAAGCCAGACGAAGTCGAAGGCTCGACATTTACGGTGACGAATCCAGGGCAGTTTGGAGCGGTGTTTGGATTACCGATTATCAACCAACCGAACTCCGCGATTCTGGGGGTGGGCGGCATCACCAAGGTGCCACTCGTAGTCACCGACCGTGAGGGCAATGATTCGATCGCTGTCCGCTCCGTCGTTCATTTGACGCTCGGCTACGATCATCGTCTCATCGACGGCGCGGTGGCAGACCAATTCATGGCTTTCGTGAAGAAGACACTGGAGAGTTGGAGCGAGGAAGTGGGGTAGCTGGGAACTACCACGTGCGAAGCGGCAAATCGGCCGGCCGAACACGTGAGTTTAGTTGTTCACGGCTATTTTGCCTCGTTCTCTCGCAATTGTGCTCTCCGAATGCGCGCTTGGCTTTGAGAGACGGCGCTAGAAGGACAGGTATATCACGCGGGAGAAAGTCTCTCCAACAGCAGTTGTTGCAGCCCCATCCTAAAAACAATGCAGTATGAATCCAGATTAATCCCCTGTTCGCTTCGGCCATGCAGCGATCATCTCACATGCCACAGCCTTATTAACTCGAAACCGTGGACTTGCGACTTCCTCTTCCCAAAGTGGCACGATTCGGGACAGAGGACACGAGCCGAATGCAGTTCTTTAATTTGCCTTCGCCCAAACCGAAGCGTTCAAACACTCGACCGCTCCGTCGATTACCTTGCCAAGTCCATCCTTAAACTTCTCTGGATCGACGATCTGCCTGCTGGCAATCGCGCCGCTCATCGACAAAGCGGCTTGGAGAAACGACATGGCAGCGTCTTTCTTTTCCGACCCCGTCCGATGGGGGAACAGGCTTTCAATTCCATTTACCACTGAGGGGACAAAAGAAATTGTCTGTAGAAGTGTCGCTAGAAAATCCATTGGTATCTCCTGAACTTAAGTAGGCTTTGGGACATCTCCGAAAGAGACGAGGGTCGATGGGCGACAAACTCTATTTCGGAAAGGTGCTGAATACTGCTTTAGCGAGATACATAATCATCCCGAACACGGCGCTCAGGACCAGCCCTCCGACCGCACCCACCAAACCAGACGTGACTGACGATTTGCCCTGACGGTTGGATAGCGCTGAGTTCACTTCGTCCCGCCACTTGTTGTGGTCTTTTGTTTGACTCTCGTAGACTTCGCGGCCGACAAAGCTTGCTTCTTTCTGGCGCGCATCTTCATGCGCGTGATTTAAAAGATCAAGCCGCCGAAGCATTTCGATGTGGTCGAGTTGGAGCGCTTTGTCGACGAGGTCAAAACGTAGGTTGAGAAGAGCTAGGCGTTGCGTTGTCATGTCGCGCTCCGCAGTCAGCATTGCGAACACGTGTTCCTTGAGCGACACCGAATCGCGTGGGTCATCCAGATTCATACATCACCTCAGTGTTGAAAATATTTTCCGTGGAAGTTTCATTGCCGAAAGCCGGCGGTGTTCTACAGAGGAAGTCGTCAGATTACAACTACAACGGATAATCTACGTGCAGCGCGGCCGAGTATCGACTGTACTTTGGCGGCGTTGATCCGTCATATTGCTGCAGATAGCAATCCTGCACGCGGGATAGGCGGGGAATAATAAAAGTTTGTGTCGTAAATCGACCGATCAGGTTGCGGTCGTTCCCCGGCCCCCAACCCGCGTCGCTCCATCGCACCTCAATTCCGCCTCCGCTAATTGGTGCCAACCCCGTGTCGACCATAACCGTAGTCGATGAAACCGCTGTGATGGCAGCCGCGGTTAAGTCGGCAAGATAAGTTGTGCCGACCTGCGCATTGGTTATCTGATTTACAAATGGAGTTGCAGCTTTCGATGCCTCGAACTTAAAGGCCACGGCTTTCGCCGCATCGTTCGAAAATGTGAGTTTGTAAGTCAGGTGTTCGCCTTCGAGATTCAAGATCGTGATCTCGACGGTTGTCACGATCGCAGGAAAAGTTGCTTCTCGCGAAGGGACAACTAAACTCAATTCGTCTCCCGGAAAAATGTCATCGGCAGCTCCCGGTAAGAAGTCACTCCAAACCGTGTATTCGCCCGCCCAAGCTGGGCCCGTCGAGTCATCCAAGATGGCTAAGGCGGCGGTCTCACATTCGGAGGCGGTGCGCGCCGGTGGTTCCACGATGAGCCGCACCGCGCCGTGCAAACCGTTGTCGATCCCGCGTTGCTGGGCGGCGATGCTTGCTGGATTTGTCACTCGTGCCAGGGCTTTGCCGAGACTGCGATAGTGCACCTCGATTAATTGATTGGCCGCCGGCGCGTACTGGGGATAGAACTCCAGGGCGGCACTCGACGTAATCTCGCATTCCGCACCTTCCTTCTGCACGCCGACGAGCTGTGAGATGTAACTTTGTCCGGGAAGCGCGCTGCGGACTTCTGCGTCTACTGCTTGAATCAGTTGAGTGAATGCGAAGGCGCATTGCATACTCGAGGCGTTCACCAGAGCGTAGTTGCAGAAATCTGGGGCGTTCGAAATCACTCCGTCATACAACACAGTGGACGGCGCGACCTGGCTTGCAGGGTTGGCCGGATCAATGTCATGCAACTCCAATACGATGCGCACATCCGCCGCGACTTCGGCGCCACCGATTCCGTTTCCCGAGGGATGAACCGACGAATGGAAAATCTGCTGTCTGCGGTAGATTTCCTGCGAGTACAAACGCGTAGTCAAAAAATAATGATGCCCCGCGATTGTGGTGATCGATGCGCCGCTGCCCACACCATTTACCAGAGCTTGTATATTCGATTGCCCACCGTTGGGAGTGATCTGAAATCCGGCAAAGCACCCTCCGATCGAGACCGTGCCAGGATAAAGGCCGCCTAGGACGCCAGTGGATGCGCCGCTGAACATGACGTCACCGTGCTCCATCACCGTCGCTCCACCAAGCTCAACATTTTCGGCGAATTGCAAAATGGTCGCTCCATCCACCCCAGTGCCACCCGCAATTTGCAAATACCCTCCACTGACCGAGACTGCGTTCGATGGATCAATAACGGTCCACAGCGTTGGTTCAGGCGGCGAGATCGTGTATTCCTCGTCGAATAGAGTCTTGCTGGTTTTTGTGAACGGGGTTTGCGAGAGATAGAACTTCAGCGTCAGGCCATCGCCGACAAAATAATCTCTGACATAAGCTTGCGGCTCGCTTTGTCCGATGACTGTGATGTCGTTGATCAGTCCATTCACCGGTTGCAACTTCAATCCTTCGGGGCAAAATGTATTGTCTGTTTCGTTCAGGGAGTAGGAGGTTGCGCCAAGAGGAGCGAAAATCACGGCGCCATTCATGATCCGGTAACTGGCGCGCGCCTGGATTGCGATCTCCGCCGCATGCTGCGACCAGGTTTGTCGCGGGTCGGATGCGTATCCCGCCAGCAAGTCCAAATCTTGGACAGCGCTGGTATCGAAAATCCCCGGCATCAAGTCTTCGGTCAACTGCCGGAGCGCATTCCCGGCGCTCCGGTCAACGAAAGGGCAGCGATCTGGAAGCCGTTTCTCGTCGAGTAGCGCCTCGTCGCTCTGAGCCACCAAATCGTAACGGTATACCGGGCCGCGTTCTCCCCATCCCAGGTACTCAAAAATCGGAGACGGCATGAGATAGCCAGTGAACACGTCCTGTCCATTGGTAAGCCCTAACGTGACCCGCGCCCCGGATACTGGCACAACGAATTCGGGCGAGTCCGCTACTAAGCTGAACCGTAGCTCAGACGGTTGGTTCAGTTTGCGGGTAAGCTGTGGGGAGTGCGAACCGTCGATCGAAGATGTGTAGTTCACCGGCCCGAGGCCATCGAGATTGTCGATTTGTAATTTCATTTTGGACTAATTCAAAAGGATCACTCGAAACCAGCGAGCATCTTCTTTTTGCTTGAGGGTTCCGGCTTAAGGAAGCAGGACAGTCGTGGGTTGGGTTCGTTAGCCACAAACAACTGCAGGGTTCTTATCGCATATTAGGCACGATCAGAGTCTCGGCGCAAGGACTCGCACGCAGGAGCCTGGTTAAGATTTTGTAAATGTTAGTAAACCGCTGCCATTGCCGCGGGGAAGTAGCTGCGATAACACACGACAGTCTGACCATCATTCTCATCCACGTGCGGCATCGCCTGAAACGCAGCATGCAGAGCGAGTGCGGAAATTGGTTTTGTTATCTCCAGTTGATCTTCCCGATGAAAGGCTTTCACTGCCCTGGGCTGCGCGGCGGGAGTGAGCGGCATCGACATCTCGATCGCCGTGGTCGGACTGAGCCTCGGATAGTGAAAGCACACCCGCCCGCCCGACTCTTCTTCGGCCACAAACAGAGCCGACCATTCCTGAAAGAACGATCCGCCTTCGCGGTCCACGAAAGCGATTACCTTTTGCACGGAAGCTCCCGTAAGCGGCGCGCCGCCTAGCAATGGCTGAGCCAGCAATAATGAAGTTGTCGTTTCTTGCGCAACCCGCCCCAGATTGAAAGTCACTCGCCGAACGTAATTGGCGTCGCGGTTCACATCCGCTGGATCGCTGACATACGCAGCCGAAATTCCCGTGCCTACGTAGCCCGTTTGCTGCTGATAGTCGGCATCGACGGCAATCACGTCCCCTACTGAAAAGGAACCCACCACTCCCACTCCCAGAACGATCTCGCTCGCCGATGATCCCGGAAGCACCGCAACCGCCGGCAGAGGCGTTCCACCAGAGGGCTGAGGATCTGCGCTGGGATCGGACGCTAGCACGTTCATGTGCTCCGATCCGCCGGCGAGCGCCATCTGGAGCTTTCCCCATTCGCGGAAGTCGAACTCAATGCGGGCATCGATTGCACCCCGAAATTGGGAGCTTGGCGCTCCTTGCGTGCCTGCCCGCAACGGTTCAGTGAGCGTTGTACAAACGCGTTGAAAGTTATCCACCCACCCCAGATCAAGCCACGGCGGCGGCGGTGAATCCAGCAGGAAGGCACCATATTTTCCAGGATCGAAAATGGTTGGAGTTTCTGTCGTCCGGTTCATTGGCGCAAAGTATGCGCGCATTTGCCGGGTGACCGGGACCATTGCGGCGCGCACTGGCGAGGTACTCATAAGAAGTTCACCTCAGGAAAGAAGAAAACTTTCAAGCTCGCACTGCGTTCCAGCCAGACGCCTTCATTTCCTCTCGGGAGACCTTCATTCTTTGCAGCGTCCGTGCCGGAAATCTTGCTCAAGACTGGCGTAGTCCACAGAATGCTGGTCCCCATGTCGACGCTCGGGGATTGTGTGTAGTCACGCTTGGAAGTTCGCGGCGGTTCACAAATACTCAGCAGTTCCATGTCCAGAGCAGCCAACGCGCGGCCGCGGTCTACTCCGCTCTGAACAGTTCCGAAAGTGTGATACGAAATCAAGCATTCCATTTCCATCAGCCCCCTGTCGCCTACCTGCCCTTGCACCATCTGGGCTGCGCCCCACTCGATGTAAAACGCATCAGAGACAGGTTGACTGGAAATCACCAATTCGTTTTCTGCCACGATGATCGCTGGGCGAGTCGTGCCGTCCAGCACGACGGTTTGCAGTGGATTCAACGACACCAGCCGTTGCAACAGCGCCATGTAGAAACTGTCTTTTGTGAATTGCATAAGAGCGGCTTTTAGCTCCCAGCTCTCGGGCTGTTCCCTGGGAGCTAGTGTTCTGATCCGTTGATGTCTGTGAGTTACCGAAGAAGATTGTTAGATTTGCCCGGGCTAAGAGCCAAAGGCTGATAGCCAATAGCTTCTTTTCATTCCACCGCAAGCACTCGATAAAGGTAAGTGGCTCCGGCGAAGTACTCCGTGGTGACGCTCTCGATGTGAAAAAGATCGTTATCGTATAGCAGCCCGAGTGCCCCGTCGAAGAGAACTTCGGCGGATGCGACATTCCGTGAGGTCAGTTCGCCCGCCACCGCCGTAGCCGAAAACAAGAACTCCAGGCGCCTTCGAGGGCCCGCAGCTGATGTCACCAGGGCCCGCACCACGACCGGAGTAAAGGTCACTTCTTCAACTCCGGGATCGGCCAAGCCTAGCTGAGCGCTCGGATCGTTCGGCATGCTGACCAGCGGAAAAAGCATGCTGACCGAATCCCCACCGAGCGCCTGCAACATGGCATCCGCCGCGCGCACTACCGCCATCGAAGTTATTCCCGTCCCGATTCCTGTTTCCGTCATGCTCAGCCCACTTTCTGTGCTACATACGGGGCCAGCATGGCCTGTACGTTCTGATCGATCAGTGAGTCAGAGAAATAGTCCATGCGCATGAGATCCAGCTTTCCGCTTTTCACATTCAAAGCCGGCGTTGCTTGTGCGTTGCGGACAATCTGGGCGCAGGCGAACTTGACTGGGTCGGGAATCACCGCCAGGCCCGCGGTGTACACGATGTCCACCTCGCTGAACCACAAACCCACGATGTTGAGTGGGAGCGTCAATTCGCCCGTGACGGCGAAGAAGTCGATGGCAGCCGGATCGATGGCTGTCCATATTCCCGGTAGCCCGAACATGAGTGCCGCATCCAGCCGCAGATCGTCGAAGGGCCAATCGCCGCGCCGCGGGATGGTGTAGCGCCCCTGAGCCGAGATGATCGGTGTGACCGACGGCGACACGATCGCCAGCGGAATGTAGGTCAGGCGCACCGTGTTCCGGTCTGCTGCGACGCGTAACCGTTCTTCATACTGGACTACCCCGAGAGTAGCTCGGCGGCAATGCGCGTCGATCAACGATGACGCAGCGGTCACGAAGGCGAGTGGTGTAGTCGCATCCACGCCGTAAAGCTCGTATTCCGAAGGAGCAAGATAGTTCATAAGAATTCCGATTCCCCGGTTGCCGGTCGTCAGCGACATCTCAGCTCCTAGCGAAGCCGTGGTCGCTGACGACCGGGCAACTGCCTCTAGCGGTTTACCTTCACTTCGTAGTGCGCATAGGCTGCGCCTTTCACCACAACGGCGCCGAACTTCACCACCACCATTTGCGAAGCCAACGCCCCGAGTAATCCCAACTGGAAGACCCGAGGATTTGGGTCCGTCAGCCAGTGGTACTCGATCAGGTCTTCGGTGACGATGTAGGCGGGAAGGACTGCGGTGCCGGTGCCGGGGGTTCCGGTGTAGGGCACTGCCCATTCCGGAATCAGCGGCAGTTCTCCCGCCTGGGTCGAGAGGGTTTTGACCGTCACGCCACCCGTGATCTGAGTGGTCGAAAGCACGACGTTGAATTCGGCTTTCATCTCGCGATCGATCAGGTCGAGCAGTACCGGGTTGGCGTAGATCGCCGTGGGGCGAACTTCGTAGGACGAACTCGATACCATGCTGGCGATCACTCCCTTAATTCCGTCCACGATGCTCTCCGTGGTCGTAATGGTGGTCGTATTACCGCCAGCCTCAATCTGCGGAATCGCACCCATGTACTGGAATGTGGTCGGAGTTGTCAGCGAAGTATCGTTGCCACTCCAGAGCGCAACGTCGTGCGTCCGCAGCAGACCCTCTACGGAGTCTGTCAGATCCTTCGCCTGCAGGTAGGCAAATTGGCTTTGTTGAGCACCCACCTCCAGATCAAAGAGGTTGTAGTTAATTTGCGAGACCAGCGCCTTCAACGGCACCGTTCGCTCAACTCGGGTCGGTGCGCCGATCGTGGCCACAATATTTCTTGGATCCACGAATGCCTGCGCCGCCGTTGGCGAGTTGATGGCTGTCTGTTCGAAGAATCGCGATGGATGCCCAGTTGCGGGCACTTGTCGGACTCGCTGCCCGAACACGCCCCGCCGCCGTACGATGTCGAAGATCTCGGTTTGATATCGGTCGACCTCAATCGCGCCTGGCCCAAGAAAATCTGCGGCCGCGTTCAAGTCGATAAATTGTGCGTTCATGTGTTCTCCTGATAAATGAATTTTTGTTGCGTGAATTGAAAGCCGTGAGTTCGTCCCAATAGAAAGGCGCAACCCTTGGGCTGCGCCTTCTCTGAGAACAGAGAACTGAAATCTGAACCCCGTTTTCTTTATTCGATCATCCCTGCCCGCGCCATCTCCGCTTTCACCGCGATGCGCTGTTCTACACTCAGCGATTGCAAAGTCTTATCCACGACGCCCAAGTCCACTTTGTCACCGAGTTCCACGCTGTTCTTGCTGAGCAGAGCCGTGACCAGCGGAGAAAGCGTTTTCCGACTCAAGCGCGCCGCCTGCCCTTTGAGATCGTTGTTTGCCTTTTCCAGTCCGGCGATGCGATCCCTCACGCCCCTCGGCCAGTTCGCCTCGTTCGCGGTTTCAGACGCGTCCGATACCCGCTCCTCTACCGCTGCCGCAATCCGATCCACTTTGGCGTTCAATGCCGATTGTTGTGCATCGAGCTTTTCCAGAACCCGATCCAGAGTCTCGGCCGCACTTGCCAGCCGCTCGGCGGTGGCGAGTAGTTGTTTCGTAGTTTCTGTGTCCATGTTTTCTCCTTGAATTATGGTTTGCATTTCGCGGCACTGCCCAACCGCCGCTTCACGTTTTGTTCAGTCCAATTCGATCCAGGTATCGCGATACGCCGCTTTATCCCTTCTCAGGATTGCCGCTCCCGTGAAGGTCACTTTCGTGAGCGTCCACACCTTCGCGGTCAAGTCCGCCACGCGCGCATCCGCGATCTCGTAGGACATTGCCAGACAAGCCTGATCCTGCGAACTGGACACGTCGGGGATTCCTTCACGATCACGTCCCCGCCCTATCTTTCTCACGATTTCCGGAAAGTCCTTGGCAAAGAGATATCCGCCAAGCTCAAGCTTTTTTCCTACAATCTCCGCGCGAGTAATGACTCCAACTTTGCGTTGCGCATCGTGGCACTCGAGGGACAAGGAATAGTCCAATGCCATTCCCAACAACGATGCCAGTGCGGTTTCCGCCGCCGCCCGAGTCAGCACCACTCGGTGGCCGCGGGCTCCCGAAGGAGCTCTGTCCGAAACCACGTCGACAAGCGTCAACACACCGCGAAATGGTTCACGGTTCGGATGCCCTACAACTGCCGGCATCTCGATTGCCATCGATTCCAGGTCAATATTCATCATTGCGTCATCCTTAGGAGGTCGCGTTTAAGAAAAAGTGAATGTAGGAAGCCTTAGGTCGGAAGCCCGGAGTCTAGAGCGGAGGCAACCCTCGCATTCGTCGAACCTCGCCGATGGTGAGCACGCCGTTCTGCAGCAGAAGGGCTTGGATCTGCGCCTCTTCCATCACGTCTCCGCCGGAATCTACATCAGTAAAGACAAATTCAAGGTCATTCCATCCCAGCTTCTTGCAGATGCCGTCCCGCGTGAGATATTCGGCTAACAGTCGCGCGGTAGGCACGATCGCTTGCTGAAACGCCTCATCCGCCATCTCCATCGCAGTCGAACGATTTAGATCGCGTTCCACTCCAAGACACTGCGGAGGAAGATCAAATGCGTCGGCAATGATCCGCAACAGAAATTCCTGCCACTGCAAACGCAAGTCCGCATCGGTTCCGCCCCCGAAGCGCAAAACTTCGGGCTTGTTCTCCGCCGAAAGGATGGGCACGCGTCCCGTGCCCTCGATTTCGTCTTGCCACCACCGGATTAACCGTTCGTGATGTTCTGGAGTCAAACCCTGCAGCCAAAGCGCGTACTCGACCACGGAGTTTGAAGCCAGCTTGGTTGCATAGCGGTGCGCACCGAGAAATGCGTTCACCGCTTCGAACGCAACCTCCAACCGTCCCAATCCAAACGGAGTGTGAGTTCGCGGGTTGAGCCGGATGTAAATCAATTCATCGTCATTAAGCAGGATGCTTCCGTCCGGGCCTGACTTCCCAGTCACCTGCACGTAGCGGACCGACCCCGGCAGGCCATCCCAGTCGGTCTTCATGCGGATGGTCGCGCCATCGACCGGCCACATCACCAGGGGACGTTGCGGATCGCCTGTGCTCTCTACTTCAATCGCGCCGAAGCCGCCGACGATCACGTCTTCGAGAACTTGCTCCGACAGCGATCGAAACGAATCGTCGGGATTGGGAGCATCGAAGTTGTCGGTAAGGATTTGTATTCGCGAGTCGCTCCCCGGAGCCGCCACCGGTCCTCGTCCCGGCCGCGGCTGAATGCGCCAACGCATTCCGGCGATGCGGTCCTTGATCGTATTGATCGCCTTACGCGCTACGGGCGTCTCCGAAAACCGCCGCAGGTTGATAGGTGTGGGCTTCGGAAAGGCATCCGCCCGGGGCCCGTATACATTAAGGATGGACGGCAGCGCCACGGTCCGTCTCTTGCCCTCTGCTGATATCGCCGCTGCCGAAGACACGCCTGCAATCCGGCGCATAGCGCCGCGCAACTTTTCTGTAATATTCATGATTTTTTCGAGGGGTAAAACTTGAGTTATTGTTTTTTACCTATGCGACTCTGAACTCCGTACGAAGTTGAATCAAAGTAACGAAGCGCTTTCTTTTGTGGCCTCTCATGCAGCAATTCTCGCGCGACGTTTCAGCGATTTGCGCCACCTTGACAATGCCCTCATGAGCCGCAATCGGATGTCGGAACTTCCCCACGCACCGCCAAGGCCGCTGCAGTGGTTTCCGCCAGTCTGGGCAAGCTGGCCATCGCGAATCGCCCCCGCCAAACCTCTCCGGCCAATTTTTGTCTTGCGGCGAGAGCAATCGCCATCGCCATGACACAATCATCATGCGATCCAGCCGCCGCCGAAGAATTCCCATCAGGATGTCGAACAAAGGTCCGGCACTCATTCAGCAGCCGCGGACTGTGGAAAATCGTCTGCTCCGCCGCCAACACCGCAGCAAGATTTTCGATCATCGCCGGACGGCTTACCGCCGAGGTTAGCCAACCGTCATGCCCGCCATCGCGATAGACGTTCGTGCATCCCTCCATCCGCAAGTGTGCCAGCACCGCGTGCCCATGATTGTTCTGCTCCACCACGAGCAATCCTTCGTTGTATCTGTTCGCCAACTCGACCAACCGGCTCGCCAACTCCCGCGGCGGAAAATGTCCGTGCAGTTCCGCGCATTGCAGCCCGGTGCTTCGTTCGATCACGATAGCGCAAGAGTAATCTCCCTCCGAACCGCCCCCGGCCGGATCCACTCCGATGAGATATTGCTTCCCAGGCTGTGGTGGCAGCCATATGAGCAAATGTTGATTGTCTCTCGCTTCAACCGGATCGCTGCATGCCTGCAAAGCCCGCTCGATTGCTTCCAAGTCGAATACGCATTCGCCGGAAGCTTTGAAACATGTGGCCGCATCCTCGGCATACTCCTGCACCGCCAACCCGCGGAGTTGCGCCCGTTTGGTGCGGCGCCACGCGATTTGTGCTTCGGTCAGCCCGGCTTGCTCCATCAGTTGTTCCTCTTCGGCTGACGGCGCGTCCAGCACCGTGACTTTTTTCACGCGATACTCATCGCCATACCACCAGGGAAAAAAGTGCCGCACATATCCTGTTTCTTCAGCCCGCTGCCACTCCTCATAGAAGATCCCGCCCGCTCCGTTCGGCGTAGACTCGATCACAATCTCGCCATCTTCCGGCACCGCCGTACGCAACGAAGCCAGCGTCTCCTCGACATCCCGGGGCCAGCGGGCGACCTCCGAACAATGCAGATTGTGAATGGTCATCCCGCGGCCCGCATTCGCGTCCGCCGCCGTCGCCACGCGATATTCACTGTCCAACCGCGGAAAGACGATCTGCCGGATGTTGGCGCGCGAAGTTACTAGCGCGCCGTCTTGCATCCCTTTGGGCAGGTTCTCCCAGAAGCGATGCACGATCTTGAAAATCTCTTCAGCCGATTCCTGATCATGAGCCACTTGTACCGTGACCGTGCCCGGCTGCGTGATGGTTTGAATGAAAAATCGCGCCGCCACGTAAGTCGTGATTCCCAGTTGCCGAGCCTTTAATACGATGCTGCGCTTCCTGTGCTTTCGCGAGAATTCCAACTGCGCCCGGTTCGGCTTCAGGCGAATCAACCCGCGAGTTTTGTTTCGCACCTTCAATAGGCTTTCAATAAGCAGGTCCCGTACCGCAACATCGGAACCCGTTGCTCCCATGCTTCGTTGGAACGGACGCAAGTCCAGAGATGCCCCCAGATCTCTCAGCAACGAAAGATCATTCATCGCAACCAACCTTCTTTTTCGTGCGTTTCATCAATCCGGTTCCTCCCGTCGTACTAGAACTGCATGAATATCGATTCGAGTCGCCAGTCCTAGTCATGGACCCCCTTGAGCATGCCCGAGATTCTCCGGCACGAAAGCCAGCGCTCCAATCTCCCAACCCGCTCCGAACCGGCTCTGATCGATTCCCATCAGATCGTATTTGTATTCGTCCGCCAGGGTTGCACCATGATCGACGACCGGCGATGCCTCCGTTGGTCTCGGGTCTACCGCCGGACCGCTGGTCGCGCCTGCATAATAAGTTGTGCCAGAATTCTGCTGCGTGCTGAGCAAATAGTTGACGAGTTGCGTATTGCTCATCAACGTAGCACCCGCGGATTTCAACGTATCCAACATCACTCCGACTTGATGAGGCGCGAGTTCATTCACATGCCAGAAGATTCCAAAAGGAACGCCCCACACTGCGGACTTGAAAACCATCGCCTGCAACTTGTTCACCAGTTGCGTGTCGCTTAAGTTCTGAAAATTAGGGACGACACCCTGGCTCAAAATGTTCTGCACGTCGATTCCACTACCCGCGACCGTTGCTGCATTCGGTGACGGATCCATCGATCCCGAACCTCGCGAGCCGGAAAATCCTGCCGCAACCGTAATTGCTTCCGTCGAAGTATCTTCGTAGCTCCCTGGGTACACATAAACTCGGCTCGTCGGCAAGCCCGTCAGGTTCGCGTTCATCCACGCTTTGGACCACTCGATCTCATCCGTCTCCAGGCGACCCTTGTCCATCAGCAGGAGATACGGGGAGTTTTTGATGTCCTGTGCTGGCACATCCGCCAAATCCTCGCTCTTCACCGCCGGCTTCATGTTTGGATCTTCCGTCACCGAAAAGACTCCGCGCTGGGTCAAGGTGTAAACCAATCCGCCTAACGTATCCAAACCGCCCGGCAGCAGGTCCGTACCCGACGAGCTGAGATTCCAACTGACCTGTGCATTCGAATCGCCGGGCGCTACAATCGTGAGCGTCTTATTCGAGATCGAAAGCGTCACGCTCGTCGCCATGCTCCCCGTGTACTGCAGCGTGAACGCATTCGGGAAAACAAAATACTGATGCGAGACCGAGTGACAATTCACATCCCAGCCCGCGTTGATCCACGACTGAAATGTAGGAATCAACTGCTGCGACAGGTCATACCCGGTAACCACAGCAATGCTGAGCGGCACCCCCTTCGCCTGAATCATCGGCAACAGCGCCTCAATATACTGATGCGAACCATCAATCAGTCCAGGATCGTCGTAAGTCACCGTGATCCGCGCTGGATACTGCATGAACCCGCGCACATTCGGTGGCGTGTCCGCGGCCAGGTTGTTGCCGCCATCAATCGGGCCCGGCGCGCCAGTGACGTCGGTCGAAACACCGGTCGCAAGATTATTGGCATAGAGATGACAGTACGAATAAGTCACCGCCGCTGTGTTGTCCATCAGCCCATAGGTACGGTTCGCGTAGGCACGACAGTTCTTCAATTCAATCGCAGACGGCGTTCCGTCAAACCGATACCCAACATAGTTCCGATGAGCATCGGTGTTGTATATATGGATGTCTGAGGGCGTGCCCGTCGGGTGCACGTAAAACCCAATCGGCACCGTCGCATTCGGAACCTGGCTGTCCGCCATCATGTTCGCCAGCCACAGGTGATCGCTCGCGCCCTGGACTTGCACTCCGTAGCCGTCATACCAATCGAGCTTGATGTGCTGAATCTCAACGTAGCTGATCGCATTAACATTGATCAGCGCCTGTCCGCTGAGAATGATCGGCGACACCGATCCGTAATGCGTCACCGGATTTCCCACCGCTGACCAAACATAAAGATTCTGCGCCACCGCGTCGTAATACCAATCCCGGTCATTCGCCAGCAGATTCTGTGCGCTCTGCGAGTTCCCCCACATCGTTCCGAACTGAACAAACTTCAACTGCGAGATGGGTTGCGCCGCGGTCAATGCAATCTGCCAAACATCGCCGCCACTGTTCGTCCATTGCGATGCGCTCGTCGCATAGAGACCCGTGAACTCCGGTGGCCGTCCATTGCCGTAGGCATCGAACTTAATCACATTGCCGGCTACGCCGCTCGACGGCGGGGTGAGCCACTCATTCCATACCGCGTCCCGCTTAAACAAAATCACGTCCCCAGGCTGAAACGTCGAGATCCCGATTTTCAGCAAAGTCCGCCACGGAGTCTGCGGAGACAGCCCGTTGTTCCCGTTGCTGCCCGCAGGGTCGACGTAGTAAGTTGTCGCCGAAGCCATCCCCGTCACCACCATCACCGCGAATATGATCTGCTTCAACATCCTCAAACCTCTCTAGTGTTGTGTTGAAGAAACGGCCGCGAACTGCGAACCGAGAACGTGGAACTAAGAACTGCGAGATCAAATCCGCTAATGGATCCAGATAGCTGGCAGGCAAGCGCCCCAGGAGTAGCTGTTCGCCGGAGGCGTAATGCTGGCCGGCAAAGCTCCTCCCGTAAGAGGCGTGATAGCGAAGCCGCCCGATCCCTGCGTCGTGACCCCGCAGGTTCCGCTCCCGCCCGCCTCACCTTTATAAAAGGTGAACGCAGTCGCACTCGGACTCACCAGGCTGGGTGGCGTGGCTGTGGTGTTGCTGCTGTAATACATCAGATAATAATTCCCCGGCTGCAGTGTCCTGCTTCCTTGCACCCACGCGAGCGCGACCGCGCCCGTTGCCGGCGCGAACGAACTGCCGTGCAGTGTCCCGGAATTCAGATTTAGCACCAGCGTTCCGGTGCTGTTATAAAGCCCGAGATCGTAGTTATTGGTGCTGGTATTGTCGGCATTCGATCCAATGTCATACGTCACCTGCGAAGTGGTCAGTGGATAGCTCAGGGTCACTCCCCACATCAGCGCTTTGTTTGCCGACGACGATGGCAAATATCCATTATTGCCACCGGCCAGTTCCGTCATCCAACCGATCCCGTACGGTCCCGCGACCACGGTGCTGTCTCCTATCGTTCCGGCGCCAGTCGCGCTCGCATAATTTCCATTCACCAGTGTCCCCGTCTTTGCGTATCCAGGAACGACCGGCGTTCCCGTGAAAGTCGGCGACGCGACGGTAGCCCGCAGGTTCAGCGCAGCTTGCAAGTCGGCCTGCGCCGAAAGCGTTCCGGTAATACTGCCCCAAGCTGCCGAGACGCTGTTGTTGATTCCATTGCAGGTGGTCATCACCGATGGAATCGCGCCGTTCCCCAGGAAATATGCGGCCAGAGTTTTATCCGTACAGGTGTTGCCGGTTACGTTGTCCAGGAAAAGCCGCGCTCCTCCAAAGCGGGTCATCGCTCCCAGCAGAATGTCCCCTGCATTCGCTCCTATATCTACTTCCCACGAATTCGCGCTGCCACTGCTGGTCGCTCCGTTACTGATCCGCACTCCGTTAGTCGTAACCGCGACTTGCGAGGCTTGCCCAATCGTGGTGCCGGGGTAGGCCGCATTCAAGGTCGCATTGCCGCCGATCTGGACCTCCGCGGGATAGTCCTCTATGTGGAAGTTCTCGATGTCCGCCATCACACCCCAGGTTTCGATTCCAATCGGAGTGGTATGGCTCGTATACGGCGTCCCGCACGTAGCATCGCTCATTGCTAGCGGAGTATTCGGCGTGTTCGTGTTCGTTGGATCGGGGTCATCCGCCGAGATCGTGAAGCTGGAAATCTTATCAATATGATTTACCGTTGTCGTTCCACCCGAACTGCGAGGACCATCGACCACGATCGCGGTCGTAAAACATCCCAGTGGGTTTTGCGATTGGGCATTTGTCCCGGCGCCGGAAGTCTCGTAGATGGTCGCATTGTGCGCCACCGCCCCGCATCCCGCTGTCTTCTCGCAAGTCTCTGGCAGGAAGTTGATCGAGAAATCCGTGTACGGTCCAGATTGCGATGCCCCTCCGCCCGTCGTCCCTCCGCCGGCGACGCTGGCCGTCGTGAACTCGCTGAGACGGACGGCCTCTCCTCCATAGTTGAAAAAGTTGACATTGCGGAACCAGCTATTCTCTTCCGCTGCATTGTTGAGCAGGTTGATGCAACCCAGAACCCACGCACAATCAATGCTCACTCCTTCCAGTTGAGTGCGATATTGCGCGGCGTTGCGGGGGACCACGCCAAGGCTTACCAGCGGCGTTCCTTCATAGACCGTGCCGCAACCGCTCGTGCAATTCGCAGTTCCTGCTGGCACGGCAATGGTGAAACTCGCGGCCGTTCCTCCGGAGCATCCCGTGATTCCCGTCGCAAATCCGTGGTAGGCGCCGAAGATTCCCGGACCGCCATAGATAAACACGTCCTGCCCGAAGTTAGGGTTACTTCCAATACACATGGTGTTGCCGACATTCACCGTGGCCGTAGTTCCGCTAACGCCAATCGACGGACTAGCGTTTGGAATCACCTCCGAAGCCACCGCGAAACTCGATGCCGGATTCATAAACGCTGGATTGCCGGCCCGGATGATCGTGTTCGCCGCTCCAGCTAACCCCGACGCCGCTCCAGAAGTTCCCAGCCCTTTGACCTTCACGCTCACCGGAATGTTCCACGAAACGGAAGTTCGGATGTCGAGAAACTTTGAGCCGCCCAGGTCAAGCTCCCCGCCAGTCGTCCAACCGGAGAAAGGATCAGAGTTGCAGACCTGTAATCCCGAGAAAGGAGCGGTAATGAAGCAGCCTTGAGTCGCCGATGAACAAGAGGAACTGGCTCGGGCAGCAGCAACCTTCGCGCACATATCGCTGCCCGAAAATTGGCTGGCATCCACCCAGACTGGACTGGTCGCGTAAGTATTGGAGCCAGTCATATTAACCGCCGGATTACCTTGCGTGCCCGAAGGCAGACTCCCGCCGCTCGGCCACGTCGTAATGCAATTTGCTCCCAGGCAATACTGCGGCGAGCTGACGATGCCTGTAAAATTTGGAGAAGCGAGCGGCGCTGCTCCCGCTATCTGGCTTATCGAATAATCTCCCGCCTGCGCCACAATCACACCCGAGCGGCCAAACACCGAACCGACAGCCCCCGTCGCGCAGCCCTCGTCCGTAACATTTCCCTGGCCATCGTTACAGAGCCCCGCTCCTGCGGTGGTACCTAGCGTTCCTGCCTCAGCTGCAATCCCCGTGCTGCCGTGCGTTCCGCTCAGAGTTCCGCTGCCGAAAACCAATCCCGTCCCGAGGAAGAGATTGTGAACCCGCAACGTCGCCGAACCAATGTCCTTGATGTTGTCCGACCACGGCTTGAAGTTGAATCCCGAATCGATGACCCAGCGCAGAGATCCTTGCAGCGAAAATCCCAGACCACGCTGAACGCCTGTCCCCGCCGCGTCTGCGCTCATTAGAAAGTATCCGTCGGTGGTGTCATATCCAAGTCGCATCCGCTCATAGTCCGTCGCATCTGTTCGCGTTCCGTAGACGTTCAGTGTTTGCGGATTCGCGCCGTCGTACTCCTCCAAAGTATTCGCATCCAGGTTGAACACATTGAGCAATCCCAGTTGAACCGGCTGGCCATTGTTGCTGATCACTTTCGGACAGTGGCATGTCGAATCAAACCAAAAGATCCCGTAGTTCGGAATCCCAGTCGGCGGCCCCGTCTCAGCCAGTTGAACGACGTCGGCCGTGCTGCAATTCGCATTCCCGTTTGCCTGTACGCCCGTCGAGAAACTTCCATTGCACTGTGTCGGAATCTGCGCCAGTTGCGTTGCCGTGTTGGCGTTCTCAGAGACATCGCCATTGCTATCGAGCTTGGCGACTTCCACCACCGCTCCGCCGTTCTCCGAAACTTGTAGCTTCCCACTAGCTCCGAACCCAATCGCCGACTTACCCGTAAGCGCTGGAGTCAGAGTTCCGTAACTGCCTTGCACCGCCCAAGATCCCGCCCCGGTCGTCAGCAACGAACTCGCCTGCGCCGTCCCCGAAACCGTTAGCGTGTTGTCCAGTTGCACGTTCGTCTTGAATTCCTTAAGCCCCGACGTCAGCCGCTCCAACCAGTTCGTTCCATCTCCAACGTTGCCGATGTAATTCGACAGTGACACCGGCGCGCCCATGCTGATTCCGACCGTCGATGGATTTCCATTCCCCTGGTCGTAGCCGATGAAGGCATCATTCGCGTCGTTCGACGGACGGTTGTTCGCCGTAGCGATCGTCTTCTGGAAGTTCGAATCGGAAAGCGTCACGATGTGCCCCGGCCCAGTCCCAAGAGTCGGAAAGTTCAACCGCCCTTTGAGGTTTGTGAGCTGCCCGCCATCCGAATTGGGCTTCACTGCCATCAACAGCGCGCCTTGATCATAAAAAACGCCGGGCGCCATCGACGTGTAACAACTCAGCCAAAGTGGCGTCCACCCCAGTAGCGGATTGCAGTTGCTGGAGATCACCGCTGGTGCGGCCATACCTTGCACTCCAACCACATCGCTCGGCACATCCCGCATCCACGCCGTCGCCGCGTCCAGAACGCTCCCCGAATCATGACTCGCCGTCAGGATCAGGTTTCCCGGCCAGAAATCCAGAAGTGGGAAGTAAGAAGGAATCGCTACCGTATACGATTGCAGCGCCGCTTGCGTATCCGTGAAAGTGCAAACTCCATTCGCGCAAACAGAGGCGCGAGATACGTTCTTGGCAACCGCGTAGCTGCCGGTTCCATAAGGCGCCTGCTCGCGAGGATTATTCGGAGCCACATAGGTTACGCGCAATAAATCAAATGTGTTTGCTCCCGCAACGTCCGGCGTTGTCACCGTGATGTTGCCCGATCCATTAGTTAAAGCACGTCCGGCATAAAGCGGATTCGCCGCTCCCAGGGTCGTGTTGTTCGCCACGATGTAATAGCGATAGTCTGTGCTTCCCGTGTTGGCAAACAGCGGGACGGCTCCAGTCGGAAGGATGGCCCCCTCTATCTTTACGGTTGCGCCCTGAGCGATCACGCCCGCTTCTCCAATCGCTCCCGCCGGATTCGTACAGCTCCCGACCTCTTCGTAAACATTGTCCAGCTCGAATCCCCCATAGCCTCCGCGCTTTACTCCTCCACGCACGCCGTATTGCGCGAAGCCCTGAATCACGCTGTCAGAAATCTTGACCGTGTTGCCACTCTGCCAGTCGATCCCGTTCCCGGCGCACTGCAGCGAGATGTTCAAGTGCTTCAGCCATCCCACGGCAGCGTTGGTGCTGAACGGCCCCGGCGCATAAATCACCGGATTGCAAACGGTCGCGTTGCACAGCACACCGTAGTCGCTCGATCCCGTCGCCAGCGACGTGTCCAATCCATCGAGAAGGAACGATTGATCGTTGTCCAATTGAACATAGCTTCCGAAAGTGCCTCCCGTCGGCGGGATTCTCGTAGTCACGTTCAGCACCCTCGTCTTCTGGGCATTGACTTCAATGAAAGGGCTCTGCCCGCTCACAACCATAGGTCGCCCGCGCGGATTCAATAGCGTGATGTCCAGGAAGGCCGTAGCGTTGGAAGGATCGCCGGCAAAAATACAAGTGTCCTGCATGTTGCAATCAATAATCGAGGCGGAGAAATCCACCGTCACGTTGGAAGCGCGCACCGAAATGCGGGCGTAAGCCTGCAACTCCCCCGGAGGCACAATGACTTTTCCCGATTGCGATGCTCCCGAGGGATTGGTCGCGAAAAAGCGCGCCGCAATCAACGCTTCTTGCAGGCCACCCGATGCGCTCCCAATTGTGTATCCCGCCGAATGCGAGTTAAGAGTAGTGAACTGCAGCGTTCCCGCTTGCCCATTCCCCGCGCACGTCCCACCAGTCACCAGCACAGCTTCGGCCGTCCCCGTCCCTGAAATGTAGACGTAGTACCAGGGCTCCGTCGCCGTAACTCCCACCGGACACGCCGCCAGGTTCACCGTCTGAACTCCAGGCGTGCCCAGGTTAGCGACGGGCGATTGCGACCACGCAAAGTCAGTCGCATATTTCACGGCTTGCATTCCCGCCGTCACACCGCCGCCTGCTCTCGGCTCATATTTTCCAAGTGAAGCAACGTACGTGATGACCTGGTTATCGGCGGGCGTCGTCGTGTCCACCGGGACACTCTGGATCGAAACCGCATTGCTGCTGCTGCCGCACGCTCCCCAGGTCGAGTCTCCGTGCAGGCAGAGTGAGTTGTTCGCCGTCCCCGTTCCCAGTTCGCCCCCCGGAACCAGACCCGAAACCAGATCCGCTTTCCCCGCGAGCCCCAGGTCGGTGTAACGTTTGGTCGATGCCTGCCCGGGCGCTACCGGATCACCGCTCAGCGTGAGCGGCCCTGTCATCGTGCCTCCCGCAGTGCTCACGTAGGATCCGTTGCCCACGTTCTGGGTTGCAGTGTCGACGTACAGCTTATTTGCCGCGTCAGTTGGATTCACCGGAGTGGGCAATGCCGGCGGAATCGAAAACTGCTTGGTGCCGACGATCGTCTCTGTTCCACTCAAGTGAACCACGGCGGCATCGTTCGCCTTGCCCGCAAGGGCCGCATCGACAAACTGTTGCGTCGCCATCTGCGATGCCGAGTTGCCCGCCCCCAACGTAGTTCGTACTGCAGAGATGGTCGTCGGAGAAGTCGTGGGAACGATCCAATATTCCGTCTTCACGGTTCCATCGTCGAGTTGATATACAACGCTATAGACTGTGTTTGCGGGGGTCGCGTTTGCATTCGAGACGAGGCCGACCGACAACGCTCCGCCCGTGCCCAGCGTGACGCTGACATTTCCCGCCGCCACGGCTCCTTGGGCGGCGGTCGTGAACTCCGGCCATGAGATCAGCAGTGTTCCTTCAGCCAGCGTTCCATCAGCGCGATATACCGTATCCGAAATCGTCGTGGTGGGAAGCGTCTGGGCGGACACTGCCAATACCGCCATCATCGGCAGCAAAAGAAAAAGCCACCCGATTGGGCGGCGCGCGTCGAACATAACTCCTCCGTTGCTTAGTACGTTTTCAAAGAGTCACACCTCAGCGTCCGCCTGGCAAAAGCGCAAGGCCCAAAACCCTGAGTTGTTGTTGGAGTAAAACGCGAGACCTGAAGCCAGAAGCCTCGATTACTTCGCGGCTCTGAGCTGCTCCTGCAAAAACCTCTTCACACTGTTCACATATACGTCAGCGAAATCCACTACCGGACGCCTGGCTTCGATCAACTGCAACGCATCCCCCACTTTCCAACCGAGAGAGCACAGAATCGCCAGCGTCATCATGGGCGCCCGATGAATTCCCGCGGCGCAATGGATGAAAACTTTCGTCTCTGCTTCGTCCAGCGCCTCCAGCGCAAAATCCACTCCGCGCTGAAAAACATCGGCCGACTTAGGTTGGAAGTCGTCATCAATCGGATTCCACAGCACGCTAATCCCGTGCGGCTCGGCCAGCGGAGTGTCATCGAATTCAATCTGCATGTCGATAACGTGGGTTACGCCGGCTCGTGCTACCTGCGCCATGTTCTCGGCGTTCCAGATGCCGCCCCCGACTGCAATCCGACTGGTTACCCAACTCATATCCATGATGAAAGTCCTGTGCGGACGGATCTTGCCCGCTCCGGTCGATCGGGGCTTTGCGTCGCCCCGGTTTCCCAAAGCTTTCGACCAGCGCCCCGCCGCCAACGACCAGCCTTGAGCAAACCTTGACCAGTCACTGACTTTCATTTTACGGCATCACTCTCTTGCTCAACCGCATCCGCGGCACACTCCTGCATAACTTCAGTACCGGTAGTTGTCTCTTCGGGAAGACCGAGGCGCTGCATCAGCGTTTTGGCCAGCGAATCTTCCTGGAGTGTTTCTGTGGATGCTGTCGCTGGGAACAGCCCAATCATCTCGAACAGGTATTTCATCGCCAGATAGTGGCCCTTATTGACTTCGGCGATGGTGGTCTCGACCATTTTGATGGCCCGATTGCCCACCAGATTCGTGATGTGCTCCTGCACGGGGCCAAGGTCAACGTGCTTAAGAGGCTTCTTTGCCGCGGATTGCGCGCTTTTCGAGCGTTTGCCCGTTTTGTTTGCCTTAGCTTTGCTCATGCATCCCCTGGACTGAACCGATGGGCCAAAAAATAAAGGGCGCTTGCGCGCCCTTCGAAAATTCTTTCGATCTATATTTAGAATATCAGATTGGATAGGGTAAATGAGACATGGTTTCAACATTTATTTTTGGCTTGTTCTGAGTCACTTGCGAGAAATTCGTCGCTTTTACCCCCTTGACAAGATTTTTTCGAATTCGATTTTGTGCTGGGTAGACGGGTGAGTAAGTGCTTTTTGAGGAACATTTCGGTCACCCGGTCCAAAGCTTCCGGAAAGCAGCGAACCGCATGGCGACGTCCACACCCGATCAGACGAGCGGCCTCTTCCTGGGAATACTCCTGCAGCACGATCTTTGCGATCAGCTTCTTGTCGAAGTCACTTAGCTGTTCCAGGCTTCGTTCCACATCGTGCACGAAGATGACCGCATCTTCGAATGTGGATGCCCGGTACGACGTGACTCGAGTCCGAAAGAACTCCCGGCCCAGCAGCGACGGCAGTCGACCCACTTCGATCGAGAGACGCATATATTTCCGCAGTAGCCCAACCGTGCGCCTCCGGTAAAGCCACAGATCTGGATCATCGGGAGCGGGGATGTTTTCGAATGGCGTGAGACTTTCCGGCACGGTATCTTCAGCGACGATCTTGCTTGCTGCCGGATCAGACGATGCGGGATCGATTGTCACTTCCTCAGCGGGGATGAAGTCTGTCGGGGCCAGAACGCGTTCTTCGTTCGCAGCGGACGAAGCGCGCTCGAAACCGCACGGCGGCATCCCGGGCGACTCGGCAACGGCATGAATCAAAGCGATTACAGTGGCACTCATGCGTTTCCTCCTTTACCGTAAATTTCCGGCCAATCTTCAAACTGGCTCTCGATGTCGACGCTGTCGTTCACCGGCAAACGCGGCTTTCTTCCTTTTCGACCTATCGGAAGATCCAGAATCTCCTCGGCGCACTCGGGGCAGTAAATGTCTTCCGTCCCCCAGACGCGCAGCCATAGGCCGCCGCAGCGTTCGCAATACTTCAGTTCGACCCGCACGATTTCTATTCCTTCGATTT
>Ga0210383_10000746_pt1 | contig 29470 bp, 38 predicted proteins | sample IncBWC14OmetaG_FD_160072 | JGI IMG/M metagenome (GOLD analysis project Ga0210383, IMG submission 160072) | Forest soil microbial communities from Barre Woods Harvard Forest LTER site, Petersham, Massachusetts, United States - Inc-BW-C-14-O ... | reverse complement strand
CTTTTAAATATTAAAACTGAGCGATCAAAACTAACACTTAAAAAATTTAGACGTAAAAAATATTTACTTCAAATTGAACTTTTAAAATTACAAGAATTCGTTAAAGCAAATAATAAACGAATTTTAATAATATTTGAAGGTAGAGATTCTGCTGGAAAAGGAGGTATGATAAATACTTTTACAGAAAATTTAAATCCTAATCATTATCGTGTAGAAAGATTTGGAATTCCTACTGAAGATGAGAAAAAGAATTGGTTTCTTCGTTATGAACGTGTATTACCTAAGCAAGGCGAAATAGTTTTCTTTGATAGATCATATTATAATAGAGCTGTTATAGAACCTGTGATGGGATATTGTGATGATTATCAATATAAAGATTTTATGAGCCAAGTAAATAATTGGGAAAAAAATTGCACAGATAATGATTTAATTATTATCAAATTTTGGCTATCAATTAACAAAAACAAACCCTCCTATCCCGGTTAGAGTTTTTTGGAATTCACCCTCCAGTTAATGTTTTTTATCTCTTTTCTATTCTCAAAATTTGAGAACCTCTGCAGATTACTAAAATAGGACTAAAAATGCCTATTGACAGACTGTTAAAAATTTGAAACAGGGAATTTTGTGTTTAAAACGGATGAAATTTGCTAGAAATTAAGGATTCCGGTTTAAGGTAAAAATCGGGTTAGTGGTTATAAATTTCCGGGTGTATTTGGTTATTTAACCCTTGATCAAAAAGATCGGGTATGATATTGGGTCAATGCTTATATATTTATATAACTATCTCTTCTTCTTTTTTGCCGCTGCTTTCCTTCCTGTTTTCCGGCTTGCTTTTCTTCTCTTTTTTTGTTGCTCACCCAATAGTGATTCAACGTAGCTTTCAAATGTTTTTGGAGTAGCTACATGATTATATATAATAGTGTTTGTAATCCCAGAAAGAGTTAGCTCAGGAACTATTGCATTTTCTCTAAGAGGTGCGAAAAGTACTGTTGACTTCTTCTTATGATTAATAAACAGGTTCTGTTTACCCAAAACCACTTCTTTCTTATATCCGAAGTGATTTAATAAGAGAACAAGTTGGCGTTTATTAAGCTTCATATGTAATGACTTTTTTTGCTTGGTTTAAATTTTTTGTTTTAAAGCCCCTAAATTTCTCAATAGCCTTTTCGTTGACTTTATTTTTTATTGGGATGTGGATATTGAATGTCCCTTTCGTCTTCTTATGATTGTAGCCCTTTGGTATAGCTCTCAAATAATTTTGGACATAGACCCAAAAAGATTTTTCTTTTTTAGCATCATACACGACTAAAATTACAGGATTTGGTTCAATTAGCCACAAATTAAGATCACGTCTATCACACGAAAAGGAAAGAATAGTTTTGGATTTTATATATGACGGCCTTTTTTTGGCTTTCATCTGCACTTTTATTTGCCCTGGCTCGTATTCTCCTTTCCTGTTAAAGGTTTCAATTGACATATCATACCCGTAATCGTGAAGACTGCAATCCACAATATACTTCTTTTTAAAAACAAACCTTTCGAAGTGATTAACACTCATGTCCTCTATGACATGAGCATTGATTCTCCTCTTCCTTTTGTAATTTCTCTTGTTTGAAACTATTGGCATAATGCGTTATTGTTCGTTTTCAAGGGATATATATTAATCCGCAAAATTGTGATTTTGTTAACTATATTCGGAATCTGGCATTTATTAATATTGGTAAGGTTTACATGATTATTGTAGAACCATTCTTAATGCTTGATATTGACGTTCAAGTTCTTCTAAAGCGTTTTGGCGAGTTATAATAAGTTCACCTAACTCCAGTTTTTCGCGTGAGTTAAAATTATAATCAATATCCAATCTTTGTTCGACCAATTTTCTGGTTGTATAGAAATCAAACCACGCATCATAAGCATCAATATAATCATTCAATGCATCCCGAAGTGGGCTATTAATTGGAACTAATTGTTCGTAGAGTTCATGATTAGAAAGATACTCACAATATGGAATTCTATAAAGCCTAGCAATGTTAAGAAGTGCCACTCTTTGTGCAGTTTGTCGATGATGTTCTGAGATAAATATTTTCATATATTGGATGGATTAGTCTATTAATTAGTTTTGTTTGACTTTCTTTTTGTCTCTCAATTCTTTATTACAAACTCGGCACCTAGGCTCAATTGATTGAGGAAGGTTTTCCCCACACAGAAAATACATTTTGTTCCTGAAGTTAAGCCTGAGTTGGTCGTGTCTCCTGTTATTTAAATCAAGCAAAGAATCCATGTAAGATAAATATTCATCAACAATTAGCTGGTGAAAATCTATTCTATTAACACTAAATCCCTTGCCTCTCACAGAGTAGTGATTTACAATTATATCCTTTTTAATATTTAGTAATGAATATCCCTTAGTTTCTCCTTGATGAATTAACCCACATCTTATATCTGAGTAGAATTTATACGCATCGCTTTTTGATTCAAAAAAAGGTTTTAGTTTTTCAGTGGACATTAAGACATCCACAAAAGCACAACTGGAATGGAATGCAACTTCAGAATCGCTGATTCCATGCTTAAATTGATTTAAGGTTTCAAGGAGAATACAATCAATTGAAAGTGTTAAAAATCCAGGATAAATCATTTCCATCTCTTCTATATCATCTGTTTCAATCTCGTCCACAATTCTTAATAATTGCCTAATTGGATTGAAATACCTAGTCCAGAAGCGAGATTTGAAAACAGAAATAGCCAAATCCCAGTCTCCATTTTCTGGACTCACTAGGTTAAAGGACATAAACTTGTCATTTGTACAAGCTGAAGAAATTCGAAATGGCTTATCCTTTTGCATCTGTGTGGCTTACCGAAAAGTAATAAAAAAACAGATCTCATATTTGAGATCTGTTTTTTTATTCTACAAAGGGCGAAATGAAAAGACACTAATTCTTAGCAAAGCGAACAGACACGATATTGTTAATATCGATTTCACTTACTAGGGAAAGCATTTTCTTTTGATCTTGTACAGCAGAAGCCTGTTTGTAGTCATCTATTTTTTCCTTTGGTAGAAAATGGTAGACTGTACGGGGCTTTTTTCCTGTATGTGCATCTGAACAGGTGTCAAGAAGGACTCCAGTAAGTGGTGGAGCGTCCTTTTGTTCCACAAGAACTGGGTCTTTGTGATTGTGGAACGGAATCAAATCCTCATGTATCATGTTATTTGTTTTTGGTGAGTCCTTAGAACCACGATAATGGTGCCATTCGTAGAAGAAAGTAAAAGATGGCAGGGAATACCGGAAATAACGACAGGCTATCAATTCCCTGTCATTTTGACTCTGAGTAAACTGTTATAGGCTGGCATACACCTATCGAGAGGTGGTGTTTCGTCAATTTTATTTATCACAGTCCTGTATGGACACGATCGAATCGTAAATACCTACAGATCAATTATTTATTAAATTTATTCAGACATCCTTCAGAAGAAATACTCCAGGTGAAACTCCATTTAAAGGTTATCTATATTAAAAATATATAAAATTATATTGATAAATATTTTTTTATTTGAAAAATTATTTAGACATTTGTAATCTAAACTTAAGGCTAATACTGTTTATTTATTAATACATATTGAAAATGGATAGAACCATAATAGACGAACTTATAAAGGCGCAGGAAATAGCTATCGGTAAGCTTAATCTTGAAGAAGCGGTTCGAAAGAAACAAAGAAAGATGATAGAGGACTATCGAGAACAATTGAAGGCGATGAAGGTAGCTGAAGAAGAAGTTGAAAAGGAGCCGGTGTTTTCAGAGCTTGAAATTTTAGGCATAGAGAACTACCCATCAAAAAAAGGATACTCTGAAAAAATTCTCTACGTTATTGGAACATCATTGGGTCGAGTTTGTAAGATCAATGAGATTAAGAATGCCCTTCAATCACTTGAGGGATCGAGTGAAGCCAAAATATTGAAGAGTATTAATTACCACGTAAATAACATGTTCGACGATGGACTTATAATGATTAATCAAGTGAATAATAGCAACAGATATATGTTCTACGCCCTTCCAGAATTCTTGGATAATGGGCACATAAAACCGGGTCGCGAACCGGAGAAATCAGCATGGGGTGAGTTGGATGAAGATAAGAAGGTATTAGACCCCAATGGCTGGAAAGGAGGATCTCCCGTGAAATAGTTTATAAAAAGAAAAGAGCCTAAATCGCTGGTAACGATCGGCTCATTTTCTTCAAAATCAAGCAGTCTTTTTTATACATCTCGCCGATGTTTTTTCAATCTCTGGGCATTTTCATGTCCGGGCTTGAAATGGGACTTGCTTTATCGTTACAAATATACAGATAAAATTTAAACAAACAAACATAAAACTATAAAAAAATGACAATAATTATTCAAAATGCTGAAAATCAGTCAAATAAACCAAATGGTGTAATCTACGCAAAGGACATTTGCAGAGATGTCAATGACAACTGGTTACTCCGAAGGATCGCAGAACGTAAGCTTCCCGGCTTCAAATCATCCTCTTTCACGGTGGAAGACTTGGAATCCACACGCGAGGAGCTGCTTAATAGTCCACGTCGGGCACCAGAACTACGAGAAAAATTTGGCAAGGAGATAGTAGAAGCCCCAGTCTTACTTGATGTCCTCTACCGAGAGCACTATTCTTATAATCAAAACTAATCCTAAAAACCAAACAAATGAAAACAACAACCAAAGTGCCAAATCTTAAAACAACAAAAACAACAACCATGAAACAAAACCGGAAAAAAGTTACTACCCGCGCCAAAACAAAAGCCCCAAGGCTTACTGATCATCAACTATTTGATGAATTCACCGAAGATGCATACGTGAACCTATTACTACGTGGGGTCCGAGAAAAGGACTTATATGAAGATGTTGATGACGAATTCATTGACGAAGATTCCATCTACAATCAGGTAGAACTTGTTTCCCAAAGACAGTGGGAGAAAATGATCAAGTCCAATATCAATACAAAGCTGCCCTGGTATCGCATGAATTAATCGAATCAAAAAAAAACAAAAAAAACATAAACAACTTAAAGCCAAATAATATGGAAAAATCACAAAGAATGCTTAATAGCTACAACTACAGCCTAGCCACTCGTAATGCAGTGGCTGCCAGAAGAACGGAAGAAGGAAAACTGGAAGTACTTAACTCTGAACGAGCGATCAAAGAAATGTTCCCGGATCAAGAATCTGTATTCCTTCGAATGGTCGAAGTTATGCGCCAGAAAGCTAATGACAAATGTATCTGCGGTAAGCCGATATCGTTCCATTGGACAAGAATAAAGGGGACAATGAAATATCGGTGCAACACTTGCTCAGGAAAGAATAGAATTAAAAGTCCTTTGGCATCAACACCACTGCGCAAAAGTCACATTCCTTTGAATCAGATTATTGAAGTTGCATATGAAATGCTAAACCGGAAATCTGGACTAGCTTCTAAGGAAATTGAACGAAGGCTCCCCTGTAAATATGAAACAGCCCTCGGTATAACAAGGAGGCTTCAAATATGGATGGGCTTGGCGGTTGGTTTCTTCAAGTTTGAAGGTATGGTTGAGTGTGATGAGACATATGTTAGATGCCCTTCCGGGTTTGGTAGAACGGTGAAAAGAACACGAGGACTAGGTTCAGATAGAATTAAACCAGTGTTTGTCATGGCCGAACGAGGAGGGAAAGCACGAGGTATAGTTATTGACGATGCCAACAGGGCGAATATTAAGCCCATTATTCTAAAGAATATAAGTGTTACCTCACCTGTATTCACTGATGGAAGTCACATATATAAGTTCTTGTCAGCAGAAGGGTATCAGCATCAAGAGTGTAACCATAGCCAAAAAATATATGCTAATGGCGTAGCTCACACAAATACAGCGGAGGGGTTCAATAGCATCATTAAAGGCCAGATTGGTTTCATTCATAAAGGTGTGAGTAAGGAGTACTTGCAGGAGTATATTGATGCGATAAGTTACAGATACTCTTACAAGTACACCTTTGATGCAATAGAAGCATTATTTGCAGCCCTTCCTCCATTGAATGCAAAAGGCAAAATTGTACCTAACGTAAACTTGAACTAACATGACAAACAAAACTAAAATGACCGAACAGGCTTATATTTCCGGTGTAAAATGCGTAAAGAGACTTCACATGGAAGCACATTCACCAATATTGGCTGAGCGAAAAGAGGAATTGAATTCCTTTGTTGAGCAAAATTTTATGCAAGTCGCCAGGGAAATTATCGCACCTGGCGGCCTTAACCTGAATCTTCCGGGTGATACTGACAGATATTATCTGAATCGAACACTTCGTGAGCTGGAAAAAGAAAAGAAAGTCTTATACAATGCTGCTTTCCGAACTCCAACTGGTGAAGTGTCCAGAACAGACATCTTAGTTAAAGACAAATCCGGCATCCATATGATTGAGATTAGAATGGTCACAGAGGTAACGGATATACATCTCCATGAGACCTCATTCAAATATTACTGTCTCGTCAAGGTTGGCATAGTTCCGAACAAAATCAGTATCGTCTATATCAATAAGGGATTTATTCTCAGGGGCAATAGTGGAATTACTGATTTAAAGCGAGGTTTCCTGATAAGTCGCGATTTTACACGGGTAATTAAAAGAGTTGAGGATCGATTGCCAAAAATTGTTGAGCGATTTAGAAAGGTGCTCGATACTAAGAGTAGACCGGACAAAGATATTGGGATATATTGTTTAGAGCCAGATCCCTGCCCTTTTAAAAACCACTGCTGGGAACACATTCCGACCAATAGTATCTTCGACCTTAAAGAAATGAGGATCACCCGCCAGCTTGGTCTATATTATAAAGGAGTCATTGATATGGAGCAAGTCGTTGAGAAAGTTGGCAATCGGTTAACAGATGTTCAGACGGTTCAGGTCGCTTCTGCTCTACGGCAAAGTGTGGTGATCCGGCGAGAGGCTTTAAAGGAATGGCTTGATCGTTTGATGAGTAAATCGGGAGTATACTATCTGGATATAGATACTGAGCGATCACCAATTCCATTATTTGAGGGGGATAAACCTTTTGCGGTAAACATCGTCGGATATCGAATTGCATCTTGTTTGGATGGATCTTCTGAATTGTCACCGGAGGAAAGATTTAAACCATTTCCGCTCAATCACAAATTGCAGGTTGTGATTGATATGGTCAAAAAATGCAAGGAAGACTGGCCAATTGTTGTTTATGGGAGAACGGCCTTTGACAAAATTATCAGTCAAGGAGTTGAGAACGTTCCTGAGTTAGCCGATACGCTCCAAGGTCTTTCTGCTAAGATCGTTGACTTAGAAGAAGTGTTCCGAGAGAAGTGGTACTATGATCCAAGATTTAAAGGATCAAAATCTTGGCAAACAATAAGGCAAGTTCTGATGGATCAAAAATTACCTGAGACGGAAACATTAATGAAAATAGTACAGTTTTTGACTACAACAAGCGTCTTATGATCTCCGCTTAATTAAGTAAACACCAGCAATAGCCATCAATCCGAAATAGATAGGCAATGCCGAAGTATAACCTCCGGCATTTGCCTCTCCTGTCCAGAATGAGGATAAGAAACTATCGAAAAAATGCTGCCTCTTATCTCCACTAAATGCCTGAACGAAAAAAAGGAACACACTTAATAGAGAAGGCAACAATAAAATGTATCCGGTAATTACCTCAGTAATTCTTTCAGTTTCTTTTTCGGTCATAATGATATGATAATTGCAAAGTTATTAAATCCCATTTTTGTGGTTATATAAAGCGGTAGTGGCTGACCATAGAAATTTAGTTTCACAATTAATTACAGAATCACTAATTTCCTATCTACAGACCTACCTCTTCTCATTATTTGAATAATATATGTACCAGCGGGAACATTTGTCAAATCTAATTTATAGGTATCATTTAAATTATCAACTATGATACTAATGCCATTGATAAGCTTTCCATTAAGGGCGAATATTTTAATGTTGATATCTGAGGTATTCTGTTTGTCAAATGTAATGTAAGTGCTGGAATATGCAAGAGCTGGGTTTGGGAAAATATTGACTCCAAAATTGTCCACCACAGGCTCCTCTTGTATTCCGGTCGTATATGCGTTTGCTTCAAAATAGAAATAGGCACCATAAGTAATTCCCCCAATTCCTTGTATTATACCCATTCCTCCTAGTAATATAATATTGGCAACGCTATCACTGACGGTATGAATACGTACATCAGTATCTACATAATCCGTTGTCAACTGAAATATCTTATTATTTATAGAATTGTAGTATGAATTAAGGAATTGGGCTGGTGCTGTTGACAGAAAATGCCTATGTACTACTATTGTGTCGCCAATATTGACAAAGGTTGTATCGTTCTTTGTTGCTTGACTAAGAATCATATTGACTGAAGTCGCTTTCCCTGTTTTGAAAGAAAAAGCTGCAAACAGAACTACTAGAATAATTTTCATCGTTTTCATTTTAGTTTGTTTTTAGTTAATATTTTGACTGTTATTAATCATTTCCATGATGAGGATCTCTGATTCAGTTAGAGATGCGCTAGAGAATTCATCATTAAGCGTTCCCGGTAGTTAATAGTCTCTCACTGCTTACATTTAAATCGTTTCCAAGAATTTTTGGTAATCGGCCTTATTAACATTGAATCGTTCCTGTTTCCCGTTATGAGTATGAATCGTCACAGTGGGGTTTCCTTTCAATTGTCGGATTCCAAGACCAATATTTGCAATCATTAGTGTATTGAGCACTCCAGCGAAATAATTGAGAAATCCTGTGTTATGGGCGATTCTTTCAATATCCTCCTTCATGATTGTGGTGCTACCGAGAAGCTTCTTGATAGTGATTGATTTTTCGGTTACTGTGATTTTACCATTGTTGAATGTTGACATAGTTGTTTGGTTTTAGGTTAGAAAAGAGTTGATTGAATGTATTGGCAGCGGCGAATGTATTTCGCTACTTCTTCGATGTATTGGGGGCAGAATTGGCGAATCTTATGGGTGTCATTTGGGAAGACATTCCGATCCCGGAATACGGTTTCACCGGCTAGGCCGATGAAAATGTCCAAATCACGAATATGAGTTAGGGTCTTTTGAGGATAATTGGTTTTATCCATCTCGATCTCATATGTCCTCATGAAGACATAATCATCGAACAGCATTACGCCGTATTTCAGAAGGAACCTGCTGCCTATGAAGGAATATTCGAGATAGTTTTCATCTCGATCCCGTTTGCGGAAGTTTAACACCTTCACCCATTCACTCCAGCCAACGGTCTCGTGTCGATTTAGGCTTTGCTCAGGGATCTTACAGAAAATTTCGAAATCATTTAGAATATCACACGCATGTAAATCTAGCGTGTCATAATTGCTTACTTCAATCATGAAATTAGGGTTATGTTCAACTTAATTTGTTTAAGTCGCCCATAACCCTAATGCGATACTGGAATTCAGAATAAAAAATCGGCGTGGGTTATGTAACTTACTGCCTTTAAGGTACCGCGAAGCACCCACGCACAATAAGCTACGCCCACGCCTTGACGTGAGCGTTATGCTTATCCATGTGCGTTTGTAAAAATTCGCGGTTTTTAAAGGCAAGGACAGCTAACGCCGTTTCAATATGTCATTCTTGTAACTACATAGATTCTTTTTAGTAGTGCTAAATTAACAAATTTCACATTCTACTGAAACTGAAGTTATTAACTCAAGCTAGATTTCCCTGTTTTAGCAAGGAACTGCTTTAATGTAATACCGGATTTTATACATATCCTACCAGCTAATTGTTTCAAAATCAATGTTGATCGATATCATATAAGAATGTGATATCGGCTATTCTTCTGGCTTTCTTCCACCGTATACACTCCGTAATTCCTCAATACCTTCTTTCCCATTTTTTATGAGTGTATCGCGATCCTTTGGTTCCCACTGTCCGGCACAGAAAAAGGAGTATAACTTGGTAACATTCCAAGCCATACTGTGGAATACCCCTTTAATATTATGTTTCATATCAGAGTCCTTGAACTCATCAGTCCTTTCATTATTCTCATCAAGTAATTTTATGCCTGAAACTATTTGGTTCATTAAAGTTTCCATCTTTTCTTGACCCCAATTGGCATTATCATAGGGCATTTCATTATTTCGAGCAATGATTTTTCGTTCCGAAAGCTTGTCTACAAGTAATTTGAAGAAATCAAATATTAGTTTGCTGAAATCTTTGTGAAATGTGACATCGTTTATGTAGAAATCACCTTCAGGCTCCTCCGTAAATACAATTCTTGGCTCTGACTTAATATATTTGATTACAGCTAGGTTTTTGTCCTCAGTTGAAATTCTTGAAGAGTGGTGAACAATAAGATTCCGAAGTTTTTGAATGTCCGTTATTCTTTTCCACATATCCTGAAATTCATTGAAATTCAATTCTGCAACAAGGGTTAAATATTGTTTATGCTTATCCATATCACTTCCATTTAAATGGGGTGGCCTGATTTTGGATAATTTATTCCTGCTATATAATTCACAAATAAACTTCAAACGACTCTCGAAAAAGGAGAATTGCGAAACCAGCATAGAATTATATGTAAATGTTGGAAATAGTTCATGGTATCGGCGAAACTCTTCACTGTAAAACATATCCAGTTCTTGATCCTCATCCTCATTTTCACTCTTCCTGCGATCATCTCTATAATCGCTTTCAAGTTCTTCTTGTTTTTTATCAAGTGTTCTCGCCGTTTCTTCAATGTATTCATCGAGATAGTTTAATTCAATTCGAATTGATTCTAGTCCCATCTTCAATAAACTTGTTCCCTTAAACTTCCTTCTGTCTGCCATTTTGCTATATTTGATTGAATATCCTATGAAATATAAGACAATTTATTCCAATCTGCATTTCCTTTTGCTGAAATAGACACTAATGGCTACATGGGAGGATTACTTCGAAATGACTAAGCAGATACGGGAGGATTGTGCAATCTTCCGAGGAAGAATTATCGAAGAAACTATTCGCTTGGAAGGACAGATAGATTACATCATATCTGGCTATTTCTGCATTGGTGAGAAGCAGGGCGAACTTATTAATATGATTTTCAACACGGAGCTTATTTCATTTGGTGCGAAAATATCCATTCTTCAAACTATTTTGATGAAACCAGAAAACAAAACGTTCTGGAAGAAACACCCTAAGTTAATTGAAGAAATTACCACAATAAGAAAATTGAGGAATTCGCTTGCGCATTGTCGGCTTCACCACGACCACGAAATTGTTTTAAAGTATGATGGCAACATATTACCACTTTACACGAATATTAATGGTGAAATTACAGACATGACCTATCCTGTTTATAATCATGCAAAGGCTAAAGTGGAAAAACTGAAAAAAGCGGAAATGAAAAACATTGAAGCTCATCGGCAATTCATAAGATTAATACACAGTGAGCTTTTGAGATTCAATAACCCTAATGCTTTAGACATAGAATAATCAAACTTTATCCAAACTACTTATGTTGAAATCACTACCACACACAAAGGAATATTGGGAAAAGAATAAGCCTAAACGAGTCGGGGATCAAAAAGTCACCACCGATGATTGGAATAAAGTACTTCTTCTTCTTAAAAGATTTAACAAGAATGTAAGCTTTGACAGAATAGCGAAATATTATGAAAAGGTAAAGGATAGGGAATTAACCAGAAATTATTTATCTTTTATGAACTCAAGAACTGCAATTGCAGGATTAAAGGAACATACTGCTTTTATGACCTACATATATGACCAAGAGAAAAAACGGCAGGATAACATTGACAACAAGGCAAGGCAAATAATATCAAACATTAGCCTTGTTTTTACTTTTATTGCATTTTCGTCAGCCATACTTCTATCTAAAGACAATTATGTCAAAGGCATCAGCGGGTATTCGTTTTTAAGTGTCATAATATCTTTGATAATTGCGCTTACAGTATTGGTGATTGCAATATTATGTTTAAATGTTAGAACTTATAGCAGACCGAGACAAGAAATAATTTTCGACCCAAAATACCGAGGTGAAGAAGATTTTTTGCGACAAAAGGTTTCTGATTTTTTCTTCACATTGTATGTCAATACGGATACGAATACTAAGAAAACAAAATATATAAAAGTTGCCAATTGGTTGTTCATAATTTCAATTGGATTTATCGGAGTGTTCACTGTCTTAAATCTTTATTCCCTTAAATACAGAAATGAAAATCCAATCGAAAAGGCAGTTCAAGAAATGAAGGTCAAAGATACTATCAATGTGAAAATTGTCAAATAGAAAAACAAATGTTGTGGACAATATTAATCACTCATTTTTGCAAACCCACCATCTTCAAGGTATTTAGTAACAAAGCGACTGCGTTTTCTTGAATCCAATTCAGATGTATATTCGCTATCTTCAATATATCTGGCAATAAAACGAGTGTATTTTTTTGAATTAGGTACCACCAATTCGGCAATTAGTTTAAAAATGTTCCACTTTTTAGGACGAGCCATGATAATATATATAAAGACACAAAAACGGATTTTCGTACCTTTATACCATGAGTACCAGCAAGAGGAAGGAAAAGAAACTAAAGAAGCTCATTTCAGAGAAAAATGAGGCAAAAACGGCCTTTATTCAAAAACCTGATAAAGAGTTTAAGAGTTTGTTGGATGCTCTGAAACCGGATTCGGAAGAAGATGTCCCGGTAAAGAAGAAGGCAAAGAAAAAACGAGCAGATAAATACGATCCTAAACTAAAGGTCAAAGGGGAGTTTATTGACCTTATCAACGCTGCCGTTGCTCCTAAGAAGAACTCTCCTAAGAAAAAGTAACATCACCCTCGACAGTTATTGAAATTCAAGCACTTACGAGTGCTTGTCCCAACTCAGTAGTCATTACCGCAAAAGAGGGATTCACCCTCTGTACAAATAATGCGGATCTTCACTATAATATGGCTACCTTAATTGCTAAGGAAGGGCATTATCCAATGGCCAATTCCCACTTAATCTTGGCTATGGAAGAAGCAATAAAAGCACTTTTCTTATACTATAAATATCAATTAAATAATGTCGAGATTCCGGTAAGTGCGTTATTTAAAAGGCACTCGCATAAACACCAATTCGCTAAGGATAACTATAAGCATTTCTATAACTCTTTAATCAAGTTGATGACTAAAATTGTTGATTCGAACAAAAGCACTTTCACCGAAGAACATTTTAAAGAGGTTGCTGAACAAGATCCATTAGAGTCTGATAAGCAGAGATTTATTATCGATTACTTTAACGCTCAGTACGAAAGAATTAGAAGACTCAACGTAGAAGAAAGTATGCCAAAAATACAAGAATGGTTTAACAAGGCTGATTTGAATAAAAGCATTGGATTTTATGCTGACTATGTAAATAAGAAATGGAGAGCACCATCAATAATAACGGAAGAAGACTACGAACTTAGTAAGTTCCTTTCTTGGAATTTAGTTCTATTTACAAAGATGCTACTTGGAACTGGTGCGACTGTAAGTTAGATTTAAATCGTTACAGTATTCAAACATATGGTGACCTTCATTAAATGATTAATGGTTTACCATAATTTTCTCCTGATAAACTTCTTTCCCATTTTCAATCATAACAATATACATCCCATTGGAAAGAGTACTGATATCTAGATCTATTTGATGATTCTCAGTGCCTCCCGAGATTTGTGTCTTGGCTAATACTTTATTCCCAAGTACGTCATACATTGAGATAACGTAATGTTTAATTTCTGAATCACTTATAATAATGGTTAGGTTCTGATTGGCAGGATTCGGAAACATAACAGGTTTATCAACCCGATACTCTTCTTTTTCAGGTGTGACTATCATTGACTTTGGTCCACAAACGGGTAGATTTGAAATTACAAGATTCGTGGAATTTGTTATCGCGCTTGTACCACAAGCATTGGTAGTACTTACCTGAATCTGATACGTCCCTAAATGTATAGCGTCTATTCCACAAGTGTTTACAGAAGGGGTTAAAACCAGTCCTGATGTGGTTCCTCCAGAGCCACCCACAGGCACAAATGACCAATTGTAGGACGCTGCTCCACTAACAGCACCAACACTGGTTGTAGTAGTGTTTCCTGGACATATTGGTGTCTTTGCAGCAACAGAGAAAGTTGGTTTAGCTGGGCTTCCAATCCAGACATTTTTCGTGAACTGAGTTTGAGAGCAAGGATCGGCTTGGGCAAAATTTGCCTGTACCCATGCCGCGCCAGAGGCCGATGGGACAACTTGAACGGTTACAGAGTTAGAGGTACTACTAATCTGTTGGAGGTTTGATGATAGATTCCATGTTGGATTGGTCGAGTTGGTTCCATTAAACTGATAAGTGTGCTGATTTCCATCGCAGATATCATCTGGGCCCGTAACGCTTTCCGCAGCGCATAAATCGGTAAATCCAGCTTGTGGAGTCCTTTGGTATACACGGATATAGTCGATCTCCATTTGCGACGGGCAGACGGATGAGGCTGGTAAATTATTATCATTAAAAGGACCTCCGACACCGCTCCCTGCTATAATATTAACATTGTTTGGAGATCCTTGCGGATAAGCCGTTTGTACCTCGTAAACTCCTGGGTTGAGGTTACAACTTGTCACGAAACTACCATCTGTATTTAAAAATCTGCAAATCTGAAATACCTGATTATTGTCGATATAAAAGCGAATGTAAAATGGGTCCCAGTCGGCTCGATAAATGTGAAAAGCTTGCGATAAATCAACTCCAGTATTTACAGTATTAGTTATCTGAGCTACATCCGTGCTGCCTGACCAATGGTGAATTGTAGTATGCTGATTGGTTGGATATTTACTACCATATTCAAATACATCTATTTCAGTACCAATTCCACCAAATAGCCAAAATGCTGGCCAAAACCCGGCACCAGCTGGCATTTTACAACTTGCGACAAAACTGCCGTATTGAAAAGCAAAATTCCATTTAGAATAAATCGTGCCACAGCTATACGGAGTAGTTACACTCATCCATGTCGGGTTGTCATTCCTTGTAATTAATTTCAGGGTGCCATTACTTTCCACAACATTTTGATCCAGAAAGATCTCTTGGGTCGATCCATGTGTACGACAAACTTGACAATTAACACCACCATTTGGATCATACGGAAAGGCAGTAAACCATTTGGATTGGTCAATTGTAGTTCCGTTAAACTCATCGTTGAAAACGAGTTTCCAGCTATCAGTTGGACAAATGTTCCCACCTTCAAACACAACAGTAGGGTTCTGGCCAAACATTTGAAGAGAGGCACTTAGTGCGATAAAGAGAAACAGTTTCTTTTTCATGTGGGATGAGGTGCTAAATAGTGTTTTGGGTATTAGTTAAGATTGTATTTAGAGCTTTCCTTTCCAAAAGCTTTTCCAATGGAATAATTTATACCAATTGTAAATCCAGCCGAACTAAATGGCAAGAACATCTTTTGAGCTGGAGTTGGACTATTCGGTGGTAGCACCCAGTTTCCATTTTGATTGACTAGCGTGGTTGTGTATTGAGATTGATAATCCGTTTCTTTCGAACTCAGTGGCATGTTCGGTAGCTGATCGACCCCATTCTGGTCATATTTTGTATAGACCGATTTTGCCGGTGCCCAATTCTGAAAATTTCCGGTTACCTCAATGAATGCCGTTAATTTTTTTGTTACGTCGTAAAGAATACCCAACCCACCTAAAAATCCCCAGCTGGCTCTACCGCTATATTCCTGAATCTCATGAAGCTGTTCAAAATAGGATTCCTCTGTCATTTTTGCGCCTACACCTATAATTACACCCATCTTCATGTAAGGATGAAACTTGTTTTCACCTAATTGGAATCGAACTGATGGAATGATCTTAAACATGGAGGCATTATATGTAATCTGATCCTGATATGGAGGGACACTCGGAGTAATAATGCTATTAGATATGCCATAATTCGCTCCTTTGAAATAATTGCAGACAATTTCAGCTGCGATATTTTTTGAGAACCTAAAGCCTCCGCACAAACCAACCTGAAGCCCCATGCCCAAGTCCATCGGTTTGGAGACAGCACTTATGGTTTGGGTCGAATTTGGACCAGTACCATTTGTAATTGAAGTTTCATTCCCTTGCCAAGGTGAGGACGAACTTAGTGCAGCAAATCCGTAATTGAAATTTACTCCCACGAAGAATTTTCTCTGGTTTTCATCAGGGTGCATCGCCTGTGAAAATGAAGATGATGCAGAAATACAGAGAACTGAAAAGCTGAATAATATTTTTTTCATTCGATAATTATATCTTTATAAGACATCGGCAAAAGTAACATTTTATTATAATAAATATATTATATGGGCATTAATTTGGAATGCGTTTTCCAATATTAATTATCAATTTTAGCATTAAATGCGTAATTTTGGCAACTTGGTTTTACATAGAAATAACATTTTTATCATTATGCTTGGTTTTAGCAGAACGATTTTAAGGTATTTGGTTATTTGCTCATTACTCTTTGTCTCTGGGTTAAGTAAGGCACAGGCTGTGATTGGCGTAGTAGGAGGAATCAACCAAGCCACTTTTGTCCAGGTGGAGAATTCACTTTTGTCACCAGTAAAGAGTTTTAACTCTTTTCAAGGGGGTATATTTATTAGAGAAGCTACACAGAAAGGCTTTAATGTAGGATTGGAGCTTAATTACCGTAGGAAAACAGATAATTTAGAAGTGTTCAATTCCACTGGCCTTGCTTATGCAAATGAACTGGTTGGAAAGTTTAAACTTGATTACTGCAGCCTGCTCTTCTTACCAGAAGTTGATTTTGGAAAAAAACTTAGAGGGTTCGTTAATGTCGGGCCGTATTTCGGTTGGCTGGTAAATTCGTCATTTGTTGGGAATGACATTAGTTACTCTTCGATATCTCCTCATCCACCTTTATACAATGTCTCTGAAATACCAACGGGCTATTTCCCTAAATACGATTGGGGATTTGCAGCAAGTGCAGGTGTAAAGAGGTCGTTTAAGGAAATCTATCAAGTGACTCTTACTCTTCGGTATTATATGAGCTTTCCTTCTGGCGATTTTAGATCTAATGATCTTGGATTTTTACTAAGTATTAGCAGGACTACCCGAAAAAAAATATTTAATTTTTAAGAACACTAAATACCTTTTTTGTTGGGCACAGGTCATTTCTAAAGACCTTGGTGTCGATGTGTTTAATCCACATTCACTAATATCTTAAGCTGTTACCTTTCTTCCTTTGGCACAACTTTTATTTGAAACGATCCATCCTCTGGATCAATTACCAAAATTTCGCGTTTGTCTGGATCTAGCGAATCTTTAGTTTCTTCTTCATTGCCAAGTCCATATACATCAATTCCAGCCTCTTTGGCTACTGCAAGAAATTGATCGGCAGTAAAGGATGGTCTTTTATGGCTAAACTCTCTGAATATTTCATAGAATTTCAAATACGTAAGACATTCCGAAGGCTGATGTACTTCTGATATGAAGGATTTATATGCTAATACGTGATTAAGTTCCTTTGAAGAATCAGCTGTTCCTTCAAGAAAACTCTTATATCTATGAATATATGTGAGTGCTTCCATAGTGATATATATTAGAATCGAAAAGTCAAATTTGGAAGAAAATTGCAGCAAAAAATGGAGTCTAGTGCTTAGCTACATCCTTTTGCTTCGGATATGATGAAACGAGTAACTCCCTTACATCCACATCCAGAACTCCTGCCGCTTTATATAAGGTAAGTATGCTGGGTTGCGTTTTGTTGTTGCAATAATTCGTAACAACAACGTAACTTTTTCCTAGCTGCTTTGCAAACCACGCTTGACTTCTCCCCTGACTTTCCAGTATCTCTTTGAGCTTGTTCATCACTACAAATCTACCTCTAATTATTATATTTCATTATACGATGGCAGCAAGTAGATAAAGAACTAATAAACATACTTTTTGCTTTGTATGTAAGATTTTCAGCGTTTTTGTACATTATTAATGACCTAAGATTGCAGCACCTAGATATAAATCGCATATTTTCACGATATATATTCTCACATTGTTTTGCTACTGAACTTGCCTTGATGTACAATTCAATGAGAAGTGAAAATTTATTCGAATGGAACAACAAACCGATTCAGGACAGAACGATCTTGATAAAGAAAGTACGGTAAAAAAAGTGAAGAAAAGTAAGAAGGAAGAGCCAACTCTTTTCCGAAAAAAAATGAACCTGTTAGAAAACAGCCGTTTTTTTGCTTACCCAGCATTGATTATGGTAATAGTAGGAGTAATTGGTGGAATATATAAATGCAGTCATAAAACTATCGAAAAAGTGCAAATATTTGTTCACGAGATAAAAGCACACTACGATTTGACGAACACGAATATTTCAAAATTAAAAGATAATCCTACCGCCAAAGAAATTCTTACCATAATTAATAAATATTACGCGGATGTATCTTATGGAAAATTCAAAGCAGCGAATTACTATGCCCCACATGTTGACAGGTTTATCATGCTCAATAATATGACCCCCGTTCAAGTTGACTCAGCTTATGTTTCAGCAGGTAAGGAATTCATTTCTCCAAATATAAGTATCCATGATACAGCATTTTGCTTCCTTAGTGATGAGCAGAACTACAAGGCCATTGAATTTTGGATAACATATAAATGCTTCCGTAAGTCGAAACGGCAATATGAACATTGTAACACCCGTGTCAAATTTGTTTTTGATAACAATAATAAAATAACTCTGTGTGACGAGTTAGCTTACAGTAATTTGAAGTTTTCAAATAACAAGTACTGACTGTTCGTATAAGACATTTTTCGCACCGTATGAAATAATTGAAAATTAAAAAATGGCTATTAATACTAAATATTCGGATTGGTTAAAAATTGATCTTCATATTCATACAGATTGGAGTCGAAAAACAAAGGAAAATGACTATCAAGGAAATTTTTCGGTTGCAACATTGAAATGCAAATTAATTGAATGCGGGGTATCAATTTTCTCTTTGACCGATCACAATATAATTAATATAGACGCATATAGGGAATACTATAAGGGATACAATTCCGCTACAGATCCGCTATTACTTCTGGGTATAGAGTAGCAATTCCTTTATTTTGGGTGTCGTTAAAATTGCATATGAATATACCGCCACTTTCCTTGCCGAATATATTGATGATCCATATTCAGAGATATTTAGCAAAATTCTTCTGAGTGGAGATGTTGGAGAAGCCTACAAATCATATTTTACTGAAGATACTGAGGTAAAATTTGATCTTGTTAATAGAATGCTGCGATTTAGAGATTTGCAGCCTTATCACAACATGGTTATGTTGGCTACCATTCCTGGGAAAGGTCTTTTTTGCCTAACAAAAATATTTAGCTCCTCTTACTTGATAAAGCTTTCTAGTTTAGAAACGTATTTAAATGTAAGTGAACTTGTCCTCGCTAATGATTGCGTTAATCAGACATGGCTTATGAATACAACAGCAAGGCTTTCAGTATTCAGTATTCAAGCAGAATTGTCCAGTTTTAGTAGATTAAATAGGCGAATTGTGCAACGGTGTAAAGAAGACTGGTTTAAATTACATAGTGATAAATATTCAATAATTTAACTTAATATATATACTAAAAGCATTACCTTTAGGGGTAATATATTGGATAATTTTATGGTTATAAGGAATATGTCACAACAAGCAATCGCAGAAATAAAATCGCATATAGAACGAAGTGGTGGAATTAGTGCTTTATGGTCTATCGGAGTGACAACAAATGCCGATCAACAATTGTTTTCGGAGAGGAAGGTTAATAAAGAAACGGACTGGTGGATTTTTAGAAAATTTGAGGATCATGCTTCTGCGTTATCCGGTAAGAATGAGTTGTTGAAACTTGGAGCCTCTGACGATAATGAGGTTTCTCAAGATCACTCAGATATATTGTACGCATATAAAAAATCTAACTAAATTGTCAGCTAAGATTTGGAGAAGAGTAATAATACTATTGGCTAGTATTGCCATTGCTATTTTATTTTTTCGCTATGAATTCTATTCTTTTAAAGCACAAATAACTCATAAGTCGATTGAAACGTTTCAGTTCTATCAATTGGTCATGATGTCAGTTTCGGCAATGGCTACTTTTAGTGCCGTATTGGTTGCGTTATTTAAAGACCAATTATATTCATTATTCAAGTTTGCGGAATTTCACATTACTCCAAGAGAATCAGATTTTATTTATGAGAATCTCTCACAAATGAAAGGTAGCGATGGACAAGTTGTTCCTGACAATACTTTAATTGCTGAATCGTATGAAGTATTCCTCTCCGTATTTAACAAAGGCAATAAATCAGCAGTTGGCTGCACTTTGCAATTAATTTCTCTTGATTTTACCGGAAATGGACACGCTAAATCCCACTCAATTCCGGTAACCACATCTCCTCGTTTAACTTGGAGTAATCATGACAGTTCAGAAATGACACTCTATGGTCATACTGAAGGGATAGTTTCAATCTTAAAAATATATCCCGAAAATAGCGGGCCACCACCTACTCCAGGTAATGGACAATCGAGTACTGTAACTTTCGCAATTGGAGGTATTACAGCGAACAATGGTGAATTCAACAATGGTACTTGGATCGCTACTTTTCAATTATGTTCAAAGGATACAAAACCAATTGAATACCGACTTAAAGTAGTGTGGAACAATACTATCTGGAAACCAAGAAAAAATGAATTTATGACGGTAATTTCAGTTACAGAAGAAACGCAGGAAAGAAAGAAAAAGAAGAAATAAAGCAAATGACCGTTTACCTTGTAACATATGAATTGAATTCGAAGACTTCTGATTACTCAGCACTTTTCGCTGCGCTAAAAAATTACAAATTATTTCACCAATGTATTGAAAATGCATGGTTAATAGCAAGTAACGACCCAGTAGTTCAAATTCAAAACAATTTGAATGGGAAAATCTACCAGGGCGATTTTATTCTAATTATTAAAGTCAATAAGTCTTTTGGAGGCTGGCTTCCAATGAAAGCTTGGGAATGGATGAATGCAAACATTCCGTTTTAATCTTATTTAATTCAAGTAGTATTCCACTTATTGTCCTTGATCATATTCAATATAAAATCATTAATACTGTAATGCTTCTGTTTGTAATCTTTATAGTATATCTCAACTGCTGAAACGATTCCACTTGTAGAAGATAGTATTAAATGATCGACTAGGAACGAATAAATAAAACTACCCCCAAAAAGACTAATTCTCACTTGAAGGCTTTCTTTGTGTTGAAAAAATAGTATTCGGTGAATTTCCGGATTTGATTCAAGAATATCGTTTTTTTTATCAAATGATGCTCTTATACCATTTCCAGAGAACACGTAGGATTTTGCTGCTTTTAACAATGGATCATATTTAGTGTTTGGGTGATAATGCATTAAGCAATTCAAGCCTATTTTGACTAATGCTTGCTCCAATTTAACGCCGTTAAAGTTCATCGACACCCCAATTGTATTATGCTTAATCTCAAGCGAATAACTTCTAAATTTTGGTGGTGGTTTTCGTTCACAGTAATTCAACAGTTTCTTTAAAAAGGAGATTCCTTCATTTACACTCCTACTTCTTACTATTAAGTTTCTACTGTCATCGAATAACAATCGGGGGTCAAAATATTGAATGTGTTCGTAATCACCCTGTGTCAACGGATGGAAAACTATTGCATTCTTTACATTAGTTAGCTCAAGTGTCTCACATTCGACCTTGCCATTTATAAGGGATAATTTAACTCCCTTATAAGGCGATCCTTTCTTTTCTGGAAGAGAGGTTATAAATATCGAACTTGACTTACGCCACTTTATAAATGCATTATTAAAAGAAGATCCTTCCTCAAGACTAGCACTTTCATAATATAATTTTCCTTTTATTTGAATTATTTGTGGTCGAATATATGACCTAAACCCATCGTATATCCCTACATCGTACACTACTTTAGTATCCGAATCGAAAAGGAATATATCCGAAGATTTAAGTGCGGCAGGCCTGATTTTATTTTTGGAATGACCATCAATCCCTTCTAAATTTCGCCACAAAGCTATAGGCGATTTTTGCACTAGTTCCCTTTCTAGTGCTGAAAATATGTTATTACAGACATCACAAACGCAATCTATATAGAGAGATTCTCCACCCAAACTTTTAGGAAAAACGTGTTCCGTATCATTGGAGGGGTTTACCTCGCAATAAGCACAAATGACAATTTCTTTTTTAACCTTTTGTATTCTTGAAGCCATATCAGGCTATTTTGTTAATGTAGAGGAAGAAACTCTAGCTTAAATCTATCCTCAGCCAATGTCGCTTCCATAATCACTACATGTGGTAGATTCAACTTACAATATTCGATTAATTCAATCTTATGTTTCTGTGGCATCTTATAGCCTAAAAGTACTTCTCTTATAGCATTCGTACTAACATCAAATTCCTTGTTGATCCAATCCCTATTCTCTTTTATAAACCTCCATTCTTCCTCATAATACCAGGATTCATGTTTTGCAAATGGAGCATTGAATAACTTAAATGAGTTGATATTCTTTGGCGTTATTTCACTTACATAATTAACAGGGCCATGCAACGTTTCTAATTCGGAAACTAATATCCTAGTATCGAAACCAATAACAAATCCCTTATGAGAATCAGCATAATGTGTCCACATCAAAATACTATCACGAACAGATGAAATACAAAATATCGCAAACTCCGACTCAATGTATTCATAAAGAAAATCAATTTTATCCTTAACTGTCGCTACATCTTTGCGCGGAAATCCCCTTGTTTCGTAAGAATAATTAATTCGCTTGACAAGATAATCTAACTCATTTGTTAGCTCAGAATTATTCGATAATAAATCAATACTCATAGGCATCCTACTATCAAATGGATCGTTGAAGGATGAAGCACTTACAAAATAGAGTTTGCCTTCTAAATTTCTTTTATGAAAGTCCTTAGACCAGTCTCGATATTTATAAATAATTTCAGGGGCGTTCTGCCTTTGAATAAAAGAAATTTGCTTCTTCTCTTCTAGTAGGCGGATATTAACAAAATTTGGACTTTTTATCCTTTTTTCCATTATGTTCTATTTCTCACAAGTATTTTGGGTTGACCAGGCCCAGATTGAATCCGAACCTGAGAGCATTCTTCCCTCATTTAAATGTAGTGAAAAAGAATAAGATAGTTTATATTGGCTTCTACTTTATATATAGGATGGTGAAGTGCTTCAATTTCACTACTAAAAACTGATTGAAATCATCCAATGAGCAAACCACGAAAACATCATTATGTATCAAAAGTATTAATTGATAAATTCAAAAATGCTAATGGTGTTTTATATTTTTATGATAAGGTAAAAGATATTCAAGGGAGAAAACACTCTTCAAAGGCGATATTCTTTGAAAAGGACTTAAATACTACCATTTCTGAAAATGGTGAAATTGATTACAATTCAGTAGAAAATAATTTAAATCAAAACTTTGAAACGGACTTTAATACCCATTACGGAAAGCTGTTAGAGAGCATTAACGAAGAATCTGTTTCCGTCCCAAAAGGGTCAATTCATTTTCTAATTGGAATGGGGATCATAGGAGAGGCTAGAACACCGCGATTTCAGAATAAGGCACGAGAAGTCATCTTTGGAACCCTCGAGCAAATTGCCAGTCGTGCTACAGATAAATTGAAGGCGGAAATTGAAGCGAGCATTTCACAACCATACAATATATCTCTCGACTTTAAAGAAGTGTGTGAAGTCACCATGAGTTTGATGGGGGAAATTGTTTACAGTCTATTTAGAGCTCCAACGAATGAATATTATTTCTTACCAGACTGCACTTCACTTACCATTCGTTCACAACTAGAGGAGGATATTGTTATTGATGAGAATACTTATATAAACCCCAGTAGGCCAATTTCAACAGTAATCCTTCCTTTAAATAGCAAACTACTTTTAGTAGCTCAGGCTTCTAAACTATGCCCTCATTCAGATAACAGAATTTATTCTTTAACCAGTGATTTAGTTTACGACTATAATAAAAGCCTACTTGAACACGCGCAACAAAGAATTGTTTGTGAAAACGAATACTATTTGAAAGCATTTGTAAGGAAGTATCTAATGGAAATTAATTCAAAATCTGCTAATTTAGAGGATGAATAGTTTAATGTGGAATTGCATTAAGCCATTGATTAGTAAATTAAGGACAATGAGTTCAATCTTCTATTGTTTGTAATATCTGGCGTATCTTTTGGAATCAGCAAGAATGGCATTTATTTGAGTCTGTGATACGCCAATTCTTTCGAGAACTATTGAATAAAAGAGAATTTGAGAGTAATGAAACAAATATGGTAGGTCGTAGTTACTGCCTAAGTCTGCAGAATTTTCATGATCGACATGCGTGCATTCATTCCTAAAATTCTTTAGACTCTCCGCAAATCCCTCTTTCTCATCATCTAAAAAGTAGCCACCTAATGCGACGTTCAATTTATTTAGAAAATAAAGAATTATATTCTTAAAGGAGATGTCGTCCTTAGTTTTTCCAAATATCAGGTAGTTGTTTAGAAATTGCACATCATCTTTACTAAATCCAAGATTAGTCGCCTTATTTTTAATTGAACTGATAAGGGAATTCCTGTGCTCATCAAAGCTCTTCCTTTGAACTGAGTATTCAATCAAATTATCTCGCCTATAAAATGTTTCAATGGATTGAGCAATATTTAGCAATCCATTGGTGAATTGCACATTTTTCACTGTTGTGTTTCCCGGTTCCCAAAATGGATGAACCGCATGAATAAAAATGTCTATCGCAGCTTGGAACTTATCATATATTTTGAACCAATTAATTATGAATTCCTTCAGCTGTTCCTTAGAAAATTGTTTTGAACAAAAAAACATGTCATGATCCCATATCCGTTCCTTATCCTTCTTCTTCCGAGAGCTTAATATTTCAATAGTGCTATCAAGCTTATGCCAGTGATCTGGTAGTAAACACTCAGCATTTTCCTCAATCGTATGAATTGGATGCCCAATAGCGAAAGTTAGAAATTCACGAAATGATGCTGATATTTTTTGAAATGTGAAAAAGCTTTGTGGCGTGTCAAATTCAAAACGAGCAAAGTGCTTAACTTTCATTTTGTGATTCAAAGAAAAATCACCTTTCCCGAAGCATTCACATATTATTCGAATGGTACATCCATTTTCTAACGGTATAATGTAATCTGGAACCTTTGAGTTAGTTATGGTGACTGTGTCTTCAGACTTAAATTCTCGATAATAATACTTTCGATGAACATCAAACCATTTGCTAAAATGGCTATATCTAAAGGTGTAGCTTTTGAATTTGACTTGGTCTGAAGATTTAAGGTGAGTTCCTATGAAAAGGTAGCTTGGTTCAAATACACTTTCGAAGGTCTTTCCGCCAATCCAATGACTTAAAATGACAGCACCATCTTCCCTGCCACTGTAATCATACAGTGTGATTTGACTTCCATCTTCCGTTAAACCTAGAATGATTTTCTCTCGTGGAAATATTTCTCCCATCCTCTTTATAAGGTGGCCCTTAAAATTTATTTCAGAATAGGTTTTTAAGGTAATTTTATTGCTCTTCTTATCTATAAAAAGTACGCCAGGGAGTTTAACGTTTTCATAGTTAGGCGAAAACCACTCACCCCTATATTCATTTTTTACCATGATAAGTTTATTTCTTAGCTTAGGAAACTATCCGACATTTATCTGTATACGCACCTAATAACTTCAATAATCGAATTAATATCCTAAAAACAATCTCCACTCTTTTCCATCAAGGAAATCCTCGAGGCCTGAAGTATAGATATAAGTCTGTCTGTCATTACTTACTTCCCAACTTTTATTAACTTTTTCGAAACTATCCTTGTGTTTTTTTGTAATCGAAACATGCTGCATATTCCTAAAGTCTACACTTCCAGGAAAGTAATCTGTTTTAGTTATATGTAGTAACTTTGCATTATTTTCAACTACTGAATGCTTCAGTAGCCTATTAATATGGGGATCTGAGTAAGAATATCCAATTGTAATAAGTATATCAGTTTGAATGCAATCCATAGCCAGTGCATGAAAGAATGAGTTTAATGGCTCTACAGAAATTTTCTGCAATTTATTGAAGCCTGTGACGATGTTATATATAATTGTGCTTTCTGATGGGTTAGTTACCACAGACCGTGCTCCTGATTCATAACTATTAGCCCAACCTCGGCAATATACATATGCAGGTTCAAATCTTCTTTCATCAGTGGCTGTATCCCAATACAGGCTTCCATGAAGATTATAATAGCAATCCACAGAATTATCCAATAATATTTTCGTAGGGTTTGACAAAAGTTTCTCTGGTTCAATCTTGGAAAGGGGAATGTCAAAACCAGAATACAAGTCATGGTTATACTTCTCCCTGAATATTTTCGGAACAAGTTCATCGTAATTTGTAGTATAGAACCGAACAATATACCCCTGATCCTTTAAACACTTATAGAACTGCCATAGATTCTGGTTCAATCCATCATGTTTTTTATCTAAACATGAAAAATCATAATTGCTGATTATCCCTCTTATAAGATTTAAGTAATTATCGACGATATCCATGATAAAATAACGTTTATGCAGTTTGGAATTAATTTGAATGGGCGTATTTGTTGGATCAGCTGCTAAGTTTTTTAAAAATCCTTGGTCTGTGCCCTCATGTTCTGTAAATCTGTAATTCTCAAACTCGGCATAGATATCAGTTAGATTGAACCATAGCGGTTTAGACCCCATAAATTCCGGAGGAGACCCCTTTAAATCGTCTGAAAGATAATCTACTACCGTTTCAAGGGCATTTACTATGTGCTCGAAAGTAAATTCGGACCTATCACGATTATAGAAAGTTGCCAATTGATCAACTATATATACCGCTAGATTTTGCCCCTTTTTAGTCCTAAAATCTCGGTTTTGCAGAATCTCATTGGTTATCTGAGAAGTAAGGGGACCACCCCAGGCCAGCGGCGCACCAGCTCCAAGTAAAACAACAGCTCTTTTTCTCATAAATAAATTTATCGTAAGTTATTAAGAAAGATACGTCATTCTTTCAGTCTTTAACTGGGTTTCACATAAAGATAAAATGAAACGTTTTTTGTAAGGCGATGCCTCTCTTTTCAGAAAATTGCCCAAAATCCCTTTAATGTATTGTTACAGTATATGGATTTCAGAAGTTTTGAATCTTTTATTAGTTTACTTTTCCGAAAAAAACAAACCCAATGGCACTAACACCCAATGAACAATTAGATCTGGTACTAAAATACCTTGTAAAGGCATCTGATTATTTGGACGAGCAAGCGGTATTCAATCAATGTAATGAATATCAAGACAAAAACTATCTTCAACAAACAAGTGATACCGATAGAACGATTCAACGTGATCTAGTATATGAAATTCTGGAAAAACTGGTCGCTGATTCCTATATAGAAAAGCGCAATGGATCAACCGCTTCATACAGAATAAGCTTCAATGGGCGGGTCTTTATATCTAATGGAGGATATGTACAGCAAAGCAAGGATGTCAAGCACGAAAGGTTCCGCCAAACTTTAGCAACATGGATGACGGCAATTGGCACTGCCTTTGCGGGTCTTTATGGCTTAAAGGAGGTTGCGGTCTGGCTATACCATCACCTTTGCCACTGCTATTAACGATCGTCCAGATCTTCTTAAACCAGTTAATCAGGTATGTTTTCATGTCCCTATATATTAATCTGGATAACTCCAGATTTCATGTTTAAAACTCACAATAACTAATCGCCTGAAGTCCATTGACTTATGGTTAGTTAAGTTGTATCTTTGAGAAAAAGACAACAATGGAAACGATTTCTTCTCATGCCATAGCAGTTATTAATGAAATTGAGGCACACATGAAGCGTGTTACCCCAATCCTTAAACACCACGAATGGAGGGTTGATTGCGGAGTTATGGGAACGACACTGGAAGAATTATATGAACAAGAAAAGCAGCTTTACCCCGATTTATTGCAGGAATCCTTTTTAACCAAGGATTCAGTTGATAAAGCCATTGCTGTGGAAATCATGAATTATTACGAATCTAAATGCCCACTCAGAACCAGAGGAGCATCCGGCCTGCCTTATGGTAACAATGGCTGGGTAAGGGTGTATGCCTACCTCGTTAACCTCAAGGATCAATAATTGGATACTTGCCTTTAAATTTCCAAATCCTGCCCCATTTTAATCCCCTCAAACGGTATCTGAAACTTGAAATGGATCATTAAATCCCATTTTTATTGGCTTTCAGGACACCCAGAAACCCTAACTGGATCAGTAATCCCCGAAAACTCTAACCGGGATAGGAGGGAAAACAAACAACGTTTGCGTTTTGAATTCAGAAAGACAAATCCTTTAAAATATTGGAAGTATAGCAAAAATGATGAACAGGTACTTGATAAATGGGAAGATTTTACATTTTATATAAATAAAATGTTATCAACAACATCCAGCACACATACACCATGGAATATTATAGATTCTAATGATAAACGAGACTCACAAATAAAAGCTATGCAATGTGTGTTGAAGGAATTTTTGTACAACGATAAAGATTTAACGGAGGTAGAGAATGATTTATATTGATAAATATACTAATTTTATTAACGAACAATATGGTAAAAAACATAATGTTATATTTTGTGATATACACGGTGTTGTAGTTCGACCTGAGGAAGGAGATGTGGTTGAATATTCAAAGGATGGACATATGAAATATTCTCCTAAACATGAATGGGACCCCAGATGTGTAGAATTAATCAACAGATTAATAGAAGTAACATCAGCAAAATTAGTAATAACATCTACCTTGAAAGAAAAAAAGAGTTTACATTTTATTAAAAAATATGCTAAACATAATGGTGTTCATGTGTATGATGTTACACCAAATATAGCACATAACGAAAAAGGTGAGGAAATTAAAGCATGGATAAAAAAACATGGTGTGCTAAATTTTGCAATTATTGATGATAATGTTTTAGATATACCAAGTTATTATCCAGATAATTTTATCCAAACAAATTCTATTTCTGGTATAACAGACAAGGAATATAAATTAGCACATAAAATTTTAACGAAAGGAAATAACGATAAAGGCTATTTTATGCAAGAAAATTAAATAATTAGAAATTTAATTATTTACGCTAAAACTTTGTTTATATTGCTTTCACGATAATATTGTTTAACAAATATTTTATTATTTTTATAAATTATATTATCTTTAATATCCTTAACAATTCCCCACTCAGAAAAATAATAATTTACTTTACCTATAAAACCATACCAGCATTTGCAATTCTACATGATACTAATACTGAACGGGGTTCCATATATACCCCTATATATTAATATCTTATAATGTAAATTCATC
>Ga0210383_10000745_pt1 | contig 29478 bp, 29 predicted proteins | sample IncBWC14OmetaG_FD_160072 | JGI IMG/M metagenome (GOLD analysis project Ga0210383, IMG submission 160072) | Forest soil microbial communities from Barre Woods Harvard Forest LTER site, Petersham, Massachusetts, United States - Inc-BW-C-14-O ... | reverse complement strand
GGAGGCCGCGGCCTTAGCCCCTGAGGGCTCTTAGCAGGACCGCATCGACGCCGCTAGTTCAAGGTTCGCTTGCATCCGCCGATCAATCTGCACCGCGGCATATCGTGCGCAAAGCGCTTGTTCCTGCGCGCCCCACTGCGCCAGGTTTGGCGCCATTTGTCCAAATACCTCGGAAACTTTACTCACTACTGCATAGTAGGCACGCACCAGACCCAACCCGTCATTTCCACTCTTCAATTCGGGGGTAAGGGCATACAATCCGGCGAGCTTCTCGAAGTCCGCGCCATTCAACGCCCGATCGGCAACGTCAGCGGCTTCAAGTACGCAGTTCGAAAGCGGCTGGGCAGCAACGCCCATCAGCACCGCCCGCCAGTAATACAGCGCGAACTGGCAAAGCGCCACAATCGAGATCGCAAGTAGCATGGCGGCGAACATCCCTCAGCCTCCATAGTTAGTTTCTCGCCCCAGCCCGTTTCCTCCAATAGTCCCCCGGTACTAAAGGAATAGACCTAGCTCCCGCACTCTTGCCTGTCAGGGATCGCCCTCTGAGGCAATCCGCAATTGTAGCCATACCAATGAATTGCGCGTCTGTGCGATTTGTTGGCGGTGCTTCCCGAAGCCTTCTAAGTCGATTGTAGGACCTCTTGCCGCTTCAACTATCATTTCCTATCCTCGCAGCCGCTACTGTTGGAGGCATCACAATGATTCGCCAAATCTCGCTATGTGCCAGTCTATTCTTTCTATTTTTCTTCGCCAGCCCCAAATTCCCCTACGCAAATTCACAAAACATCGATCGCACCGCCGTCATCGCCGTTCTCGAAGACCAAAAAAACGCCTGGAATCGTGGTGACATCCCCGCCTTCATGAACGGCTACTGGCGCTCTACGGAGGTTACCTTCGCCGGAAGAACCGGCTTCACCCGCGGCTGGGACACCGTTCTCACCCGCTATCAGCGCACCTATCCCGACCAGGCCAGTATGGGTCATCTCGAATTTTCTGAATTGGAAGTTCGCCCGTTGGGCCCGGACGCCACACTAGTGCTCGGCAAGTGGCACATCAATCGTCCTGCGGGCGACGTAGGAGGCATCTTCACCCTCGTCCTCCAAAAATTCCCCGAAGGCTGGCGCATCACCCACGATCACACGACCTCGAATTGATTCGCTCTATTACTTGTAGCGGCCGCCTTCCGCCTGTCCGGCCCGGCCGGGGAGGCGGGCGTTTTTCAGGTGGATCCGAACTCGTGGTACCGATTAAAACATCCCCCTCTCCGGCGCAACAACTCCCTCACCCAAAACTGGATCCCCAATCACGCTCTTCGTCGTTCCATTCTTCGCCACCAACAGATGCACCACATTGATATATCTCTCGCGAAACGCCCCTTCGCTCCATGACATATAAAAATCCCACATGCGCTGGAATCGCTCGTCAAATCCCATTCCTCGCATTTCCGCCAGCCGCTGAAAAAAAACGCTCCCGCCACAACGACAACGTCCTCGCATAGTGCATCCCCAAACTCTCGAAATCCGTCAGGCTCATCCGCGTAACCTTGCCAGCGACTCCTGTATCTTTCCCAGAAACGCCAGTTCGCTGCCCGGAAAAATATCCGTCTGTATCCAATCCACGCGCCTCCGGTAGCCCTTCAACTCCTGATCCGGCATCGTAATCGTTTGCAGCAGCATCGTTCCGTCTGGCGCAAGTAGATGGTCGCATCCCCCAAAAAATTCGTCGTAGTGTGCCAGTCCCACGGCCTCGAACATCTCGATACTCACAATCTTGTCGAACTGCCCGCGCAGACTGCGATAGTCCTCCAACAGAATCCGCACGCTTCCCGGCGCCACACCCGCCTTCCTTACCCGTTCCATGGCCATTTCATACTGCGCCCGGTTGATCGTCGCACCGGTGACGTGCGCTCCATGATTTCTCGCCGCGTGCACCGCGAATCCGCCCCAACCGCATCCAATTTCCAGCACGCGATCTCCACGCTCGATTTTCAGCTTCCGGCAGATCAGCTCCATCTTGTTCGTTTGCGCTTGTTCCAGCGCTTCCTCGCCATCCTGGAAATACGCGGCCGAGTACAGCATTTGCTCGTCGAGAAATAACCGATAGAAATCGTTGCCAAGATCGTAGTGCGCCCGAATATTTTCCCGGCTGCCCTTCTCGCTGTTGTCCCGGTGACAGTGCTCCCACCGGAACGCCGCCTTGCGCAAGTCCGAAAACAACGCGTTGCCACTGTCCAGGTTCCGTAAATTTCGCGTAGCCACACGCACCACGGAAACCAGATCTGGCGAACTCCAGTCGCCGTCCATATACGATTCGCCCATGCCTACGTCCGCTCCGGTCAACGCGCGCAGAAAAATCGCTCGTCATAGATCACCGCCATGGCCCGCAGCTCCGATTTCGGATCTCCAAAACAATGTGTCGCTTCCGGGCACACCAGTTCCAGGAATCCATGTTCAAGACTCTGCAGCGATTTTAAGAACAGTTTCTTTGCGTACCGCACCGTCCAGGTCGTCATCCCGCTAACTTTCCTTTCGCTTCCACTGTCCGCGCTCTTTCGTGCTTGGCCGGGTGCGTATGCACCGGCACTCCCTTGGCCCATAGCCTCAGTGCTTCCCAGTAAATCCCCGCAATCACACGCAGCGTTATCAATGCGTACGCCGCCAGTACCCTCAGCAGATGTTTTGCATCCCAGGGCCGTCGCTCCAACTGCAAGGTAGCGTCGAAATTTGCGCGGCCGTCCTTCAACGTATTCATATGCGCCACCAGCCGTTCTCCCGGCGGCGAAAAAATCCAGTCACTTCTTTCATTTTTTGATCGTGATGTAGAAATCGAAGACCACTGGCAGGTAAACGGCTCGCATTATCAGAAAACCAGCGAAGCGTGGCTCCGAAACATGGACGCCGCCAAATCCGAACTACTCCCCTTACTCCCGGCAACCTCGGGCCGCAGCAAGCCAAACGCTGGTGGACCCGCTGGCGCATCTTCTTCATGGCCTGCGCCGAACTCTGGGGCTACCAGGGCCAAGAATGGATCGTCTCCCACTCCCGCCTGACCAAGACTTCGGAGGCGCATGGCCTTAGCCATGCCAACGGTTTTTTAGCCCGTTCCACTCTACAAAATCTCCAAAATCTCCTCATACCTCTTGAACGGCGGTATCAAATACGCCCCCGCCAATTCCGTCCGCGCCCATGCCAACATCTCGCGCGCCACTTCAAATCCCCGCTCCCGCGCGCTTGCACCCGCCGCTTCCATCGACTTCAGCAACGGCTCTGGTATCACAATCCCCGGCACTTCGTTATTCAATCGCAAAGCCTGCTTGTAACTGTTCAGCGGCCAAATTCCAATCATCACCGGTATCGCCGGCTTCCCGCCCAATTTCTTCACGAACGCATACCAGTGCTCTGGGTCGAACAGCGGCTGCGTCATCGCGAAATGCGCGCCAGCCTCCACCTTTGCGTGAAAACGCTCAATCTCGTTGTCCAAATCATCCGAAACCGGATTCAACGCCACCCCAATCGTAAAGTTCGTCTGCCCGCCAAGCGTCTTCCCGGCCCAGTCTGTCCCCTGATTCAAGCGATGAAGAATCTTCACCAGGCCAACCGAATCCACTTCATACACGCCGCTTGCCTCCGGGTAGTCTCCCACCGATGGTGGATCGCCGGTAATTCCCAGCACATTGCGCACCCCGCCAACGGTCCACGCTCCCAGCAGCATCGCCTGCAATCCGATAATATTTTGGTCGCGCGTCGTCAAATGCGGCACCGTTTCAATCCCGCGCGCCTCCAACGCTCCCGCCACCATCAGCGCGTCCATCCCTACCCGCGCCATTGCCCCGCTGTTAATATCGATTGCATCGACTTTCTTCGACGCCATCACCCGGTCCACTTGTTCGTAAATCCGGTCCAGCGCAATGCCCTTTGGCGGATCGATTTCCACGCAAACGGAAAATTCCTTCCTCTGCAGCTTCTTCCAGAACTTGCTCTCCGGCTCGCGTTGTTGCGGAGACGGCGCCGGCTGCGCCGTTTTCACCACCACCGCCGGAGCGTGCGCCGCGGCTGGCTTCAACGATTTCACCGCGTCGGCCATCGCGCGAATATGCGCTGGCGTGGTTCCGCAGCACCCGCCAAGAATCCGCACGCCAACTGCCGCGGCGTCCCGCGCAAACTGCGCAAAATATTCAGGCGAAGACTTCGGATAAACGATCCGGTCGCCTTCGCGCTTCGGAAACCCTGCGTTGGGCATACCACTCACGTTTATGTCGCCGGTATTTGTCAGTTCCTGCAGAATCGGCAGCAGCGATTGCGGCCCCAGCGTGCAATTCGCGCCGATCACTTGCACGTTCTTCTCCTTCAGGATCGCCGCAGCCAGAAACGGCCTCACATCTCCATAAATGGTTCCTTCTTCCGAATACGTAAGCTGCGCCACAATCGGCAATCCGGAAAACGAGCGAATCGCGTCGATCGCCAGCGTCAATTCCTCGATGTACGAAAAAGTTTCCAGGATAAACAGGTCCACGCCGCGCTCTTCCAACCCCAACGCCTGCTCGTGAAAAATCGCGAGTATCTGCTCCGGCTCCGGGTGCCGCGCCTGCACTCCAATGCCCAGTGGGCCGATCGACCCGGCAATCAGCACTTCACGCGACGCTGCTTCCCGCGCCTCGCGCGCAATCTTCACGCCCCGGCTGTTCAGCCGCTGCACCTCATCGCCCAGCCCAAGCGCACCCAGCTTGAATCGGTTCGCGCCAAACGTGTTCGTCTCGATGATCTGCGCGCCAGCTTCGATATACGCCTGGTGTACGCGAAACACCGCTTCAGGCTCCAACGCGTTCAGTTCGTCGAAACACCGCACCGTTCCCACCGTCTCGTGCAGCATCGACCCCATCGCTCCATCGGAGATGAGTATCGAATCCTTCAATCGGTCATTGAAGTCCTTAATCTTCACTTTCCCTACCCTTTGTCGCAGCCGCCTTCTGAGGCGGGCGCCTTTCGACCCTCACCACACACTGTTCCTCTGAAACTCATATCCGTCGATACGATAAATCCTCAAACCGTGTGTGGAAATTCTGCGTTACCGCTTCTGTTCCATCAAACTCGCGACCGTGCTCATCAAATCGTATTTCGTCAGGATCTCGAACTTGGAATCATCCATCTCCACGAAGATCGCCGGATTTTCGTGGCTCAAAATATAAGTTATCCGCTCCACCGGCGCTGTCTTCGGCACCTTGGGCATCGGCTTGCTCATCACTTCGCGCACCACCAATTTCCGCAAATCCTTCCCTTGCAGCGCCAGCGTCAGGATCTGGTCCTCATACATGGTCCCGATCGGCAAATTCTCTTCAAACACCGGAATCTGCGAAATATCCTGTTCCTGCATGGTCTTCAGCGCGTGAAATACCGTCTGATAAGGCCGCGCAATCACCATCTCGCGCGATTTTCCCATTTGCTGCTTTGCATTCACCACTTCCATCGCCGTAATCCGCACGCTCGATTCCACGTACCCGCGCTCGCGCATCCATTCGTCGTTGTACACTTTGCTCAAATAGCGCATCCCAGTGTCCGGCAGCAATGCAACGACATAATCCCTCGCGCTCAGATCCTGCGCCAATCGCAACGCTGCCGAAAGGCATCCCCCACCCGATCCTCCCGTAAAAATTCCCTCCTGCTTCGCCAGCCGCCGCGCAACCACAAAACACTCTTCGTCGTTTACCTGGATCACGTCGTCCAGAATACCCATGTCCATCGTCGTGGGAAAGAAATCTTCTCCAATTCCTTCCACTACGTAAGTCCGCGCCTTCGCGATTTTTCCCGTCTTATGAAAATCGTAATAAAGCGATCCTTCCGGATCGACTCCCACAATCCTGATCTTCGGATTCTTCTCCTTCAAATACTTTCCCGCGCCGCTGATCGTTCCGCCCGTCCCCATCCCGCAAACAAAATGTGTGATCTTGCCTTCCGAGTCTTCCCAGATTTCCGGCCCCGTAGTGCGGTAATGCGCCTCTGGATTCAGCGGATTGTCGTACTGGTTCGGGTAATAGGAATTGGGAATTTCCCGCGCCAACTTTTTTGCCACGCTGTAGTAACTTCGCGGATCCTCGGGCTCCACAGCAGTCGGACATACAATCACTTCCGCCCCCAGCGCCTTCAGCAGGTCCACTTTTTCCTTCGACTGTTTGTCTGTCGTGGTGAAAACGCACTTGTAGCCCCGCACCGCCGCCACTAGCGCCAATCCCATCCCTGTATTTCCGGAAGTCCCCTCAATAATCGTGCCGCCAGGTTTCAACAAGCCTTTCTTTTCGGCTTCATCGATCATCGTGATCCCGATGCGGTCCTTCACCGACCCGCCGGGGTTCAGCATTTCCGCCTTGATCCATATCTGCGGCTTCAAATTCTTATTGATTCGGTTCAACCGAATCAGCGGCGTCTGCCCCACCCCTTCGATAATATTGTTCCATCGCATTCTGTTGTCTCAAATCCGTCCGCACAGCCCCGTCGCATGACACCGTCGCAAAACAATATTCTCGCTGTGCGATACTTTCTTAAGCTTAACATGCGCTATTCAGGCCAACAGAACGTCGGCCTTGAGCAGAGGACCTATATGCCACGTCAAAACATCTCGACGGGAACTCCCTGGGAACCGATCGTAGGCTATTCGCGAGCGGTAAAAATTGGCAACCACATCAGCGTCTCGGGTACCACCGCCACTGGCCCGGGCGGAAATATCGTCGGCGTCGGCGACCCCTACGTCCAAACGGTCCAAATCTTGAAAAATATCGAAGCCGCTCTTACCCGCGCCGGCGCCAGCCTCAGAGACGTCGTTCGCACCCGCATCTTCGTCATCAACATCGCCGAATGGGAAAAGATCGGCCGCGGCCACGGCGAATTCTTCAAAGACATTCGTCCCGCCACTTCCATGGTCGAAGTCAGCAAACTAATCTCCCCCGACATGCTAGTAGAAATCGAAGCCGACGCCATCCTTGAACCCTAACTACATTCTTTGACTACCGAATCTTGCGCAGGCTCTTCTCTACCATTTGTAGTGGCCGATCTTTAGATCGGCCTTCTTGGGTTTTCCGCCTCCTACCTCCTGGGTTCTTTGCTTCTTTGCTTCCCTGCTTCCCCGTTTCTTTACTTCGTTCCTCTCACCACTTCACCCGCACCCGATACTTCAACACCGACGTCCCATTCGCCTTCACCGGCACATCAAACTGCGCCGCAAACGCCGCCGTCTTTTCAGGCTTGTACGTCGACGACAACATCTCCCAATCCCCGCCAATCGGCTCGTTCACCTGCACGGTAACCGCCGTGTCCTTATGATTCCGCAGCGTAATCTCATACTCCATCTCCCACACGCGGTCCGCAATCTTCTTATAATCCGTCTGCTTCCGCTCGGACACCACATCAAACGCATTGCCAATTTTGATTGTCAAAAACTCGTCCTTCGGCGTGTGCTCGATGTGATCCTCGCCGATGAACAGAATCCCTCCTTTGGAATCCTTCTGATACACCCGCACATTTCCCGCAGGCAGTGGAACGCCAAGCCCAGCCTTCTCTTCGTTCTTGAATTTGTAGAAAACCATCACCGGATCCTTCACCGGTGATCCCGGATTCTGCGCATTCCGGTAGTAATAATTCTGCCCGTTCACCACAAACAGTTTCTCTACCGGCACGCCACTGCCTTCCAGCAAGCTGATCTGCTTGGTCTCCTTATCCTCCACGGAAGTGCGTCGTCCCAACGAATACAAGTGATACTCGCTGAAGTTTTCCTGTTGGAATTGGGCGGCCGCCTTGGCAGCCGGCATCGGTGCCGTCGCATCCATCGCTCTGATAAGTCTGGCTTCCGGCACGCGATTCAAATCTCCCGCCACCAGCTGCAATTTGGCGTTGTGAAAAGCCGTTCCACTATTGTTGACCACCGTCACCCAACCATCCAGGTCCGCGGCTTTGTCGTCCCGCCCCACCGTCAACACATAGTCCGCGTTCCAACTCAAATTCGTCGCCAGATACGACGCTTCGATGCTCTGCTTCCGTGATCCCGTATTCTCCAGCGACATCAGCAGCGTTGGCCGGTCGTACAAATTCGCCGGCACCTCCGGAAATCGATAGCTCTCGCCGAAAAGCCCGGTAACAATATCGTTCCCGATCTTCCACACCGGGCCATTATTATTGGCCAGCAGCGTGGCCTTGATGTCTTCGTGCTTCGTCGTCCCATTTTCCATGTAAGACCGAGTCAGCGTCACTTCCTTACCGACATACTTGTTCAACAATTTCGCGGGCTCCAGCAAATCGTATTCGTAATTCTGTTCCAGCACTCCCACCTTGTCCGGCTCCGTCAACGAACGAAAATGCACCGTCGCCGGATTCACCGTCGCCGCAATATCCATGAATTTCAATCGAAACATCCCGGTGGGCAACTGCAATTGCCGCACATCCCGCACCAAAGCGATGTTCGAGTTGTATACCGTTACTGCCAACTCCGTCTGGTCGCTCAAAGTGGTGGATTGATCCGTTCCAGCCGCATGCACGGCTTCCTTTTCCTGTGCTCCGCCAGTCCCGCTCTTTTTCCCTGCCTCATACGAGGGCACCAGCGCCACCGCCCCGGCAAACGCCATCGCCGCCGCAGTTGCCATCAGCCGGTAGCTTTTCTTCCTCGCACCACCGCTCATCTTCTTCGCAACGAATTCACCGCTCATATCTTCACCTCGACCAAAATTTGCCTTCGCACTTAGAACGGCGCCGCAACCTTTTCTTGCACCACTTCTTTATAAGAGCGCAGCACCGCTTTAGCCTGAGCCACGAAGGCTGCGCCCCTTGTCCGCACGATCACTAGGTTGTCATCCTGAACCCGAGTAGTTTGCGGGCGAAGGATCTCAACGGCACTCCAACGCACTCATGATCCTTCGCGCGCCCTCGGTGGCGCACCCACGGGCTTCAGAGCCTCCACCATCATTCATTCGCCGTGCTCTTCCAAGTCGCCCCACCGTCGCTAGTCTCATAAGCTTCCCGGTTCGCCACATCCCAGATGGACGCGTGCTGCTCATCCTGTGCATGAACTCCGCCCAGATCGCCTTTTATCGGCGACAAAATTTTCGCCCAACGTCTCCCGCCATCCGTCGTCAGCAGAATCGTTCCGTTCTTTCCCACCAGCCAGCAAATCTTCTTCGACACCGCGGTCCCAGCCAGCAAATCCTGCGTCACTCCGCTCGCCTGCGCCTTCCAGGAATTTCCTCCGTTGCCGCTGTGTTCGACTTTTCCGCTCGCACCCACGCGCCAGGCATTTTTGTTGTCCGGAGCCACAATCACCGACGGAGTTATATTCGCCATGTCCCGCAAGCTGATCGGCCCATTACTCGTCGTAACCGCCGTCGACATAGCCGATACCTCAACCGAAGTCGTCAGATCTTTCTGTTTACGAAGTTCTTGTTTCTCCGCTTGCCCTTTCTTCGTCAAGTTGTCGGAGTTTTGGATGCTCTGAAACTGGTTCGCTTGAGTCTGGTTCGCCTGAGTCTGGTTCGCCTGGCTCTGGTCCATTTGATTCTTCATCATCGGACCGCCCGTAGCGCCCTTGTTGGCGGGTGCTGGTGTCGTCGCTCGACCGCTTTCCGCAGGTGGCGCCGGTGCCGCCACCGGAGCAGGTGCCGTCTTCGCGCTAGGCCGACCCGATTCGTAACTCTTGGCATCTTGCCCCGAAGGGGCTGGTGCACCGCCCACGGCTACCGGCGGCTCTTGTTTCGGTGCAACACCAGCACCCATTCCAATGCCAACTCCGCCTCCGCCACCCTCGCCAGCGCGCGTCTGTGTTTTTGGTTCTTTTGCCGGTGTCGGAGCCTCTGGAGCCTCCTCTCCCATCGAATCGGTCGCACGGCCGTTCATCGGCACCGCCCGCTCTGCCTGTTGCGGCGGAGGCGCCTCGCGATTGTCCGCAACTTGAACGGAACTCGCCGTCTTTTCCTGGGTTGTGCGAAGTTCATGCCATCCGATCCATACCAACAGCGTTGCGGCTATCGCGCCAATCGGAACTGTCCACCGCTTCAACTTCGCGGATTTCCGCATTTCGGTTGTCTTCGCTTTTGGAACGGCGCTTTCTTTCGTTTCTTGAGCGGGCACCATCGCCTGCGCCGCTGCCAATGGCACAGCCGCTCCTGCTCGGTCACTCTTCATTCCCGCCAAAGCCTGGTCCCCCTGCCAGCCTTCTGCCAAGGCCGTTTCGCTCTGCTCCACCAGCGCCAATGCCTCCTGGCATCGCGTGCATCCCGCAATGTGCTCCTTCCAACGCGCCATTTCCTCCAGCGACAACATGCGCTCGTGATATGCCGCCAGCGTTTCCGGGTCGGGACAGGCCGCATCCCGTTCAGCACCACGCAGATGCCTGCCGAGCGCTTGCTCGAACTGTCGATCCCGCTCGTCAGACCCCATCTTGCTCTCCTCGCCTAGCCTCACACCTGGTCCTTTGCTTCACCCTATATATAGAACGATAGCGCCGCTCCTTCTTGCGCTCCCTCACGACGGTTCTCTTCGACTCGATCGCGTTTCGCGAGATTTCTTCTCGGGAAATAGTTGACGAAAATCGATCAACGCATCTTCCGCTGCATATTGAAGGCACAGCGCCACCTGAGCATCACTCATCGAATAAACGCGCTGCAGATAGTTCTCTGTCTTCGTCCGCAACTCCCGCCGGATGCGTTCCAGGTTCCGCGAAACGCTCGATTCGTGCTCGCCAAATTCGCGCCCAATCTCCGCCAGCGTTTCCTCGCGCGCGTAGTACAGCTCCAGCCGTTTCCGGTCGCGAGCCTCTAATTCAGCAAGGCACGCATTCAACGCTTCGGAAAATCGCGCAGCATACGTGCCGCGATGCGGATCGGCAACCACATGCGAATTAGGGTCCGGCAGCAGCGCCGCCGGCTCCTTTCCATCGCCATCTTCCAGTGTTTCCCAGCGTTTACTCTCGCGAATTTTGTCGACATGCCGTTGCGCCAGAATCGCGCGCAACCACGTTCTCAGCGAACTTCGCCCGTGAAAATACCGGAACAACGAACGCTCCCCGCGCTTTCCATCCGTTAGCCCAAACAATTCCGCAAACAGCGAATCCGCCAGTTCCTGAGCATCGGCTCCCGCGCGGCTCCCTTTCACTATCACCCCCGCTGCCGCGCGCAAATATCCCCGATACTCTTGCACAAAATATTCCCAGGCAGTTTCCGAACCCTGCAGGCATGCGGTTGCCAGCACAACGTCTTCGACATATAGCGTCTGCAAATACTCCTCAAGCCGCGCCGGCGTCAGTCCTCCGTCAGCGAATCGCTTCCAGGCGCTCCGTTCCAACGCCGCCACAAACTGCCCCTGTGACAATCCCCATTCCTTAGCCCTCGTCTCCAACAGCAGCTTGGACACCATGCCGCCCATTTCCGCCAATAGCCCGGCGGAATCCTGTGGCAGCCTTTGCTCTGAATCGTTGGGCACGAATCTCCAGCTAATACTGCAAACTCTGTATTTCTATACCTTACCCGCGCATGTTTCAACCAACGTCACGTCTAACTGGTGCATCCTAGCCTTCTACACCGGGGACCTGTCCCGAAAAGGACTAAAAGAACAGGTTGCTCTACCCGGGATTGCGGTACTCTAGATATGTTGCGTTGGCCCGCCCGCAACCAAATCCGCCTCCACGGGTTGAACCCCGGAATGAGGGCGTGCGCGAGGCGAGGGTGCACTCGCAAAGTCATTAGCGAGTTCGCGACGGTAGTACGAAAGTCCTATTCGAGCGACCCAGTCCCATACGTACCCTCGTACTGGCAAATGCACGTCTGATTTCGATTGGCTTGATTCTTTTTGGAATCGAGGCTTTGGGAACAGTTTCAGTAAGAGGCGACAAGCGGATGACCACTATGATCGCAGATCCACCACCCAAAACAACGCTTGGCGTTGGTTTTAACGCCAATCGGTCACGCTCCGCCAGCCCGGAAGCCTGGAAACAGCAAATGGGCAACAAGCCCATCCCCGCCCGCCTCGCGCTGCTTCCAGAAGCAAAACCAAATTGGAACCGCCTTGGTCTAAGCGCTATCCTTCAATTTTCCATTGTGGTCTTTTTCGTTTTGGTACCGCTCCTGTACCCCGAGAGTCTCAAAACGGTACTCCATTACAACTCCGTCGAACTCGCGAATCCGGTTACCATGGTTCCCGTAGCACCGCCTCCTCCGCCACCTCCCAAGGTCAAGGCTGTGGTGCCCAAGGTTGCGCCCCCCCCTCCACCGCTTGAGCAGCCCAAGCTGAATCCTCAGCAGCCACATATTTTTGCCGATTTGACCAAGCCCAAACCGATTACGCCCAAGATTCAACCACCTGTCGAAGTCAAAGTTCCCGAAGTGACACCCAAGTTCGAAGCTCCAACCATCGACGCCAAGGACAACGGCCCCAAACGCCCCAAGGAAGACGTAAAGACCAATTTGCTTAACTCCGGCAGCGCGGCTCCCGCGACTGTGCACGCTCCACCGGACAAGGTGCAGACCGGTGGTTTCGGCGATCCCAATGGCATCGCTGGCAAAGGTGATCCAAATCACGCCACCACTGCCAACCGCCTTGGTTCTCCTGCTCTGCCCGGTGGCGAAGGCTATGGCAACGGAACTGGTGGCAAGAATGGAATCGCTGGCACCGTAGCGAGCACTGGCTTTGGCAACGGCACCGCCATCACGCCACCAAGCGGCGGCAAGAAAGGTTCTGTCGTCTCAAGCGGGTTCGGCAACGCCTCGGACGCGGCGGAAGCTCCGAAGAAAAAGGCGGCCGCTGGCGGTCCAGCCGACGCTCCTCCCAGCATCACAGACAAGCCCAAGCCTGAATACACTGCCGAAGGTCGTAACCTACGTATTGAGGGGGACGTCGTCGTTGACCTCGTTTTCCTCGCAAACGGCACCATACAAATCAACAAAGTTATCAGTGGACTCGGCCATGGCCTCGATGAAGCGGCTGTCCGCGCTGCACAACAAATAAAATATAAGCCGGCGAAGCGCGAGGGTCAGCCGGTGGACTATCCGGCCCGCGTCCGGATTGAATTCCGGTTGGCTTACTGAGGGAGAGAACGAACATGTTTAAGCTGTCTAGAAACATTCTGGGCGTAGCTATCAGCGCATTGGCGTGCTTTACCGCAGCAGCCGCCAATGACACTCCGCCGGCCAAACCCGCGGACCAGCCTCGCACTATGGAGCAGGTCGTCGACCGCGTCACTGCCAACGAACAACGCCTTTACGGTCAGATCCGCAATTACTCTCCGCTCGTCGAGACCTACATCCAGAATCTCAAGGGCGATAAGGATCTCGGCCAGGTGCCTGCCGGCGACAAGTATTTCCTCGGTCGCGCCAACTTCGCAAAGGGTGTCAGCCTCGTCCCACTCAGCGACACTTCCAGCAAGAGCAAAAAGGTCATCGGTTCGGTCGGCAATTTCTTCAGCTTCGCCATGCAGTTCCTCCCCGACGGCTTCTTGCAAATGATCTTTATCGATACCAACGGCTTCGATCGCGAACACTACAAATTTGACTACGTCCGTCGCGAATTCCTCGGCGAGGTCCGCTGCTTGGTCTTCGACGTAACTCCCAACGACAAAGGCAATCACGGCCGCTTCCGTGGCCGCATCTGGGTCGAAGATCAGGATTACCACATCGTTCGTTTCAATGGTTCCTACAACGGCAATGGCCATTCCAGCTGGTATTTCCACTTCGATAGCTGGCGCACCAACGTTCAGCCCGGTCTGTGGATGCCCACCTTCGTCTACAGCGAAGAAAACGACCTCCACTATGCGCTGACCAAGAAACTCGATTTCAAAGCCCAGACCCGTCTGTGGGGCTACAACCTCGGCACCAACGGCCAGGAACAGGAACTCAGCAAGATCCTCGTCGAATCCAACGTTCAGGACGACACCAAGACCAGTAACGACCTCTCTCCCATTCAGGCGCAGCGTTCCTGGGATCGCCAAGCCGAAGATAACGTTTTGGATCGCCTCGAACGCATCGGCTTGCTCGCTCCTAAGGGCGAAGTCGACAAGGTTCTCGAGACCGTCATCAACAACCTCGAAGTCACCAACAACATTGACCTCGATCCGGAAGTTCGCTGCCGCGTCCTGATGACCTCCACTCTCGAATCGTTCACCGTCGGACACACTATCGTCCTTAGCCGCGGCCTGATCGACGTGCTACCCGACGAGGCCAGCCTCGCCACTATGCTCGCCCACGAATTGGCCCACGTCGTCCTTGGCCATCGCATCGATTCGCAATACGCCTTCTTCGATCGCTTGCTCATCGAAGACAAGGACACTTTCCGCCACTTTGGTTTCGCGCGCACTCCTGAAGAAGAGGCGCAGGCCAATGCAAAAGCCATGCAGCTTCTGAATAACTCGCCGTACAAGAATCAGCTTGGCAATGCAGGCCTTTTCCTTCAGGCGCTCGATAGCCGCCAGAAGGAAATTCCAAATCTCATCAGCGCTCACCTTGGCAACCGTGTGCCCAGCATGGGCGACCTGAAATCCACCACTCCCGTGGATCCCAAACAGAATCCACAAAAGATCGCTGCTCTGCCCCTCGGAGGCCGCGTCAAGATCGATCCGTGGAACGACAAATTGGACTTGATCAAGAGCAAGCCTACTGGAGCAGTCGCCGAACGCGAGAAGATGCCCTTCGAGGTCACTCCGTTCATGCCCTATCTGACGCGCTATGGCGCGGAAGCGGCCAAGCCCGTTGCTGCCAGCACCGCCGTTCCCCAAGACGCCAAGCCCGGCGATGCTCCAGATCCAAGCAAGCCTTAGCGCTCCTAATCCAAACTCTTCGGGCCAAAAAGAAAAGGCCGCGGCACAAGTCGCGGCCCTTTCCTTTTCAAGTTCTCTTTCGCACTCCACCACTCGTCATCAACCAAAATATTTCCAACGGTAAAATCGACGCACGGACCGGGTGCCGCACCCTTCGCTTTTTAAGGGTGGGGGTTTTCTCTCGGGGTCAGTCCAAACCTAGCCAAACACAAAAACTCGGGGGTGCCTCAAGTCCTCATCTCCTTTGCTCCGCCTTTACTTCCCTCCCAACGCCTTCATAAACCTGTACCCAAACTCCACCCCGTCATAAAAATCCTGCACACCGACACGTTCATCCTTCCCATGAGCCCGCTGATCTTCCATGTCAAAAAACATGCACGAAATTCCGAACGTCGGTATTCCCGCCGTCCGCAGATAGTGCCCATCCGACGCCCCCGTGGACATCGTCGGCACCACCAGCAGCCCCGGCCACATTCCCTGCAACACTCGCTCAAACGTGCTGGTCACTTCCGGCAACAGCGGCGACGGCGGCACCGCCACAAGCGGCACTTCTTTTCCATCCGAAGTCTTTTCACGCACGGCTGTGATTTTCAGCTTGGGATCCGCCGCCACCCTCTCCAATGTCTTCCGCACTTCTTCCGGATCATCGCCCGGAAAGATCCGGCAATTCACATTCGCTCGCGCCGTTTGCGGCAACGCATTCGGCGCATGCCCTCCGGAAAGCATCGTCGCCACGCAAGTCGTCCGCAACAGCGAGTTGTAATACGGAATCGTTGAAAGTCTCCTCACTGCGTCCTGGTCCGGCGGCTGTTTCGCTGCCCCGCGCAGATCTTCTGATAACGTCCCGCCGGTCAGCTTCGCCGATTGTGCGAAATAATTCCTCGTGATTTCGCTAACCTGCGCAGAAAACGAAAAACTCTGCACGCGAATAAGTGCCGCCGCCAGTTCATAAATCGCGTTGTCCGCGCCTGGCACGGAGCTATGCCCGCCGGGATTCGTCGCCTCAAACCGAAAATCCGCGTACACCTTTTCGCTGGCCTGCATTCCCGCTAACACTCGCTTCCCTTTCAGCTTCTCGAACTCTCCCCCATCCAGGTTGATGCAATATTCCGCGTCAATCCAATCCTTGTGCTCCTTCAGCAGCCAGTCCACTCCATTCGAAGTTCCGCCTTCTTCATCCGCCGTCAGCGCCAGTATCAGATCCCGGTCCGGCATGAATCCCTCTCGCTTCAGCCGCAGGAAACTCATCACCAGAATCGCGTCGCCCTCCTTCATGTCTTCCGCGCCGCGCCCATAAAAAAACCCATCCTGCTCCACAAACTGAAACGGATCGGTAGTCCAGTCCTCGCGGCGCGCTTCCACTACATCCAGATGGCCGATGAAAAGAATCGGTTTCTTTTTGCCGGTTCCACGGAACCTCGCCACCAGATTTTTCTTCCGTTCGTTCGGCCCCGCCACCACCACGTCTTTCTCCGGAAACCCCACGGCGATAAGTCGTTGCGCCATCGCCTCAGCCGCCTGCGTCACGTTCCCGACCGAATCCGTAGTGTTAATCTCAATCAATTGCTGAAAAATTCCCCGCGCTTCTTGATCAATCTTCGAGCGCTCTTCTGCAGCTACTCCCAGCGCGCAGATTTGCGCCCAAGCGGCTAGCGTGGCAACCCCAACTCTCTTGAACATGCTCTTCTCCAAAAAACAACTCAGCCTAATCTCACCCGCCTGCTGCGTCAAACTCCCAACCACTGTCCATGCTGGCCTCGTGCTGCCGATGCCGTCGTCGTCTCACCCGCTTTCCCTCCTTCGTAGGGACGGCCTTTGAGGCCGTGCGCCAACGAGCCGAACTCGCGCCAACTTATGTCTACGCCTCGTTTTGGATTCCAACACCGCTCGCCCGCTTCGCTTTCCTTTATGGAAAGCCCTTCCGATTGCACCTATAATCGCGCCACTCCCGCCCCAGCGCGAAGACGGACGTATGGCGAAAAGACGCTATTCTTGGCAAATCGTGGCCGTTGCCGCCATCAGCATCCTGGGAAATTCCTTCCTCGCGTACTACTTGCTGTTCGGTTTGGCAGCCGACGGTGTCGCCGTCTCGGAAATTTCGGGACGAACCGTAGTCAGCACCATCTGGGAACACTCGCCTGCCGACCGCGCTGGCGTACAGGAGGGTGATGTCCTCTTGAACGTGAATGGCCAGCGCATTGGAAACGTAGTGGATTGGCTCGCCCAGCGCATGAACTTCGAGGCTGACAAGCCCATCACCATCCACCTGGAGCGCGCCGGCCAACCGATGGACTTGACCATGGTAATCCACGGGAATCTCTGGGACGCAGATGAACAGTCCACCAGAACCTCCCAGATTATTTTTCTGGCCAACAAGTTCATCACTCTCTTGATCGGCTTGTTCGTGGTATTTAGCCGCCCGAAAGATGTGGTCTCTCGTCTCGGTGGCTGGGTGCTCGTCACCATGAGCACCATCTACGAGGCCTTCCAATGGGGCATGGCCGCATCTGTGCGTTCCTTGCCCCTGCTGCTGGGTGTAGCGGTCATTCTGGTTTACGTTAGCGCGTCGATTCGCACTCCGCTCTTGGCCGCGTTTTTCTGCCTCTTTCCCAAACAACTGTTTGCCAAACGCTGGATCTGGACGTTGTTCGTCGCCGGGCCTCTGCTGGCCACTATCTATTCGCTTTACCTGTTCGCGCGCACAGTTTACGACCCCACGCACTTGAGCGGCCTTGCGCCTCCTTGGTTGCTGGCCAGCTTGGGTCTGCAAAGCCTTGCCTACCTGCTCGTGGCTCTCATCGTCGTTCCGCTGAATTATTGGCGCTTGGAGTCGGTCACCGACCGCAGGCGTTTTCGCGTGCTGTCCTACGGTGCGCTGCTCGGTATGGTCTTCTACCTCCCCAGAGTGGTCGGGACCGTATTCGCTGACATGCGTCCAGCTCTCGAAAGATTTTTCTATTCGCCGACCAGTGACTTGGTATGCAGCGCGGGCGCGCTGATCTTTCCCCTGTCATTCGCTTACGCAATCTTGCGCCAGCGTTTATTCGACGTCCGCGTCATTATCCGCAGAGGCTTGCAATATGCCCTCGCGCGCAATTTTCTGTTGGCGATACCTGTTATGGCCGCTGGATTGTTGCTGGTGGACCTGATTTTTCATGGCAGTCAACCTCTGTTCGGAGTATTGCGCGCGCGAGGGGCAGTGTATCTGGCGATCGCTGCGCTCGCCGGATTGGCCTACGGGCAACGTCAGAACTGGCTGTCGGCGCTGGATCGAAGATTCTTTCGCGACAAATACGATGCCCATAGGCTCTTCAGGGAAATCGTGGAGGAAATCCGCCATGCAGCGAGCGTGGAGCAGGTTTCCCCTACCGTAGTGGCTCGTGTCGCGGAGGCGCTGCACGCGGCGTTCTGCGCCATGCTGGTCAGGAAGCCTGGCGAGCCTCTGTATCGTGTCGTTGCGTCTGCTCCGGCTGGGTCGTTATCCGCGGATTTACCTGCAACCAACAAACTAATTCCACTCGTTCGTATGCTGGATCGCTCCGTGCCCATCACCCTGGCCGAAAGCGGTTGGTTGGGACAGCAACTCCCTCAAGTCGATAAAGATTTCCTGCACAGCGCGCACATTGATTTGTTGGTTCCGGTGGCGTTGACGGAAGGAAGCACTGAAGCCCTGCTGGTCCTGGGAGCCAAACGCTCCGAAGAGCCCTACAGCAGCGAAGATACCGCCTTACTCGAAAACGTAGCAAGCGCGTTGGGACTCCTGCTGATGCGCGGCGCGCCTTCTATTCAAGGGCGTTCGATCGAAGAGTGTCCTGCATGCGGTCTGTGCTATGACACCGGAACAACAAAGTGTGAAAAGGACGCCAGCCTGCTGACACTGGTCGCTACTCCGCGAATGCTAAGTCAGCGATACAGATTGGAGCAACGCCTCGGCCAAGGTGGAATGGGCAAAGTGTACCGCGCCACCGACGTCTCGCTGAACAGGGCTGTAGCGGTGAAAACGATTCGCGACGAGTTCTTTACCAATCCGCTCACCATCGAGAAATTCCGCCAGGAATCGCGAATAACAGGTGCCCTCGCGCATCCGAACGTGGTCACCGTTCACGATTTTGGAGTAGATACCAATCAGCGCCTGTTTCTGGTGATGGAGTTGTTGGAAGGACTCACGCTCCGCGAAGAATTCCGCGGCAATCGCCGCTTGACCCCGGAGCGCACCCTGGAGTTATTTCATGGCATTTGCGAAGGCGTCGCAGCGGCACACGCTCGCGGGCTCGTTCACCGCGATTTGAAGCCGGAAAACATATTTCTCTCGCGTTCGCATGCTCGCGAAGTGGTAAAAATCACCGACTTTGGCATTGCCAAAGTGTTGCCCGAATTTACCAACCAGACTAGCGATACGGTGACCGGAGTATTAGTGGGAACCATTCGCTACATGTCACCGGAACAACTGCGAGGCAAATCCATCTCCCCGCGCTGGGACATTTGGGCGCTCACAGTGATTGTGTACGAATCCCTCTGCGGCACCGCGCCGTTTGCGGGCACCGATTACACAACGTTGCAAAGCTCCATCATGGGAATTAACTTCCCGGAAGTCACCACGCTGGTCCCGGAGGCTCCCGCCAAGTGGCAGGAATTTTTCGCCAGCTCCTTCTCGCACATCGAGGAAAACCGCCCAGCAACGGTCGAATCCTTTTGGACCGAACTAAAACAATCTCTCGAGTAAAAATTTCTCGGCGGAGATTACTCGATCCCAATTTTCAGCTGCCGTTGAAACTCCTCCTCATCAAAGTGTCCTAGCGATTGTGCGATCAGCCCGTCGGCACCAATCGTCCACTCTTCGTAACCACTGATGCGTAATTTCTTCCCGGTTCCACCTGGCCCCTTATTGGACCCAGCAAGCGTCCAATGATAAATGGTGTGTCCGCCATCGACGTTCAGATCGTCCATAGTCAACTCCAAATCGGGGAACATAACCATGAATCCCTGAGCGACCTCTCGAATCGCGTTTCGCCCTTTTGCAGCAGCCGCATCGTTGACGCGCAACGATCCATCCGGCGAAAAGCACTCCGCCACTCGCGCTGGATTCTGGCTGCACCAAGCCGACGTGTAATGCCTCGCAAATTCAAACACCGCAGCTGCATCAATTTTCATTCGCTATGCCTTGGAGTTGCCGTTCGGAAATACCTCGCATAAACTCGAAACTTATCTTCTGGAGGTTATCCATGGTTTTCTCGCGGCCCGGCACGGTTAAATTCCTAGCGGCTTCCGCCCTTTTCATGGCCGGCATGATCGCCGGCAGTATCCTCACCCGAAACGTCTCCGCGGTGAACAAATTCGGTCAGCCGAAGACCGTGCTCCACGTCGTCGCCTATAAATTCCGCGATGCCACTTCGCAGAACGACCAGGAACAAGCCATCGCGGGCATCAAGGACATGGCCGCCAAAATCCCCGGCATCCGCAATATCTGGTTGAAAACCGAGCGCTCCCAGATCAGCACCTTCAGCGGAGTCTACGCTATCGAATTCGCCAGCCCCGAAGCCGCCGCCGATTACGCCGAAAGCCCCGTTCACGAAACCTGGCGCAAAAAGTGGGAACAGCTTCGCGAGAACAGCCTCTCTTTCCAAATCTCCAACTGAACCGTTCTCTCCCGTCCGACTCTCGGTAAGCGCTCCGCAAATCGTCAGGAAGAGAGCGCTTTCAGCAGATCGGCAATCAGGTCGTCCGGGTGCTCCAAGCCAATCGAAAGTCGCAGCAAGTTCTTCGGCAATGTCGATCCTTCCCCTTCCGCCGAAGCGCGATGTTCGATCAGGCTTTCCGGTCCTCCCAGGCTGGTGGCCGCCTGAAATAATTTCACACGCGAAACCACCCGCACGGCCGCATCCCATCCTCCTCGAACCAGAATCGACATCATTCCGCCAAACTGCTTCATCTGCGCGGCGGCAATCTTGTGACCCGTATGCGAAGGCAATCCCGGATAGAAAACACGCTCCACTTCTTTCGCCGGACTAAGCGCTTTTGCCACAGCCATTGCGTTCGCGCTGTGGCGTTCCATCCGGCACGGCAGCGAGCGAAGTCCCCGCAGGATCAGCCAGGAGTTGAACGGTGAACACACCGCGCCCAAAACCATCCGCGTGTGGAATAACCGGCCATGGAACGGCGCGCGTTTCTTGAACACCAGGCAGCCGCCCTGCACATCGCTGTGTCCACCGCAGTATTTCGTTGTGGAGTGCAGCACCACGTCCGCGCCAAGGTCAATGGGGCGCTGCAGTACAGGAGTGGCAAGCGTATTGTCCACCAACAGGCACGCTCCGGCGTTCTGCGCGATCTTCGCCACCCCGGCGATATCCATAATCTTCATCTGCGGATTCGATGGTGTTTCGGCCCAAATCACCTTGGTATTCGGGCGCACCGCAGCCGCTACCGCATCCAGCGACTGTGTGTCAGCGGTCGTGTACTCCAGTTGCCAATTCGCGAAGTAGTTCGCTGCCATTACGCGCACGTGAACGTATACGTCTTCCGGAATGATCACGTGAGAACGAGGTTCGATGCTCTGGAAGAAAGCCGCGGTCGCGCCCATGCCCGACGAAAACGCAAGCGCATCTTCGCCGCCCTCTAGTGCGCTCATCGCCGCTTCTAGGCGATCCTGCGTCGGATTCTTGTCCCGAATGTACGTGTAACCAAACGTCTCTTCGCTAGCGGGCCCGTGTACGAATGTGGTGGAAAGATGAATCGCAGGAGCGACGCTCCCTGTCGCCGGGTCAGGAGATCCGCCGGCGTGCACGGCGAGTGTTTCCAGTTTCATCAGATACTCTCCTTGTGCACCGAATTGGGAGTTGCCTGGGAAAGCCTATGCAGCCAGAAAAGGGAGAGCGAGAGCCAATATGACTTTGCTCATGGTAACGAAAGGATTCGTTTCACAAAGTTACAGTTGAAGTTCGCTGTGGCGCCACCCGGCTACGGCTTCTACTCCTCCGGCTCTTCCCTAACAATCCCAAACTTCTTCCGCAAAAACGAATCCAGAAATGTATCCGGCAGCGCCCTCTTGGCAAAGGCTACCCATTTCGCCAGCGACGTCACCGCGTACCGCGCCCTGGGATGCGATGCCTCTACCGCCTCCAGAATCACCCGCGCGCAATCCTCCGGCGTCGTCTTCGATTCTCCGCGGCTCCGGCTCGCTCCCTCAAGCGATCCGGCATACACACTTGCGTACGGGCTCGTCTTCGCCGCCTCTACATACGGTTGTGCCAATTCCTTCGCCGTGTACTGAAAATTAGTCCGTATATACCCCGGCTCAATTAGAATCACATCCACCCCAAAAGGATAAAGTTCCAGCCGAAGCGCGTTCGACAGCGCCTCCAACGCATGCTTGCTGCTGCTGTACGCTCCGTACGTCGGCGGCGTAACAATGCCTGCCACGCTGCTCATCATCAATATCCGTCCGCTGCGTCGCTCGCGCATGTGCGGAAGCACCGCCTGCGTCACGCGCAGCACGCCAAACACATTCGTCTCGTACTGTTTATGCAGGTCCTCCAGCCTCAACTCTTCCACCACTGCCATATATCCGACGCCGGCATTATTAATCAGCACGTCAATCGAAGGGCTCTTCTCCAGCACGCTCTTCACTGCGCGCTGCACCGATCCGTCATCACAAACATCCATCTCCAAGGTTTCCATCGCCAATTTTCGCTGCATCGCCGCAGCCTGCAAATTCCCGCGTTTCTGCGCCGATCGTCCCGCCGCAAACACGCGGTACCCTTTCTCCGCCAATTGCAACGCCGCCGCACGGCCCAATCCATCCGTACCGCCGGTAATCAGTACCGTTTGTGGCGCTTCGCTCATGAGTCTCCCCTATTGCGATTGTTACTTGCCCTTGCTACCGATATTCAACAGCGCCTGAGGCGCGCCTATTCTACGCACCGTCGCACACCCAAGCCAACCGGAATTCCTCTATGTGAGATGGCTCTCCGGTAGTCAGCTCTTGGCTTCCTTGTAGGGGTGCAGCTTTGTTGCACCCCATCTCCGCACCATCGACGAAACTCGAGCAAGTCTGTCTCTGTCACCGCACATGCACTTCGGTCCACCGATGTTCGCTACCCGATCTCATCGCCTCTTACGGAGCATTTTCCTCTCAGACTCCGTCCCCTTCGCAACATGCGTCGCTTCCCGCAAAACATCCACCAATTCCTTCGCGCTCTTTGACAACGGCCGCCTCCGAGGAAGAATCACGTCCAGGCTTCGTCGCACCGGTTCCGCATCCGTGATTTCCACCGGGCAAAGTTTCCCCTTTCTCAATTCTTCCACCACCGCGATCTGCGGTAGAAACGCCAGCCCCAGTTTGCGTAGCACCATTCGTTTGCACGCCTCGATCGTCTCCACTTCCAAAACCACGTTCGGCAGTAAACCATCTCGACGGAAAAGCCCATTGACCAAAGTCCAGTCGCTCGACCCGCGGTCATACGAAATAATCGGCACCGATTCCAACTCCACCAGTCGCAGCTTTCTTCGCGCCATCGCCGGATGCCCCGGATGCCCCACCAGAATCAGCGGATCATCCCGCAATTGGATCGTCTCCACCTCAGGATGGTTCAACGACCTTGCCAAGCCCAGCCCCACTTCCCCATCCAGAACCATCTTCAAAACTTGCGCAGAATTTCCGCTGCGCACACTTACCACCACTTGCGGATGTTTCTCCTGGTATTTCTTCAACACAGCGGGTAGGAGATAAGTGCAAATGGACAGTGAAGCCGCGATCGCCAGCGGCCCCCCGGGGCTCAAATGCAACTCGTGCACCGCCTGTCGGGCAATCGCGACCTGCCGTAAAAGCTGCTCCGCATGTGGACGCAATGCCTTCCCAGCAGCTGACAGCGAAAACTTGCCGGGCTCGCGATCAAAGAGCCGGGTACCAATCGATTCCTCCAAAGTACTAATCCGCGCGCTAACCGCCGGTTGGCTGATCCGTAAAGCCTCGGCTGCCCGGTGAAACCCGCCATAGGTCGCAACTGCCAGAAAAGTTTCGAGTTGCAGTATCTCCATTCCTGCCTCACCTCCGCTCCCTTCATCCTAGACGTACCGATAGAAATTGTCTATCGACTTGATAAAGACAATCCGTTTGACTGACCACTCCCCTGCCTGCACAATCGCACTCCTCTGAACCTGAACCGGACACCGGGGTTTTCGGGTTCTGGAGTTCAAAGAAAGCGAGAAATCTCGGATGTCCAACAACCAGGCTCACGACTCGGAAGTACTCGAAAATCAGTGGCGCACCGATCCCCGCTGGCATGGAATCACCCGCCCCTATAACGCCGAGGATGTTCTTCGCCTTCGCGGCACCGTGCAAGTCGAACACACCCTCGCCAGACTCGGAGCCGAACGGCTCTGGGATCTTCTACACGAGGATTCATACGTCGCAGCCTTGGGCGCGATGACCGGCAATCAAGCCATCCAGCAGGTCGAATCAGGCCTCCAGGCGATTTACGTCAGTGGCTGGCAAGTCGCCGCCGATGCCAATCTCTCCGGACAAATGTATCCCGATCAAAGTCTCTATCCCGCCGACAGCGTGCCCAATCTTGTGCGCCGCATCAATCAAGCATTAACTCGCGCGGACCAAATTCATCACGCCGAAGGCAAAAATGGGAAGTATTGGTTCGCTCCAATGGTTGCCGATGCAGAAGCCGGTTTTGGGGGCAATCTGAACGCTTTCGAGCTGATGAAAGCCATGATCGAAGCCGGCGCCGCTTGCGTTCATTTTGAAGACCAGCTTTCTTCCGCGAAAAAGTGTGGCCACCTCGGTGGAAAAGTTCTCGTCTCCACCACCGAAGCGATTCAGAAACTCGTCGCCGCGCGACTCGCCGCCGACGTGATGGGCGTTCCTTCGCTGATCATGGCGCGCACCGACGCAGATAGCGCCAACCTCCTCACCACCGATATCGACCCGCGTGACCGCGCATTCTGCACCGGTAAGCGGACCAGCGAAGGCTTTTTTGAAGTCGAGGGCGGTCTGAAAGCCGCCATCGCACGTGGACTCGCGTACGCTCCCTACGCCGATCTGATCTGGTGCGAAACGTCCAAGCCCAATCTGGAAGAAGCTCGTGAATTCGCCGAAGCCATCCACGCAAAATTCCCAGGGAAATTCCTGGCTTACAATTGCTCGCCCTCGTTCAATTGGCGCAAACATCTCAGCACCGAAGATATCGCGCGCTTCCAGCGTGAACTCGGCGCCATGGGCTACAAATTTCAGTTCATCACCCTCGCCGGTTTCCACGCATTGAATCACACCATGTTCGAGCTTGCGCGTGAATATAAAACGCGTGGCATGGCCGCCTATTCCGAACTGCAGCAAGCGGAATTCGACAGCGAGAGGGATCATCAGTATTCCGCTGTAAAGCACCAGCGCTTTGTCGGCACTGGCTATTTCGACGCCGTCCAAAACGTAATCACCAGCGGCACGGCGTCCACCACGGCATTGGCCGGCTCAACTGAAACCGCTCAGTTCCACGACTTGCCTCTGAACGGAAACGGCCACAAACACGCCCAACCCGTAACTTCAAACGTTTGACTTGAAACTCCTGGCCAAACGCCACAGAATTCTCTTTAGGAGGCCGGGGCTTCAGCCCCGGCGAAACGCCATCAAACGGATGGGCTTTAGCCGCTGAAGAAAATCCTTGCTTGTTCGTAGTGGAACCTCCCGAACTTCTCCTGAAGGAGAACCCATGGCTTCGGCAACCTCCAATCGCGGCCCGCAAGGCTTTCCCATCAACACCGCGCCTCTCGGCGCCACAACGCGCGACCTTCCCGCCGGCTTTCTCCAATTCCTCGAACCGCTGCATCGCCGCTTCACGCCGCGCCAACAGGCTCTCGTCCGCGATCGCCGCGTAGCCCTCGAAGATTCTCTACGCGGCAACAAACCTGCGCACCTTCAGCCCACCGCAAGTCTCCGCGAAGACTGGAAAATCCAGCTCCCAGACTGGTGCCTCGATCAACGCAATCAAATGACTGGCCCCGCCGACGAAGCCGAGCTCGTCGTCAAAATGCTCAACTCTGGCGCTCCCGGCGTGATGCTCGATCTCGAAGACTCCATAGTCAATAAGTGGGATCACCAGCTCCTGGGCGTCGAAAATATTCTGAACGCGCTTAAAGGCAAGCTCACTTACGAGGATAAAAAAAGAAATGTCCAGGTCAGCATGCGTCCCAGCAGCACCGTCATCTGGATTCGTCCGCGCGGTCTGCACCTGAATCAAGCCGGACTTTTCGATGGCGAACTCTGTTCCGCCTCTTTATTCGATGTCGCGCGCATCGCCTATTCTTTAAACGCCGCGGAACTGAAGCATCCTCTCGCGATCTACATCCCCAAATCCGAATCTGCCGAAGAAGCCCTTTTCTGGAGCGATCTTTTTCAAGAGCTCGCGCGCATCAATAGCTGGCCTCGCGATTACATCAAGTGCATGGCCCTGGTTGAATCCCATCCGCTCGCGTATCAGATCGAAGAATTTCTCTACAACCTGCGCGAACACATTATCGGTCTGAATCTTGGCCGCTGGGACTACATGGCCAGTTTCATCCATTTCAATCTTGACGACCCGCGCTACGTTCTTCCCGACCGCAACACCATTCCCATGGACGTTCCATTCTTCCAGCGCCTTCGGCTGCTGCTCCCGGAAATCTGCCATCGCCGCGGTATTCTGGCCATCGGCGGCATGACCGCGCTTTATCCCAGCCGCGAAGACGCGGAGCTAAACGCCCACGCGCTCTCGGTTCTCGAGAAAGATAAAAAGAACGAAGCCAACTGCGGCATGGACGGCGCCTGGACCGGCCACCCGGACCAGAATCAAATCGCTCTCGACCAGTTCCCCGTACCCAATCAGATTTCGCGCACTACTTCGAACTTCGAGCGCTATCCGGATCTTCGCCCCTCCCCCGAAGGTGTTGGCAAGCGCACGCTGGCGGGAACGCGCGCAGCCGTCCGCACTACCATCCGCTATCGCAACGGCGTGCTAAATGGAAAAGGCGCCAGCCTCCTCGACGGCTACATGGAAGATTTGGCCACCGACCGCATTTACCGACTGATGTTGGCTCAGCGCATAAAACACGCCAAGCAAATCAAAGTCGAAGACGAAAACGGCCAAAACGTGCCGCACACCAACGAGCTCCTCACCAAACTCTTCGACGAAGAGCTCGACAAACTAATCGCCAGCCCGCCAAAAAACGAACGCGGCAGCGCCGACACCCTGCGCCAGGCCCGCCAAATCGCCGAGTCCATGATCGTAAACAACGAAATCGACCCGCAGTAAATGCTGGTCGACTTCGTCCGCGTCTATTCCCGAAATAAGAGTGGCGAAACGCGGTCGTCGAAGAGCGCCTAGACTTGAGGTAGACTGTTGACATGAAGATAGAGTTGAGGCCTGAACTCGAAAAGTTGATCAAGCAGGACGTTCAGCGTGGACCATATCAAAGCGTGGATGAATTCGTAGAACATGCAATCGCGCTCCTGCACGAACAAGAAGCGTGGCTGGCGGAGCACGGGTCGGAGATCAAAGCAAAAATAGAGCAAGGGTATGCGGCTGCGCAACGCGGAGAGCTCATAGACTCCGACGAAATCCGATCGAGGCTGGATGATAAGAAGCGCGCTTGGTTAGCCGAAAAACGTAAGGCATGAATGGTATTCAGTTCACACCACAAGCTGTCGACGATCTCTTCGAAATCTGGCGCTATATTGCTGAGGAAAATATTGATGCGGCCAACCGCGTCGAAGACGCCGTCTATTCTGCTTGTACCTTTCTGGCGAGCGCTCCACACGCGGGCCGTGTTCGCGGAGATTTGACTGCCCTCCCGTTACGCTTCTGGCTGGTGCAGCCGTTCCGGAATTGCTGGATAGTTTACGATCCGGAGACAAAACCCCTTCAGGTGATTCGCATCCTGCACGCGGCAAGGAACATTTCGTCTTTGTTGAGTTAGGCTGCTCATCGGATCGGCCCTTCTCGTGTTTATTAAACAAACCGACGGGTGGACGTGCGCTGCTAGCCGATGAAACTTAAAAAGGATGCGATAATAACGGGAAACGCCGCAGTTTCGCGGAGAAACAGTTCGCGCCACTGGTCTTGGTGTTGGCGAGGAAGGCGTGTACGGCATGAAAAATCTCTTTGAAGCGGCGACGGCTAAAGAAGTCAGGGAGCGAATCGCCAAGCTGGGGCCAACCAGCGAGCGGCAGTGGGGCAAGATGACCGCACCGCAGGCGATGGCGCACTGCTCCGTGGCCATGGAGTGGGCGGTAGGCGATAACTTTCCACCGCGCATGTTTGTGGGGCGGCTCTTTGGCCCGATAGCAAAGTCGCAGCTGCTGAAGGACGATAGACCGATGGCCCGCAATACGCCGACGGCGAAGAGTCTGGTGGTGTCCGACGAACGCGACCTGGCAAAGGAATGCCAGCGCTTGTCTACTCTGATCGAGCGCTTTAACGCCGGCGGATTGCAGGGCTGCACCAAGCATCCGCATATGTTCTTCGGCCAACTTACTCCTCAAGAGTGGGCCCAGTTGATGTACAAGCACGTCGATCATCATCTCCGCCAGTTCGGTGTCTAGCGCAAGCGGGACAACTGGCCGGGCATTCCGGAATGAGGTCCGCAGACATCAAAATAGGGCGAATGAATGTTGCGTGCCACTCTCGAGCCGTTTCAGGTTGTGGAAATTGTCGGCATGCCGACAATTTGGATTTTTTGCCAACAAAAATAATTCAAGTAATACTTTAACTATTCTTTACATAGTGGGAGTTCCGATCGGATCCAAAGGTTCACCAGCGTCGTCTCCATCCTCCAGACAGAGTTCGATGACCTCACGAACACGCTTCATCAAGGTGTCGAGACTCTTTGCCTGCGTATGACAACCCTACAGGGCCGGAACAGTGGCGAGGTAATAACCAGACTCGTCCCGCTCGATCAGAACCGTAAATTTGCGTTTCGCTTTCATGGCGTCCCCGGCACGAGTTTATCATTAGCAAAAGGAAGGCGGCGCAGAACGAAGTTCCTCCGAGCACAAAAGAAAAAGGGCCTGAACCGTTTTGCGATTCAGGCCCTTTGGAAATTATCCCGGCGGCGACCTACGTTCCCACACAGTTGCCCGTGCAGTATCATCGGCCCAGCGAGGCTTAACTTCCGTGTTCGGGATGGGAACGGGTGTGACCCTCGCGGTATGACCACCGGAAAGCTGGTGAAGTTCTCAGGTTTGAGTTCTAAGTTATTAGTTCCTAGTTTTCAGTTTCAGAGAAAACCAAGAACACCGAGAAACCTCGAAAGCGTTTCACCGAAATTCGCGCGGTACGCCAAAGGCGTGCCGCGGACAACAGTCTTGGCTGGCAATTTACAAGTTCGACCCGCTGTCGAACATATACTGTGAATCACAAGGCTTGCTTGTGACCCTTACTTTCCTTCATTAGCCTAGACGAGCTAACGACGGCTTAAGTAAGTTTTATGATTAAGCCGAACGGGCGATTAGTACTGGTCAGCTTAACGCATTGCTGCGCTTACACCTCCAGCCTATCAAAGTCGTAGTCTTCGACTGCCCTTCTTAGCTACCGAAGTAGCTTGGGAAACCTTATCTTGAGGCGAGCTTCTTGCTTAGATGCATTCAGCAATTATCTCTTCCAGACTTCGCTACCCAGCGGTGCCACTGGCGTGACAGCTGGTACACAAGGGGTCTGTTCATCCCGG
>Ga0210383_10000744_pt1 | contig 29512 bp, 20 predicted proteins | sample IncBWC14OmetaG_FD_160072 | JGI IMG/M metagenome (GOLD analysis project Ga0210383, IMG submission 160072) | Forest soil microbial communities from Barre Woods Harvard Forest LTER site, Petersham, Massachusetts, United States - Inc-BW-C-14-O ... | reverse complement strand
GAATCCCGATTTCTCTGCGACGCTCGCTCACAGAATGAAAGATTGTGCCGTATAATCCCACCGCAGCCAGCAAAAGCGCCAGCGCACCCAGGCCGCCGACAACTTCCAGCGTCAGGACCGGGACGATGAGCGTAAGGCGCATCCAATCATCGAAGGTCGTTGGAGCAACAACCGTGCGAAGCGCCAATCTGCGGGCAATTTCGGATAGCGGCCCGAGCCATTGGCGCGAATCGCCATGCGTGCGGAGGATTAGCGAAATGTCGGGCTGATAGTGCTGCGCGAGGTCGTAATAAATAAAAGGCCGCGTGGCTTCATCGAGATCGGAGTATTTGCCATCGGCTACCACCCCAACGATGGTGGCCACGCGGTCGCCGTTTCCGATGCGAATGTGCTTGCCGAGAGGGTTTTCTCCGGGCCAATCGGTTTCGGCCATCTTGTGGTTGATCACCACAACTTCGGGGCCTTTTTCGGTGTCGGAAGATTCGAATGTACGGCCCGCAAGCAGAGGAATACCAAGTGTCGAGAAGTAGTTTTCATCCGCAACCGTATAGGCAATCTGCAATGGTTGATTTCCGTCGGCGATGCCTTCGGCCTTCACCAGATCGCTGCTCCAACCGTTTCCGCCGAGCGGGAGCGACTCTGCCAGACTGACGGATTCCGCGCCGAAGAGCTGCGAGCCGGCCTGCCGGAGATTCTCATAGGCGAGGCGGCCATGCGCTTCATCGAGGCCACTCTCATCCAGGTCCACGATAAGCGCGGCCAGATTGCGCGCGGAAAATCCAGGATCCACCGAGCGCAGATTCCGCACGCTGCGCAGGCACAAACCGACGCCGACCATCACGAGCGTGCAGACGGTCACTTGCACCACGACGAGCGCTTTACGAAGGAAGTTCTTGCGAGTGCCGCCGACGGCGAGTTCACCGGTGAGAGCGCCCGCGAGATTCGGATTGGTAGAATTCATTGCCGGCGCTAAGCCGGCAGCGAGACTGGCGATGACGGTCAGTAGAAGCGTCAGCCCCAAGACAACTGCATTCGGGTGGAAATTCGCAGCGAATTCAAAAGCTCCCATGACGGGAACGGACGCGGTGAAGTGAGAGAACTTGTCGAGTGGAAACGATGCGAGAGCAAAGCCAAAAGCGCCACCGGCTGCGCAGAGTATAAAAGTTTCCGTCAGGAGCTGGCGGACAAGCCTGGCGCGGCTGGCCCCAAGCGCAATCCGGATCAGCACTTCCTGGCGCCGGGAGGTGGCAAGGCCGAGGAGCAGGTTCGCCACATTCGCGCAGGCGATAAGCAGTACGAGCAACACAATCGCAATCAGGACGCTCGTGATCAAGAGAGCTGCGGATTGCGCGTCGGGTGGCAACACGCTCGCGGCCGTGAGCGCGGCAACGCGATCCTTGTCCGCCTGGGGATAGGCTGCGGCGAGCCGGCGGGAAAGAGCCGCGATGTCGGCGCGTGCTTTCGCGATCGGCGAGCCGTCTTTCAGTCGCGCGACGAGAAAGTATTGCCGGTCGGCGCGGTCGGTGCGCCAGTGCGCGGATTGGAAAACTCCAGAGCCGAAAGAAAGGAACACGTCAGTGCCAAAACCAAAGACGACGCCGGGAAATTCCCTGGGAGCCACGCCCACAATCGTGAAGGGATGCCGGCTGGCAATCAGGGTCTTGCCGAGAATGGAGGGATCCGCGCCCCAGCGTTTCCAGCACGAATAGCTGAGCACGGCGGAAAGAGTTCCCTTGGCATCGTCACCGGGAGAAAAGAAACGGCCCAGGGCGGGCTGGAGTCTCAGCACGGAGAAATAGTTGTCCGAGACGGTGTTGAACATGGCGGATTCGTCGTGCCCGTCCACGTTGATGCCGATTTTTGAAATGGAGTAGGGATACGCCGCCACATCCGAGAAGGCCTGATTGTTGTCGCGGTAGAACTCGAAGTCTGGATAGGAAAAACTTTCGAATCGGCTCGAGGGCGAGTTGGAGTAGATCGTTACCAAGCGGCTGGGCGATGGCGCGGCGGGCGGCCGTAGCATCACGGCATTGAAAACGCTGAGACCGACTACGCAAATGGCCATGGCGACGCCAAGAGAAAACACTGCCAGGGTTGCCAATCGCCAATTCTTCAGGAGAACGCGGAGGGCGTAGCGAACGTCTCGCCAGAGCGATTCCACCCCGAATCCGCGCCGCTCCTCGCGGCATTCCGCTTTCACTCCCTCTTCGGCTCCAAGTTGCAACCGCGCCTGCCGCCGCGCTTCTTCCGGCGCCATCCCTGCCTTCCTGTTCGCAGCGACCTGCTGCTCCAAGTGAAACCGCAGTTCTTCGGACATATTGCGCTCGAAGTCGCGTTTGTGATGGAAGAGTCGCCGCCAGAAATTCATAAGCGTTTACCCGCCCGAAACCAAAATCGGCTCGCCTGGTCGTCCTACCTCAGGCCTAAAAATCGCCACCGCTGCAAGAACCCACAGTGAGGCTGTTACTCGTTGCGCAGCACGCGCATCGGATCGAGCCGCGCGGCGCGTATCGCCGGAATCAGCGACGCGGCTGCGGCAACCGCCAGCACCACCACTACCACACCTGCGAGCGTCGGGAGATCCGTCGGCGCAACGCCATAAAGCATTCCCGACAAAAATCGCGATGACGCTACGGCGAGTCCCCAGCCGGCAGCGCAGCCCTCGAGGCACACAATGACGCCCTGCAGCAGAAAGTGCTTCGCGATCTGTCCTCGCATCGCGCCGAGTGCAAGCCGCAGTCCCACTTCACGCTGCCGGACGTTCACCGAATAGCTCAACGTGCCATACAGCCCGATACAGGCGAGCGAAATCGCGGTAACCGCGAAGAAGCCGAGGAGAATCATTCGCAGGCGCCCTTCGGAAAATGCGTCGTCCAGGTGATCGGCGAGCGTGGAAATCTCGAACACGGAGCGGCCGGGCTCGACTTCGTGAATCCTTTGCCGCACAGCTTGCGCGAGCGCCATCGGATCGGTGTGCGTGCGGACTAGATAGTTCGGATCCGGCACCGGCGCACTCACGCACCAATACACTGTCGGCTCAGGTTCGTGACTCAGCCCCTCCTCGCGCGCGTCGCCCACAATGCCGCGAATCTCGCCCGCGGGCATGAACGTTTGCCCCGTGGCGTGCAAATGGCGCCCCACGGCGGAAGCGCCCGCAAGATAGGTGCTCGCGAAGCTCCGATTCACCATTAGTTCGGTACCGTGGCCCGGCTGCTCGAGGCACTGAGCGCCGGCGAGCAGCGGAATGCGCAGCGTTGCGAAGTAGCCGGGCGAGACGAATCGGCTGTCCGCCATTACTTTGAGGTTCGGGTCCGATGAACCATCGGTGAAGTCGAGCTGCGTCTCGTACTTATCTGAAACGCCGGGCAGAGTGGCAGCGGTGGCAGCGGATTCCGCGCCGGGCAGATTCGCGAGAGATTGAATTATGCCGTCAATGTGCTGCGTGAGGGCTTTCATGTCGGCCGTCTCGGCCCACGATGCACTCACGTGAAACGTGAGCACATTAGCCGGCTCGAAGCCCGGCGACACGCTCCCCAGCGCTTGAAAACTGCGCAAGAGCAAGCCCGCGCCTGCGAGAAGCGTTACGGCCAGCGCCACCTGCACGCCCACAAGCGTCCACTGAATCGGATGCCGGCTGGAAACCTGCGTCCCGCTATTTTTCGCAAGCGAACCCGCGATGCTCGACTTCGCGGTGCGCCACGCAGGCAAAAGTCCGCAAAGAAAAGTAACAGCCACGGCGCACGCCAGCGAATAGAGCACGATGCGGCCGTCGAGGTGGATCTCGTCCACGCGCGGAAGCCCGCCGGCTAGTGCGCGGAACACGCCCGAGGCAGCGCCGGCCACCAGCAATCCCAAAAGCGCGCCGGCCGCCGCCAGCACGAATACTTCCATCAAAAGCTGCTTCACGATCGCGCCGGTCGAGGCGCCAAGCGAATAGCGGACAGAGATTTCATGCCGCCGCTGCGTGGCGCGCGCGAGCAATAAGGCGATGATATTTGTACAGGCGATCAACAAGAGCAGCGACACGGAGCCGAAGAGAATCCAGAACGATTGCCGGGCTTCGCCAACGATTGTGTCCTTCAGCGGCTCCACCGTGACGATCAAGTCCGCGTCCGGCTTTGGGAATTGCCTACCGAGTTGCGCTTGCACCGTCGCCAGGTTTGCACGCGCTTCGGCAAGCGTGACGCCGCGCTTCAGCCGCCCGATCGTATAGAACCATGTGGACTCGCGACTCTGCGCCACCGGCGCGTCCGGCGCGCTCACCGTCCAGAAGTCGATCGCGCGAAGAGGGGGCGCGGACGCTGGCGGGAGTACTCCAACGATTGTGTACGACCAGTTCCCGACGCGAAGCTTTTTCCCGGTCACTCCCGGATCGCGGCCGAAGCGGCGCTGCCATAAGCCGTCGCTGATGAGTGCCGCGCTCGGCCCGCCCCAGCGCTCTTCTTCGAGCGTGAAGTCGCGCCCGAGTGCGGGTGAGACGCCGAGCGTCTCCAGAAAGCGCGGCGCCACGAGTGCCTGCGTCATTTTTTCAGGCAACTGGCCGGAAATTTCCGAGGCGTCTTCCAGATAAAAGCCTGTGATGGACTGAAACGTCGAATTCATGCGGTTCCAGTCTTCAAGCCGCACTGGCGCGACAAACGTTTCCGGCGTCCGCGCTTTCGCATCGAGCTGGTGGATGCGCGTCAGTGCGTCGCCGTTTGGATACGGAAGCGGTCGCAGCAGCACGGCATCGAGCGCGGAGAAGACGGCGCTATTCGCGCCGATCCCGAGCGCAAGCGTCAACACCACCACGATGCTGAACCCGGGATTTTTGCGGAGCATCCGCAGCGCATAGCGGAAATTGGCCCACGTTGCGTCGAGCCAGAAGCCGCGGCGCTCCGCGCGGCATTCGGCTTTCACGCCTTCGTGCGCCCCAAGCTGTAGCCGCGCCTGCCGCCGCGCTTCTTCCGGCGCCATCCCCGCCCGTATGTTCGCCGCGGTTTGGTGTTCTATGTGGAAGCGCAGTTCTTCGGACATGTTTCGCTCGAAGTCGCGCTTCCTCCGGAATGGAAACCACGGGAACCGCATGCCGCTTCCTCCGCTCCGCCGCTCAAGCGCGCTGCAAAATCTGCGCCACCGCCGCGCTCATCAAATCCCAATCCGCGATTTCTCGCTCGAGTTGCTCGCGACCGAGCTTCGTGAGCGAGTAATATTTCGCGCGCCGATTGTTCTCCGAAGCGCCCCACTCCGCTTGAATCAATCGCCTGCGTTCCAGCCGGTAGAGCGCCGGATATAAAGATCCTTGCTGCACTTGCAGCACTTCTTTCGAAACCTGCTGTATCCTCTGCGCGATCCCCCATCCGTGCATTGGTTCGAGGGCGAGGGTTTTGAGGATGAGGAGGTCGAGGGTGCCTTGCAGGACTTCGACGTTTGGGCTCATGGCTGCTTCCTATGGCGGGCGGAAGACCTTCCGTGCAAATGGTTCCCGGTCCCAGGAGTCGGACCGGTGATAGTTTCACGTGTGGGTTCGGGCATGCATCTCCCTTAGACAATCTACAAGTGCGGAGGGAAGGTGACAGCTTTCCTGTAGAGTGTCAAGGGGAGAGTTTCGGAAGCGCGGTAGAAACCTACCGACGGCGTTTCCGGAGTTAGCGCGGGGGATCGACGAGGAATCTGGCTGCAGTGTACCTTTGGCCCGATCAGCTGCATCGGCTGGAGCGCAACCGGTGACCGCATTGTGGAACGCGCGGTGAGCCTCGGCGCGCTGGTACTTTGGCGTAAACGATGAAGTAAGCCTCTATATTTCTGCGGCTTACGAAGGCTGGTACTGGGACTTGCGTACCGGAATAAATGTGCCGACCGCGCCATTGGTTCTTTTTTCCTTCTCCCACATGCTGATGATGCGGGTTGGGGGCTGCGATGCGGGGACGACGGTTCCGAGAGGAGCCGGGGCACGCCACCCAACCCGTCCAGCCCTCCTGTTGACGTATCCCTCCTGACCCCCGTTGACAGGACGGGCCTAGATGGACCGACCCGCGCAGCTCTTCACCGCGCTTACTCTCTCAACTTATCCGAAGTGATCGTTTGGCTTCTGTTTTGCGTTGTAAGGTCGCGGCTCGTTTGCGCAGCAGACGATAAGCCTCGCAAAATCAGGCAAGTTGCTGCGCGTCAGACATTTGCGAGTGCGGATGAGGAGGCGGGAGCTTGCGACAGGTGTCGCACAGGCCGGACAGCAGGCAAATCGCTACAAGCTATTTGATGGTGTTGCTGCTTTCGCTGTGGCCGAGTTTGGCGCAAGCAGCGGACCTTGAGCCGCAGACGGTCGCCGCGTTCGATCGTTACGCGGCGCTGACGGACGCGGAATTCAGTGCGGAGCTCGCGCGACGCGAGCCGTTTCTTTGGGTCGAGGGATTGCCGAAGGACGACCGCGCGAAAGTGGAGGCGCAACTCCGCGCAGGCGAAGTCGTGGTCGAACGGCTCGAAACGCTCGATCACGGGCGGCCGATTCCGGCGCCAGGCGGATTAATTCATCGCTGGATCGGGACGGCGTTCATTCCGGGCGCGACGCTGGCGCAGACACTCCAGTTCGAGCGCGACTACGATCACCAGCAGGAATTTTTTCAGCCGAACGTGCAGCGATCGAAGATTCTGCGGCACGACGGCGACGATTTCACAATCGAGCTGGTGTTCTACAAGAAGGAAGTGATTACGTCCGCAGTCGATACGGAACATGCTGTGCATTACGGCTCGATAGACGCGACACATGCGTGGAGCCGTTCGCACACCACGCGAATTCAGGAAGTGGAAAATCCCGGTGAAACAAACCCGCGGCTCGCGCCGGAAGGTCACGATCGCGGCTTTCTCTGGCGGATGAATACGTACTGGCGGTTCGAAGAGAAAGACGGTGGCGTCTATGTGGAGAGCCAAAGCATTTCGCTAACGCGCGATATTCCGACCGGGCTCGGATGGCTGGTAGGGCGTTTTGTGACGAGCGTGCCGAAGGATTCGTTGACCTTCACGCTCGAGGCAACAAGGCGCGCGGTGTTGCAGCGGGTTGCCGCGGCACACTGAGACTTTCGTCGCCTGTGGGCAGCGGTGCGGGAGTCCGTCAACGGTGGCCTGCGCAGAAAAGCAAAGCGGCGCTAGAAGAGTGTGGGAGCGAGATAAATGTCCTGGAAGCCGCTGGAGGGGAACGGGACGAGATCGTTGGCGAAGGAGATAAAGACGACGCTGTGGCCGTCGCCGCTGATGGCTGGAACGTAGCTATTGCCGTTGGATGGCTGCGGCGAGGTACCGGCGGGTTGGCTGGCAAGATTCGTCAGTGGCGTGCAAGTGATTGTGGTGGTGACGACGAGGCAAGCGTTACGCGTGAAAATGTTCTCGACGCCATTCGAAACATTCACGCCGAGATTCGACGCCTTGGAAGCAAAGCCGATGATTTCGGCGGTAGTGCAAGTTGAGGTGGTGGCGCCGCAGCCGTTGATGCTCGGATGCTCGCTGAAACCGTTCGCGGGAGTCACGCCGTCGGCGGTGGAAATCAGAATCGTGGACGGGGTGCAGGTGGTGAGCGTGACGTTGAGGCAAGTGTCGCGCACGTAGATTTCCTGGGTCCCGCCGGAGGCGGTGCCAAGGTTCGTGCCAGTGGTGGCGAACGCCACGAATCGGCCGTCGGTGGAAACGGCAGAGTCCAGTGCACCGCTGTTGGCTGGCGTCACGCCGTCGGGCGTGGACATCAGGTAGTTGATCGGCGTGCAGGTGTTGGTGGACTGGCCAAGAGTGGTGACGCAAGTGGTGCGGCGGAAGACCTGCTGCGTCGAGCCGGGATTCGGCGCGGTGGCGCCGAGATTCGTGGCGCTGGAAGTAAACGAGACGTACTCGCCGTCGGTGGAAATGGCAGGATCCGAGCTCGGGGCGTTGCCCGGAGTGACGAGATCGGGCGAGGAAACGAGATAGGTTGTGGGTAAGCACGTGGTAGAGACCAGGCCGCCGCAAGTGGCACGGATGAAGACCTGCGGAGTGACGCCGTCAAAGTCCACGCTCGAAACGAGATTCGTGGCGAGCGACGTGAAGGCCACATATTGCCCATCGGGACTGATAACCGGATTGTAGCTGTCGGCGTTGCCCGGAGTGACGCCGTCCGCGGCGACGGAGACAAGTGTGGTGGTAGGGCTGCCGGGCGCCACGTTGCAGGTTGCCGCGGTACAGACGGGGCCCCAGTAAACCTGGCGGACGCCGCTGGGGACACTCGTCGTAGTAACGAGGTTCGTGGCTTCGGAAGTGTAAGCAACGTCCGAGGCATTTGAGTCGAGCGACGGCTCCCAACTCGGTCCATTCGCATCGGCACCGGTGGAGCTGACGCTGATGATCTCAGTCCTGGGAATACAGGAAGTGCCGAGGCCGAGACACGTGGAGCGCAGAAAAACTTGCGGAGTGGTGGTGCTCTGCGCGAGCAGCAAATTATCGGACATCGACGAGAAAGCCACAAACTGGCCGTTTGAGTTGATCGTGGGTCCGGCGGTGGTAAGCGACGGAATTGAGGTGGAGCAGTCGGAGCCGCAAATTCCACTGAGGGCCGGGAAACCGTTCGGATCCAGATCCACAAGGACGGGCAGGCCGATCGTCGTAGCCGGGTTCACCGGATAGGTGAGGAGGTTCGATTTGCCCCCGCCCGGCGCGGGATTGACGACCTGGATTTGATTTATGCCGCCGACGGACATGTCTGCCGTGGTGAGTAGCGTAGCGAGCGAAGTGGATCCGCCGAAGATCGTGGTTCGCGGCACGCCATTGATCGTGATGTAAGAGTTCGATACGAAAGACGATCCGGCGATGGTGAGCGCAGGCGGCACGGACCCGGCGAGAGTGGCGCTGGGAGTGAGGCCGGAGATTGCCGGGACGGGATTGGTGATCGTGAGCGAGACGGGATTCGAGCTGCCTCCGCCCGGCGGCGGGCTAACCACGGCGATCTGCAACGTGCCGGAATTGGAGACGTCGGACGCGGTGAGAGCCGCAATGAGCGTGGTTGGGCTGGTGAAAGAGGTGGGCCGATTGCTGCCATTCACAGTGACCGTGGAAAGCGAAACGAAATTAGTTCCGTAGACGTAAAGAAGAGCGCTCGAGGTTCCCGTCATCACGCTGGTTGGATTGATGTAAGTGAGCGTCGGGATGGCGGCCTGCGTGGGATTGATGGTGAACGTTAGCGGCTGCGAGATGCCGCCGCCGGGTTGGGGCGTTTCAAGGATCACGGAAATCTGGGCGGGATTCTGGATGAGCGCTGCGGGAATGGTGGCGGTCATTTCGTTTCCCGAGACGAAGATGGCGGCGAGCGGCAGGCCATTCCAAACGACGGCAGTGGCTGGAGTGAGGTGGTTGCCGGTCACCGTGAGAGTGAAGGGAGGCTGGCCGGCCGTGGTGTTGTTGGGCGAAAGCGCGATGAGCGTAGGGGCAGGGTAATTGATCAGCTCCTGACACGATGAGAAAAGCGCGGTGGCAATGAGCAACGCAAGCAGTACAAAGTAGATTCTTCCCCGCAAGTTAACCGCTCCCTAGATGCATTGGCGTTCCCGTCGAAGACAGGGCAATTACACAGACTACTAAAGATGGTCACTCGCAGCAATGGGATGCCTGCGGGATTGCTGGCTTCCGCGGGCAAGCCGCCTAAAGCAGAGGCGGGATCCGGCCGGTTCAAAATCCTGCCCTTCCGTGGAAATATCGGAAGGTCGGGCCGCGCGCGACAAGTGGCATGATGGAAGCCGGCTCGTTCTTGGGACGCTAGGTCCCGGAAACTTTGGGGTCATCCGATGGCGGCTTGGGGGATGGCGATCGTTCGGCGGGCGGCCGAACGCGCGGCAAGGTGTTTCGCCGTGCTGGCTTTGCTTCTCCTTGCGCGGGCAGGCGTCGGCTTTGCGCAGAGCGCGCCTACCGCGACAAGTTCGCCGGCCGACATTACGGCGCAATCACTTTCGACCACACGCAGCATCCAGCCCGGCGATTCCGAGACATCGGAAACGAACGACGACCTTACGCTGTTCCCTCATTCCGAAGACGGGCGCTATTGGATCTCCGGGCAGGTGAACGTGATTCTGCAGTGGCATCCATCGTTCGCCGCGGCTTACAGCGGAACGAACAGCCTGCACTCGACTGCGGAAAACGCGACGTCGAAGCTTTATACGCTTTTCCTGGGCTACCGGCTGACGCACACGACGGAAGTGTTCCTTGATATGGAAAGCGCGGAGGGCCACGGCATCAGCAACGCGCTGGGCCTGGCGGGATTCACGAATCTCGACGTGGTGCGCAACCCCTCGCTCTCCTATTCGCCGTATGTGGCTCGCATCATGGTCCGCCAGATCATTCCACTTTCGCATTGCAGCAAGCCGGCCGATCGTGACGAATTCCATCTGGCGACCACGTTGCCTTTGCGGCGGCTGGAATTCCGCCTCGGCAAGTTCAGCATGGCGGATTTCTTCGACCTGAACAGCTGGGGCAGCGACAGCCACCTGCAATTTCTCAACTGGACCGTCGACAACAACGGAGCCTACGACTACGCCGCCAACACGCGCGGGTACACGGACGGCGCAATCCTGGAGTTCGACGATGATTGGTGGACGGTGCGCTTCGGCGAAACGCTGATGCCGAAAGTGGCGAACGGAATATTTCTCGACGCGGACATCGCGCGGGCGCGTTCGGAGAACCTCGAGCTGGAGGCTCGTGGAAACCTGATCGCGGGGAAGCGCGGCGTCGTCCGAGTGCTCAGTTATCTCAATCACGCCAACATGGGGAACTATCGCGAGGCGATTGAAAATTACTTCGCGGATGGGGAGACCGCTCCGCCGGACATCATCGCGACGCGGATGCAGGGGCGGCACAAGTTCGGATTCGGACTGAATTTCGAACAGGAGATTTCGAAGAACGTCGGCGTCTTCGGGCGCGTGGGATGGAGCGACGGGCGAAACGAATCGTTTGTTTACACCGAGGCGGATCGAACAGTGGAACTTGGGGCCTTCACGAAGGGCGGCTACTGGCGACGGCGGAACGATCGGGCGGGAGTGGCGTTTGTGGCGAACGGGATCGTTGCGGCGCATCAGGAGTATTTGGCGCTGGGCGGGCTGGGTTTTCTATTGGGCGACGGCGGCCTTACCTACGGGCCGGAAAAAGTCGTCGAGGGTTTCTACACGGCGCATATTTGGCGCGGCTTCTTCGCTTCGTTCGATCTGCAGCACATCAACAATCCCGGATACAACATGGCGCGAGGTCCGGCGACGGTGCCGGGCGTGAGAGTGCACCTGGATCTGTGAACGGGACAAGCCACCTTTTCGGCGTTTGCGCGATCAACATTCACGCCGTTACGCTCCCCAGGAAAAGCCCAGACCTAGAGGCCTTTCCATTTTTGCCGGTTCGTTTCGCCGAAGCTGAAGCTTCAGCTCCCCCAAATGAATTGGGGGAGCTCCCGCCAGAAAACCCGACACAAACAAAATTCAACAGTGAACGCGAGGCCCGAAGAATGCTGACGAAGCCGGCGAAACGACGGCGCTATTCGACGGCCCGGCTATTTGGGAGGCTGGGGCAACGCGGAGCTCGCGGCGGCGGTGGCACCGTGTTTCGTCTGGCTTAGTAGATTCACGAACAGGCGATAAGCGCCGGGAACACCGGCCGGCAGCTCGCGGAAAAATGATAGGCCGGTGTAGATGTAGACGCCTTTGCCGAGGCGCGTGTAGACCAGACCTCCTGTGGCTTCAGGCTCGCCTGGATCTTTGAGTCCGAGCACGGGCGTGTATTTCGAATCAAACGTGCCCCAGAAATAGAGGCCGCGCTCCTGCACCCAGCCCTCGAAATCCACCATCGTGATTTTGTTCGGCGAGTTGAGGAGCGGATTCTGAGGCGCCAGGAGTCTCACGGGCGAGTGCGCGTCGGTGACGCGAGCGACTTTGTCGCCCATCTTCGCGGGATACGGCGCGGGCAGAATTTTGTCCCAGGCGAAATCGCGCTGGTATTGCACGACGAGCGAGCCGCCATTTTTCACGTAATCGAGGAGGCGCGCATTGGAGCGCGGCAGATCGCTGCGAAGCTCATAACCGCGGATGCCGACAACGATGGCATCGAAGCGGTTCAGATCGCCGAAGGCGAGCGCAACTTCGTCGAGAAGGTCCACACGAATGCCGAGCTGGCGGAGGACTTCGGGCATCGGGTCGTCGCTATCGGCCGTGATGTAACCGATGTGGAGACCGACCGGAACGTTGAGGTTCAGCACGTGGACGGTCGCGTCGTCGGGCGAGCTCCAATCGCGCGTGGGGAGAGTGGGGATCGGTTCGAGCGAAGTGCGGAAGGATTCGTCGCCAATTTTTGCGAACGGATGAAGCGGATATGCGCCAGGCGCGATGCCCGCCGGCGACGTGACCGAGAAGCGGATGAGTTGATCGCCGGCGGCGGAGAAGTCGAGTGGCGCGATGGGAGTGGCCGACCAACCTTGTGGCGCGTCGATGCCGACGGCGACTTTCGCGGGCTTCGTGCCGTGATAGCGGACGCGCGCGAAGAGCTTCACGGGTTCTGCGCCGCGCTTTTCGGGCAGCATTACTTCGCGAGGCTCGGCGGTGAGCGTGACGGCGGGAACGAGTTCGAGCTGGTAGGTGCGGATGCCGGTGGTGGCGGAGACATGGGCTTCGGCGGATTTCACGATATTGAATTGGTAGCCGTCAACGTTGACGCGAAGCGCAACCTGCACGAGCGGCGGAGGGAAGGGGAGGATGGCGTCGGCGGGCGAATGCGGCGGAGTGGCGTCGGTGGGAACGGCGACATCGAAGTGATAGCTGGTGCGCTGCTGCGCGTCGGCTTTTGAGGCATTCGCGCTATTCGCGTTCGTCGATTCGGCGAGGGTGACGGACCAGCCTGCGGGAGTTTCGAGACTGTATTTATCGACGGACCAATCGACGGGAACGGCGGGGTGATCGTACGAGCGGACGTCGACGGAGAATTTTTCGCCGGCGACGAGCTCGTGCTGATCGGCTTCGACTTCGATCGAGAGCGCGACGTCTTCTGCGAGGGCTTTATCAATGCGCGAGCGGAGCTGATCGATCTCCCAGAGCGCGGCGGCGGAATCGGGGCGAGAGTCGCGCGCTTGCTGGACCTGGAGCGCGAGCTTTTCGCGCAGCGCGGCGATGGTGCTGCCCGTAGCGGCGAGCGATTTCGCGGCGGCGGCGCGGTCGAGTGCGAGAGCTGCTTTCTCGGCCGCCGCGAGCGATTCGTCCGCGGAGGCGAGCGCGGGAGCGAGGACATCCTTCTGCTCCGGGAAGCGATCGGCGAGAGCGGTGATCGGTTCGGCTAGCTTTTGCGTATCGAACTTCGCGCCGGCGTCGTCTTTTTCATTTTCGGTGGAGAGATAAATCGAGCGGCGGAAAAAGGGATTGCCGAAAAATGCGGGCGTGCCTTGCGAGACGTGCATCGCGTGGCCTTCCATGCCCATCAGCGTGTAGCTCTTGCCCCACAACTGCGAGACGCTGTTGACCGGTATTTCGATGCCGCTCGTGGAGCCGAAGGGGCCACCACGCAAGTCGAGCGCGACCTTCCAGGCGGGCAGGCCTTCTGCGATTTGATCGGGGAATTTATTCGGGTCGGCCGCGGCGACGACGGCTTGGGGCGTCAGGATGCCGCTGGCCTGATGCTGGCCGTGGCCGGAGTGCACGCCGCCCCAGCCGTTGATGACAACGTTGGGACGGAACGTGCGGATGGCGCGAGTCATGTCTTCGACGGGAAGTTCGCGCCAAATTTTCATCATCTCGTCGGGGCTCTTCGAGAAGCCGGTGTCCACAGCGCGGGTGAAGAATTGGTGGACGCCGTAGTGCTGACCGGCGGCGAGCAATTCTTCGGTGCGCACGATGCCGAGTTGACCGTCTTGTTCGGGGCCGATGGCGTTCTGGCCGCCCTGGCCGCGCGTGATGGTGAGAAGCGCGACGTCCGCATCGAGTCCGCGAGAAAGATAGGCGAGCAGGCCGGACCATTCATCGTCGGGATGCGCGGTGACGAACATGACGCGAGTGGAGACGCGCGCTTTGCGGATCGCTTCGACAGTGCTGGGCACGGATTGCGCGTGCACGCGAGCGACGAAGAGCATCGCCGCCACCGCGAGAGCGGCGCAAACCGCCAGAACGGGTAAAAGGGGCACCGCGAAGGGCTTCGTCTTCGATTCAACCGGAGAGTTCACCGGGCAATCCTCCTCAAATTTCTGGCGCGCCCTACCTTCTAGCTAGCCGCGACCTTTGCAGCATCGCCTGTGGCACCGTCGAACGGCCACTGCTTCAGGATTCCGGCGCGCGAAAGGTAGACGAGAATACCAGCCACCATGGCGGCAAGCGAGGCCAGCATGGGCTTCTTTCCTGTCGAGATAAAAATACCGATCCAGCCCGCGATCGCGATGATCACGGGCAAAGGGTAAAGCCACATTCGAAAGGGCATGCGCTCGCGTCCCCAGCGGCGCCGCAGGATCACGAGACCGATCGCCTGGCCGACGAATTGGATGAGGCAGCGCATGGCGAGGATGGCGCGAATCACGTCGATGAGGCTCAGCCATAAACAGAAGACGAAGGCTGTGGCGCAGAGCGCAATGAGCGATATGTTCGGGAATCGCTTCGTTGGATGGACTCGTCCGAACACACTGAAGAAATTTCCGTCGAGCGCCGCGGCGTAGGGAATTCGCGAATAGCCGAGCGTGGCGGCGAATACGGAACCGAAAGCGGTGACGAGAATGAGCGCAGTGGCGAGCGCGGCCCAGTGCGCTCCGAAGGTCCGCTCGACGAAGAGGCTGACGACGGCTTTCGCATTCTCCGCCTCCTGCCACGGAATGACGCCCAGGATGCTCGTTTGCATGGCGAGATAGAGCACGGCGATGGCGAGGATCGAGATAAAAATCGCGCGGGGAATATTGCGCGCGGGGTCTTTCAGTTCGCCGCCGAGATTAGCGACGTTGTAGTAGCCCAGGCCGGAGTAGACGGTCTGCACGCTGGCGTGGCCGAGGCCGGCGAAGAAAAGCCAGGAGAGATTCCACGTTCCGGCGGGCACGCTGAAGACTTGCCGCGAGTTGAAATGCGTGGCGCCGCCGTAGATCAGCCATAGGATCGTGCCGACGACGATGACACACAGCACGATCGAGATTTTGCCGACCGTCTGGATTCGGCGGTAGAGGAGTGCGAGCACGAGAAGGACGATCGCGCCGGCCATGGCCTGTTCCAAGTGGCCGCCGAACCAGTTCTCGGTGCGCGTGCCGCTCGTGAAGTAGGTGGCGTATCGGGCGAATCCGAGCGAGCCCGAAGCAACGCTGAGCGGGCCCTGGAAGAGCGTCTGCCAGATGAATAGGAACGACATCAGGCGGCCCCAACGGCCGGGACCGTAGGCTTCGCGCAGAAAAACGTAGCTGCCGCCCGCGGCGGGCATCGCGGCGCCGAGTTCGGCCCAGATGCAGCCGTCGAAGAGCGCGAGCAGCGCGCCGGCGACCCACGCGATCAGGCATTGCGGCCCATGCATCGCCTGGACGACGAAGGGAATCACGACGAACGGGCCGATGCCGACCATGAAAGTCATGTTCAGGGAGGTGGCTTCGGCGAGGCCGAGGCCGCGCTCTAATGTAGGCGTTTCGCTCATTGCTTTCGCTCGTGCAACGCGCGCAAAGCATAGCAAGAAAGGTGATGGCGCTCGCCCGAAAACTGGGCCGACCTGCGCTACCATACGTTGCGGCTGCGCCTATGATCAACGAATCCATGCGGATCGCGTTCGGGCTGGGAGTGACGGCGGCGACAGTGGCGGCGCTCGTCATCGGCTATTTTCGCGCGCGGCGGCGACGATCATTTCCCGCGCACGGGTGGCTAGGAATCGCGGCGCTGGTGCTGGCGGAAGTGGTCATGCTCCGGCACGTAGAACCGGTGGCGACGTATTTCACTCCGATCGCATGGAGCGCGTGCATCCTGGTAATAGACGCCGCGGTGCTGGCGATCACGGGCCGGTCGCGACTGAACGATGCGCCAATCGTGCTGGTGCGCATGGCGGTGCTCTCCATTCCGCTCTGGGTGATTTTCGAAGCCTACAATTTGCGGCTGCAGAATTGGACGTACGTGGGCGTGCCCGCGGAAAAATGGAGAGCGTTTCTGGGATATGGCTGGTCGTTCGCGACGATCACACCGGCAATTTTCGAGGTCGCGGACCTGGTGCAGGCGATCCTGCCGCCGATTGCCTCGCAGCCGCGCAGACTCTCCATCGCTGCTGAAAATGTGATGATGGTCTGCGGCGCTGCGTGCCTGATTCTGCCGCTCGCGTTGCCGCAACGCATCGCGGCCTACTGCTTCGCGCTCGTCTGGCTCGGATTTATCTTGTTGCTCGACCCGATCAACCGCCGGCTGAGCCTGCCTTCGTTCATCGGCGATCTCTCGGAAGGATTTTGGCGCAGATTCATCGGGTTTCTTTTCTCAGGCTGGATTTGCGGCTGGCTCTGGGAATTCTGGAATTACTGGGCTGCCGCGAAGTGGCATTACACGTTCCCGATGTTTCAGAACTGGAAGATTTTCGAGATGCCTGCGCCGGGATTTATCGGCTTCATTCCGTTTGCGCTGGAATGCTTCGCGATGTACGTGACTGCTGCGTGGCTCGCGGGTTGGCTTAAAAGGGTAAAATAACTCCCGTGCTTCGCTGGCTCACTCTTTTGAGTTGCGCCCTCGCCGCCGCGCTGGCCGCGCTCTTCGCGCTGCCATCGTCGGCCCGCGCAGGAACTATCACGCTTCCTCCCGAGGCCCACGAAGCGATGGACAAGATTTACACGGGCGATCCGGACGCGGCCATACCGATCGCACGCCGGCTGCAAGAGCAGAGTCCGTCTCACCCGCTCGGATTCATTCTGGAGGGGGAGGCGCTGTGGTGGAAACGCTACTGCCACGCCTGCGACGTGAAATACGGGATCGTCGAATCGTGGCGCCATGGCAAGGATCCCGGCGACGAGGCGTATCTAGCGCTCGCTGATAAGGCGATTCGCCTTTCGCAGGCGCGGCTCGCGCAGACGGATACCGCTGAAATGCGCGTGTATGCCGGGATCGGATGGGCGCTGAAGGCGCGGCTCTATTCTGTGCGAGGCGAGAATCGCAACGTGGCGCGGGCCGGCGTGAACGCGCGGTCTGAAATGCTGCGGGCGCTGGACCTCGATCCCGAAATGGGCGATGCGACGGCCGCACTCGGCCTTTACAACTACTATGTGGACACTCTGCCCGGCATCGTGCGCGTGCTGCGCTTTTTCATGGGGATTCCCGGTGGCGACAAGCAGAAAGGCGTTCAGCAGATGAAAGAGGGCATGACGCACGGAGTGCTCCTTGCCGTGGACATCCGCTTCGCGCTCGCGCGCGGGCTGCGCCAGTACGATGAAAAATATCAGGAGGCGCTCGACGTGGCAGAGCCGCTCGGCGAGCGGTATCCGCAGAATGCGATTTTCCAGCTGCTGCTCGGCAATTTGAATACGGAGCTCGGGCGACGGGAGCGCGCCGCCGTTCATTTCCGCGCCGCATTGAGCGATGCCGTGCCGGACGAGGCTTGCGCCGGGCGAGTCCGCGAAATTGCTAATTCCTTCCTGAATTCTCCCAACTGAAAGCGACCGGTCGCCAGCCGGGCAGCGCTTAAGGCTGCAGCTTCATCCAACTTTGTGGAACTTATCAGCCGCTTCGACGGCAAGACCCTCAGGGAGTTTCTGCCTCGACCCAAACAGGTGCCACAGATGCGTTTTCATAGATTTGATTTCTCGGCCAAAAGCCTCGCAGTGTCAGTCCGATCGTTGGCGCTGGCTGCGATCGTATTTCTTGTTCCTTACGCCTCTTCGCAGGGCAGACAGCAAGGAACGCCGCAGCAGGGAGCGTCGGGCTCGACGCCGCAATCTTCGCAACAGCACGGTGCAACCCCAGCGGCTGCGCCGAGTGCCGCGCCAACATTGCCGCAGGCGAAAATCACGGATGACGTGCGCATGGTCACCGTGTATGCCACGGTGGCCGACAAGCATGGCAAGCTCATGCCCGATTTGACGCGCGGCGACTTCACGCTCTCGCAGGAGAGCCAGCCCGAGCAGATCGCGTATTTTGCGCGCGAGAAGGATTTGCCGCTCACGATCGGCCTGCTGATCGACACTAGCCGCAGCCAGCAGACCGTGCTGCCGCAGGAGCGCACAGCAAGTTACTCCTTCCTCGACCACATGCTGCGCGACGAAAAAGATCGCGCGTTCATCATCCACTTCGATCAGCAGGTGGAGCTGCTGCAGGACCTGACTCCCTCGCGCCCCAAATTGAAAACAGCACTCGATAATCTGAACGCGCCGCAACTGGAGCGGGCGAGCGATAGCGACAGCCAGGGGCACTCGAATCATGGCGGCGGCACGCTGCTTTACGATTCGATCTTTCTCGCGTCGAACGAGCTGATGAAAAAGGAGAAAGGGCGCAAGGCGCTCGTGATTCTTTCCGACGGCGTGGATCGAGGCAGCAAGGAGTTGCTGTCGGACGCGATCGAAGCGGCGCAGCGCGCGAATACCGTGATTTACGCGATCTATTTCAAGGGCGATGAGCCGCACGATTACGGCGGCGGTCATCACGGCGGATGGGGCAGCGGTGGAGGTGGCGGCGGGCCGTATGGGCAGCACGGCGGCGGACACCGCTATCCGCAGGAAGATCGTCCGGATGGGAAGAAAATTCTCGAACGGATCGCGAAGGAGACCGGCGGGCGCCTCTTCGAGGCTACAAAGAAGCAGTCAGCGGACGACATCTACACGGAAATCGCCGAGCAGCTACGCGATCAATATATTTTGGGCTACTCGCCGCAGAAGGATCAGGCCGGCGAGGGCTATCACAAGATTCAGGTGGCAGTGAAGAACAAAGACCTCACCGTGCAGGCGCGCGACGGTTATTACGGCGAGTGACGCTGGCTTCCTCTCAGAACGATTTCCACGAGTAAGGCAACGAGACAGCTATGCGCGCGCGGATTCTTCCTGTTCGAAAGCGTGGTAGGAGGAGCGGACGAGCGGGCCGGATTCGACGTGCTTGAATCCCATTTGCTCGCCGAGGCGCTTGAATTCGGCGAACTCGTCGGGATGGACGAAGCGCTCGACGGGCAGATGCTCGGGCGTCGGCTGCAGATACTGGCCGAGCGTGAGGATGTGCGTGCCCTGCGCGGCGATTTCTTCCATCGCGGCGAGCACTTCGTCGCGCGATTCGCCGAGGCCAAGCATCATGCCGGTCTTGGTGGGCGTATCAGGCGACATCTCACGCACGCGGCGAAGCAATTCGAGCGAGCGCTCGTAGACGGCGCCCTTGCGCACGCGGCGATAGAGTCGCGGCACGGTTTCCATGTTGTGGTTGAGCACCTCCGGGCGCGCGTTGATGACGGTCTCGAGCGCGGGCCAGTGTCCCCGAAAATCCGGGATGAGCACTTCGACGCGGCAATCGGGCAAGCGCCTGCGGATTTCGGCGATCGTGCGCGCGAAGATCGCGGCGCCGCCGTCCGGCTGGTCGTCGCGATTCACGGAGGTGACCACGGCGTAGCGCAATCCCATTTGCGCGGCTGCTTCCGCCACGCGCTCGGGTTCGTTTTCTTCCGGGGGACCAAGCGGCTTTCCGCTTGGCACAGCGCAGAAGCCGCAGGCGCGCGTGCAGATGTTGCCGAGGATCATGAAGGTTGCGGTCCGGTGTTCCCAACACTCGCCCATGTTGGGGCAGCGCGCGCTTTCGCAGACGGTGTGAAGGCCTTGCGTGCGCATGATGCGCTTAAGCTCTTGATAATTCGGACCGCCGAAGAATTTCACGCGCAGCCAGGAAGGGCGCGGATGCGCCGGGGGCGGCGTGGAGGAATTTGAAAGGATGGTGAACGGCGTAGCCATTGTGGTCAGTCCGCAGAGATCATTTTACAGGCATCCATTCGCTCAAACAATCGGCGGGATCAGCCGATAGAATCTTAGTAACGTTGCGTTAGGCCGCGCCAGGGCACCGGCGCAACCCACCGATTTCGCCTCGAATCGATTCAAGTCTTTACTACCCCTGCCGATACGCCCAATAGGACCTTGAGGCCTTTGCGGCCCGGCAGCCGCGGCGTGGGAAATATGGTCAGAAATTCCACGCCTAAGTTGCCACTTCGCAATGGCTTAGGGGCCGTCGAAGGAGGGCGCCATGGCGTCCATTACATTTCTGCCAGGTTCCGTTCCGATCGAGACGCTGAACGGAAGCCCGGGTGAGCAAGGAGCTCCTGGCGCTCCCGTCACCAACGCAAATCAAGCCCAAAACGCACCCGCTCCGGCTGACACAGTGGTGCTCACCGGACGCATCGCAGAAACGCAGCTGAACGGCTACAACGCGAACGGAGCGCAAACCGACCAAGCGGCGATTTACGCACCGCCAGTTGGCGTCTTCGGCCGCCAAGGCTCGGGGACGGCGATACCGCAGGCGCAACCAGCGCTGCCCACCCCCACCGGCGCGCCACAGACGCCTCAGCCAATCGCACAAGCGGCCGCGGCAGCGTCGCCCACAACTGGAACGGCGAACTCGGCAGACCCAGCAATCGCGGCTGCCGTAGCTGCAAATTCGCAACCGAATGCGAACGGCGGAGACGCGGCGGCTCCCGCCGGAGGCAACGGCAACACGCCGCAACAGCAACTGGCGCATCTCGACCAGACGCTGCAGCAGCTGGGCATCGATCCGCAGAGCATCAGCCTGTTCAATCGGATGGGGATGCTGCTCTACGCGAACGATCCCGCGGCGCTGCGCGTGATGGTGCAGGAAATTCAAAACGGCGCGCAGGGCGCGCAGTCGACGCCCGCGAATCCGACGGCAGGCCAGACGGCGCAGACCGCTCCAAGTTCAGCGAACCAGGCTGTTCCTGAAGCGCAGGCTCAGGCCGTGGCGCAGGTTGTGGCGATCGCGCCAGCCGCGCCCGCAAATTCGGGTCAGGTGCCGCCAGCCAACCGAGCTCAAACCCAACCTCAACCTCCCGCCCCGGCCCCCGCTCAAATCCAAGATCAAAATTCGACTTCGGCTGGCGGCGCGCAATCGCAGCAGGTGCTCACGCAGTTCGCGGCGAACGGAGCGCAAGAAGCGGCACAGAATAACAACGGCGCGGGGCCGGCGAATCATCCCGCGCATCCAGAGGCAGGGAATCAGGCGGCAAACGCCCAGAATTCCATTCCGCCGCCGAATGCCAATTCCGGGACACCGGATGCCCACGCGGCCAGCGGAAACCCGCAAACAATCAACGCAGCGGCGCAATTCGAATCTCTTCAGTTTACTTTCTCCGAATTCGGCAGCCAGAATTCCCAGTCCGGCGATCAGAACAGCGGATTCGGCGCGAACGGGCAGGGACAAACTCTGAACATCACGGTGTAAATCCCCCTGTAACCCCCTCTCTCTTACTGTTCAAATCGCGCCACGGGGTTCAACGCTAGAGTGTTGTATTCTTACAACACATTGAATTATGTTTTGTACGCAAGCGTTGTAAACTACTGACTGGCAAGGGATAGTTTTGCCGGCGTGGGCCCGCAAAGTGCAGTCATAAGACGGGCGAAGATTGAAATGGCGTATCAACAGACAATTCGGCGACCAGCTGAGATCGAAGGCATCGGACTGCATACGGCCGTGAAGTGCCACGTGCGACTGGTGCCGGCACCGGCGGACACAGGCATCGTCTTTCGCCGCACGGACCTCGACAACTTCGAGATCGAAGCGCACGTGCGCAACGTGGCGCGCGTGAGTTACGCGACGAGCTTGATGAAGCAGGGCGTGCTGCTCTCAACCACCGAGCACATTCTCGCGGCTCTTTATTCGTGCGCGATCGACAACGTCTACGTAGAGCTCGACGCGCTCGAATTGCCGATACTGGATGGCTCTTCGAAGCCGTTTATTGACCTGCTGGCGGCGACGGGCACCCGGCGGCTGCGCAGGGCGCGGCGGTTCATCCGCGTGGTGAAGCCGCTGGAATTTTCAGACGCTGGGCGGCACATCGGAATTTATCCTTGCGAGGAATTTCGAGTTCATTGTTACGTCGACTACGATCATCCGAACGTGGGTCCGCAGGAAGTGGAGATGGTGGTGGATCGCGAGTCGTTCAGCAAAGAACTGGCGCCGGCGCGGACGTTTGGATTCGTGAAGGACTTTCAGGGCCTGCGCGCAATGGGGCTGATTCGCGGCGGCTCGGTGGAAAATGCGATCGTGCTCGACGACCAGACGATTATGAATGGCCCGCTGCGTTTCCCCGACGAATTTGGCCGCCACAAGGCGCTCGATTTGATCGGCGATCTGGCGCTGGTCGGGAGGCCGCTGCAGGCGCGCATCGTCGCCCACAAGGCCGGGCATGCCTTGCATACGCAGCTCGTCACACGGTTGCTCGCAGACCGTTCACTCTGGGTGGAAACGACTGAAGAACGTGCATCTGCATCGACGCACTCCGCAATCCCTGCTTCGCTCCCCGCCACGCAGTAAAACTTCCTAACTGGTGAGTTGTGACTGCTGATTGGTGAAAATACCCAATCAGACGGTGATCCCAGGCGACCCGCTTGCCTAGCCGAAGTTCCAGGGCCGCCCGAGGTTCAAGAGTCGGATCTTGTGGCGCGTTTTGCGATTTGCAGGATGGCGGCCGCACTACGATCCACGTCATCTTCCGTGGTGGCCCACGACGAGACGCTAATCCGCATCGCCGTATGGCCGTGCCACTCGGTGCCGCCGCACCAGCAGGTGCCGTCGCGCTGAACTTCCGCGATTACTTTCTTCGTTGTTTCCGCACTTCCGAAGGACACCAGGACCTGGTTCAGTTCCACTCGATTGAGGACGGCGAGGCCTGCTGCGCGCAAATGATCCGCGAAGCGCGAGGCGAGTAGGCACGTGCGCTCAATCGTCTCCGCAAGGCCGCGCTTGCCGAGGCAGCGAAGGACTGCCCAGATTTCGAGCGCACGCGCGCGGCGCGAAGCTTCGGGAGTGTAGTGAAACGGTTCGCGATTCTCCGACACCTGCAAATACGAAGCGCTGAGAGCCATGGCGTTGAGCAGATAACGAGGCTCGCGAACGAAGGCGAGTCCTGAGTCATACGTGACGTTGAGCCATTTGTGGCAATCGGTCGCCCACGAATCGGCGGCGGAATAACCGGCCATTAAGTGAGCGCGCGCGGGCGCCGCGGCGGCCCACAGGCCGAAGGCGCCGTCAACATGAACCCATGCGCCGGCATCGCGCGCTCGCGAGCAGATTTCTTCCGCGGGATCAATTGCACCGGAATTTGCGTTGCCGGCCTGGATACAGACGATCGTGCGGTCGTTGAGTGCCGGCAGTTGGCTTGGAATGATGCGCCCTTGATCGTCGGAGGGCACTCGGACGACGCGAGATCTGCCATAACCCAGCAGCCACAGCGCCTTTAGCGCGGAGACGTGAACTTCATCCCCGACGACGATCGTAAGCGGCGGTGCGCCGGTGAGGCCTTCTTCCTCGACGTCCCAACCGGCTCGCGCAAGCAAAGCGTGACGGGCGGCGGCTAGGCAGGTGAAATTCGCCATGGTGGCGCCGGTGACGAAGCCGACGCCTGTGCTCACCGGCAAGCCGAGTAGTTCGCGAAGCCAGGGGAGCGTGATGTCTTCTACGGTGGCGCAGACGGGAGACATCACTCGCAGGCCGCAGTTTTGGTCCCAAGCGGCCGAAAGCCAGCTCGTCGCGAGCGCGACGGGAAGCACGCCGCCAACGACGAAGCCGAAGTACCTGCCGCCGGTGGTGGCGACGGTCGAGGGAGAGCCGACGTCGTCAAGAAGGGCGAGAACCTCTTCGGGCGGCGACGCGGATTCCGGCAGCGGGCCGCCGAGCGAGGCGAGACGAGCCACATCTACGGGTCGCGGATTCACGGCGCAGTCGTGCGCCTGCGACACATAGCGCGTGGCGCGCAAGAGGGCATCGTTCAGGAGATCATTGGTCGAATACTTGGCTTGGGGCATAGAGTGCGATTGTAGCGCTGCCGGAAGCGGCACATGGGCGAACGCCAGAGTTGCGCGGGATGCCGATTGCTACTAATTTGGCTGGCACGGCCGAGGGGCGATTGGGGCGCTCGCGGCGGGCCGTCCGGAGGAAATTCAATGTCACGATGGATTTTTGCGATGATACTGGCGTGTGGACTGGACGCGGCGGCGGGCATTTCCGCGCACGCGCAGAATCAGCAGACGGCTCCAGCGGCGCAGAGCAGCCAAACGCAAACTGCTGGAGCGCAAAATGGCCAAGCGCAGAGTGGACAGAGTTCGACGGGCGCCGCTCAATCAGGACAATCGCAGAGCACACCGCAAAATCCGCCATCGCCCGCGATGCCTGCTCCTCCTCCCGCGGCGCGCGCCACGGATGTTGCTTCACCTGACGCGATTCTGGCGGCGACGTACGACGTGATCTCCGGTCCGGCGGGACAGAAACGGGATTGGGATCGCTTCCGCTCGCTCTTCTTGCCGGGCGCGCATCTGGTGGCTGCGGCGAAGCGACAGGATGGCACGCCTGCGCTTTTCAACGTCACGCCCGATCAGTATGCGGCACGCGCCGATGGCTATTTCGAGAAGAGCGGGTTCTTTGAAAAGGAATCGGCGCGGCACGCGGATCGCTACGGGAACATCCTGCAGGTGTTCAGCACGTACGAGTCGCGGCATGATTCCACCGACGAGAAGCCATTCGCGCGCGGAATCAATAGCTTCCAGCTCTACTACGATGGAACGCGTTGGTGGGTGGTGAATATTTTCTGGCAGGAAGAGACGCCCGAGAATCCAATTCCGAAAGAGTATTCGCCCGCAGGAAAGTAACGAAGAAAATAGAAACGGGAAAATTGAAAATGGACCGAAGCTCGTCGCGAGCCTTGCGAGCGAGTGGCTCGGGTTGCCAGCCTATTTTGGCTTTGCGGCGGTAGTGGGCGACTGCGCCGCCGGCGCGATCGCAATGGGAATGGGCGACGGCTTGAGCGCTTCCGTCACTTCCGGTGGTAGTTTGTCGGCGTCGGCCATCAGCGCCGCGACCTGCCACATCTGATCCTCGCTGAGCGATGCGCCGAACGAGGGCATGCCGGTGAGGCGGATTCCGTTTTTCACTTTCCAGTAGGTGACGCCGGCGGGATCGTCCGTGACGGTCTCTTCTTGCGTGAAAAGCTGCGGCGCATGCGGAAACATTCCCTTCGAAGCTGCCGAGGCGGGCTGGTTCGGAAGCCCGTGGCAGAACGCGCAATTCTTCTGATAGACCTGCGCGCCGCTGGCTAGTTCGGCTGAGGACATGTGGGAGACGTCGCGCTGCGGCGCTTGCTTCCCGATGCGCGCGTGGAGCGCCGTGCTCGCAATCTTTTCTTCGTATGGAAATGGCGCGTCCGTGGCAGCTACAGGCATGAAACTGCTGCGGATGAACAGGAACCCAAAGAGCGGCAGAGCAACCAGAGTCACAAGAATTCCCAGCACGAAGTTCTTCATGCCACATCCTTTCCGCGAAGTGCGGGTTTTCCGGGCCCGCTCGATATCCTTAACACAGGTACGCGAAAAAGCGCCAGCTCGGATTGTCTCGCGCGGCGATGCCAGAATTCCGGCTTGCCATTCGTCGGTTAGACGCGAAGAATATGGCGCGTTTTGCTTTGCCATTAGGAGTGAAACATGTTTCAAAACGACTTGCTGAAGGGGCGAACGATTTTCATCACGGGCGGCGGGACCGGGCTGGGGCGCTCGATGGCGCTGCGGTTCGCCGAGCTGGGCGCGAATCTATTTTTGGTTGGGCGGCGCGGCGAGCCGCTGAAGGAAGCGGCCGACGCGATTCGCGCGAAGGGAGCGCGCGCGGCAACGGCGCAAGCGGACGTGCGCGATTTTGCGGCGGTAGAAGGCGCGATCGCAGCGGCGGAGAAAGAATTCGGGCGCGTGGACACGCTGGTGAACAACGCGGCGGGAAACTTCATCGCCCGGACCGAAAAGCTTTCGCCGAATGCCTTCAACGCGGTAACCGGTATCGTGCTTCAGGGATCTTTCTACTGCACGCTCGCGCTCGGGCGGAAATGGATTGCGGCGCGGCAGCCGGGGAACGTGCTGAACATCGTGACGACGTATGCGTCGGCGAATTGCGGATCGGGCTACGTGGTGCCGTCGGCCTGCGCGAAGGCCGGCGTGCTGGCGATGACGCGATCACTCGCGGTGGAATGGGCGAAGCATCGCATCCGGCTCAACGCCATCGCGCCGGGGCCGTTTCCGACCGAGGGCGCGTGGTCGCGACTGCTGCCCTCGAAAGATTTGGAGGAGCGCGCGCGGACGTATCACCCGATGAAGCGCTTCGGGAAACACGAGGAGCTGGCCAACCTGGCGGCGTATTTATTGAGCGAGCAGGCGGAATACGTGAATGGAGAGTGCGTGGTGATTGACGGCGGATTGTGGCTGCGCGGCGCGGGCGAGTTCAACGACTTCGTGGATCTGCCCGATGCGGCGTGGGACATGCTGGAAGGCGCGCGGAAAAAGTAGATCAACCAAGAACTGCCAGGCTTCACCGCCGAGGCCCGCGTTCGTCCGCCGCGGCGTACTTCGGCGGGCAGGCGCTCCCTTCGGCTTCGGCCAGGGCAGGGAGAACGCAGAGAAAACCTTCCGGGACGTCAGTGAACGAATTCGGGCTGCTCGCCTTTCGACCACGGGTCGTAGGTGAGCGCGAAACGGACGCGATCGGGAACCGCCGGGTGGTCGTAGAAGAGAAACACCTCGACGGGATTGGGATCCGGATCGGCGAGGTCAATCTCGCCAAGAATCTGGAATGATTGCGCCGCAACCTGCGAGGAATCGGGCGTGAGGCCGTGCGTCACTTCGAGCCCGTATTGATCGGCCTGGTGTTCGATGTGGCGGCTAAACGTGCTGCCGATGGGACCGCCGATAAACTCAAAGATAGCGATTAGAAACAGCAGCACTGGAAGCGAAGCCCAGTCACCCACGCCTTCAATCTTCCAATCGGCGCCGTATGCCGAGAGCAGCCCGCCAATAGCGCGGAACAGCAGATAGAAAAGCACGAAGAGGCCGACGTACGCGAAGGCGATGCCTTTGGGTATGTGATTCAGCACGTAGTGACCCATTTCGTGGCCGGCGACGTAGACGATTTGCGGCGTGTTCATTTTTGCGATGGTCGTGTCCCACACGACGATGCGCTTCGAAGCGCCGATGCCGGTGACGTAAGCGTTGAGCTCCGTGGTCTTCTCGGAAGCGTCCATCCAGAACATGCGCTCGGGCGGAATATTTTCGCCGGAGCGCTCCACCATTTTTTCAAGGGCCTGCGTGAGTGCGAGATCCTTTTGCGAGAGAGGCTCGAATTTGTGGAATAGCGGATCCACAACGAGTGGCTGCGCAAAAACCAGGACCACTACAATCGGCAGCGAGACCAGCCAACAGAAGAGCCACCACCGGCGCGGGCTCCAGCGAATCAGCGAGTAGAAAATCCAGACGAGAATGATTGCGAGAAGGATTGTGAGGATCTCGCCCTTCGCCCAGTCCATCAGCCACGAACTCCAGCTCTGCACGCTGAGGCCGAAGCGGCGAAGGATGTGTTCGCGAACTACATCGAGCGGAATATTTAGGACGCCGATCGCCAAAATCAGCGGTGCGGTGAAAATCGCGGCTTGCAGCAAACGGTTCGAAGCGGTTTGCTCTGCACGATCGCGGAATTTCGGGCCGAGCTTCCACTTCAGGATCAACCACAGCACGACGAGCGCGTAGACGAACGAGATCAGCATTCCCCAGAAGGCGATGTGGGCGAGCGAATGCGCCTTTTGGGCCAAGGCGGGCGGAAGCGTGTAAGCGGTCACCCGCGCGTTCGAAGGGTGCGGCGCGGCTGCCTGCAAGACATCCACCGAATGGGCGCGTGCAGGCGATTGCTGTTGCGCGATTATCGTGCCATTGGCGACGGAGTCAGCTCGAGCGGCGACGTGTGCCAGAGGGAGACCGGGCGGAATTGCAATCATCAGAACGAGGAACACGACCTTCTTCATTGGCACTCCGGCGAAAACAGCCGGCTTACAAGCAGCAGCCGGGAACTCGAGAACAATTCTACATAACGGCGCGAGTATGCCGAGTCGAGCGCCACGGCGCAAGCGCCGCGACTCTGGCCGGGGCGGGTGGCCGAAAGGACAGGTTGCCTCTTTGGGCGCGAGCGCCGCGGCCGATTGGCGCGGGCCGCGCGCGGCGGCTACTATGGAGCTTGGCAACCTGCCGCTGGGAGACGTACGCCATGAAGATCGCACAATGGGGACTCGTGATTCTGCTCGCTTCGCCGGCAGGAGCGACCGTCGCGCAGTCGCAGCAGGACCAAGCGCCCGCTCCGCAGCAGCAGCCGTCTGCCCAGGGCCAGAGTGACAGCGGCCAGAAACCCGACGCACTCGCCGACGCCGCACGCCACGCGCGCGAGGAAAAGAAAGATCCAGCGAAAGCGGCGAAGGTGTGGGACAACGACAGCATGCCGGCCGTTGGCGGTACGATCAATGTGGTGGGACAAGCCGCGCCGCCCACTCCGGATGACACCGCGGCAAATCAAGCGAACGGACAGGCGCAGAACGGGCAAGCGCAGGGTGCTGCCGGCAACGCGGGCGCCGCGCAGGGCAACAAGTCCGCCAGCGCTCTCACCGCAGATCTGAACTCAGCGAAGGCCGAACTCGAGAGCGCGCAAAAGGATTTGGATCTGCTGCAACGGAAATTCGCGCTGGATCAACAGACGTTCCTCAGCAATCCTGGCCATGATTCCGACCGCGAGAGTGCCGCGGGCCTTAAGAATCAGCAAGATTCGATCACCGCGAAGCAGCAAGATGTTGCGGCCGCGCAGAAGAAAGTCGACGACCTGCAACAGAAGCTGACCGCTGCTGGCGGGCCGACCAAGCAGTAACACTGGAACCAGGCCACCTGAAAAGCGAAAAACCGTCCGACCCGCCGTTCGCGCCCGCCTGAAACCCAACCCCAAGTAATGGTATACATTTTTCTTGACACACTAGAACCGCCGTCGCACAATCCGGCCGTATTCACCGTGCTGTAACAAATCGTTGCGGGGTGAAACACGGATGCAATATTTGCCCGGCTGGACCGTGCAGTGCTTGAACCCGGAATGTTCGGAGCGCGGACATTGGCTCCGAATCCAGGATGCGTCCCAGGAACATTGCGGCCGTTGCGGCGCGCCGCTTCACAACGTGCCGCCGCCTCTGGCGCCGCGCTATCGAATGCGGGCACGGCTGGCGAACTATCGCCGCGTCGCGCGGCCTCGCTGAACGATTTTCTGAAGTGTGCGACGCACGAGTTTCGCAGCTGGTGATTTAGCTCGGCACCCAGCGGAATTGGCGGCGGCTCGGCTGCTCTGGAGCAATTGGCAGGAGCAGTTTCGTACCCGCACTTCATCCCGGTGAAAGCCGGCCGGATGAAGCGAACCGCAGCCCCCTCAGAGGAAGAAAAGCCCGGTCCCGCGAAAGCGAGACCGGGCTTTCTTGTTTCTGCGCAGCGAGTGGCGGCTTAGAACGTCAGCCGGGCGGAGATCTGCAGAATCCGCTCAGGGAACGTGCTGGTGATCTG
>Ga0210383_10000743_pt1 | contig 29523 bp, 24 predicted proteins | sample IncBWC14OmetaG_FD_160072 | JGI IMG/M metagenome (GOLD analysis project Ga0210383, IMG submission 160072) | Forest soil microbial communities from Barre Woods Harvard Forest LTER site, Petersham, Massachusetts, United States - Inc-BW-C-14-O ... | reverse complement strand
CAGCAGGGTTTCGATCACATGTTCGGTCTCGGGGCGAGGGATTAGGACAGCAGGCGAAACGATGAAGTCCATGCCCCAAAATTCCTGATGTCCGGTGATGTATTGTGCCGGGACTCCGCGGGAGCGTTGGGCGAGCGCTTCCTCGTAGCGGACTTGCTCTTGGTCGGTGAGTGCGCGCTCGGGGTGAGCAAAGAGATGGGCGCGGTCGCAATCCAGAATAAACATTAACAGCAGCTCGGCGTTCATGCGGGGCGAACCAACCTGGGCCGCAGCGAGGCGGTCGACTGCCGATGTTATTGCGTCTTTCAGGAGCACGATGCTATTTGAACACAAGCGTCGAAGGCTGGATTTTCCGACACTCTGGTAACTTTTCCGTCCGCGAGGCGGATGTTAGCTTCGCGGTATGCGAGTAAGGTGGGGCTTGTGGGGTTTGGCGTGCGCCATTCTGATCGGCACGATGGCGTATGGTCAGAGCATGCCCGGCGAAATTGTGGGGCAAAGACTTCCGGTGCCGGGAAGGCCTGTAAGCGGCACAACCAGCCAGCTATCGGAAGTTGAACGCGAGATGGTCGACCATCTGCCGGCGCAGCAGCAGGCCGAAAGGCTGTTGCAGTATGCCATCTCGCACCACCACGGCGCCACCGACGAGATCAAGGTTCGTGTAAAACAATGGCGCGGGCAACTCAAACAAACCCACTCGCTGGTCACGCTTATGGACGTGGCCATGAACGGCGACGATCTGCGGGTGCGCGCGGCTTGTTTCGAGATTGATTTGGCTGTCGCTAACTTGCCAAAAAATTCGGAGACGGCCGAGACGTTGCTGCAGTTGGCGGAGAGCGATCCGCAGCGGACGGAATTCAGCATCTGGTATCTCGGGCGCCTTGCTAATCGAGGAGTGGAGGTTGATCGCATCCATGCTCAGTTGCGCGTCTGGTCCCATTCGGAGAGCGAACCGGTGCGGCTGCGGGCGGTTTCCGCAATCGCGGATATCGGCACGGACGATACCGTTCCGGAGCTGGTGGAAGCCTTCCATCACGATCCCGCGTTTCGAGTGCGGATTGACGCCGCTGGATGTGGACTGGCTCACTGCGGCATGCTGACTCGGGCGCAGCGAATGCAATCCGTGCCTGGGCTTATTGAGATGGTCGAGGATAAAAAGCTTGATGCCGAGACTGTGAAGTATGGTTACCGCGCCCTGCGGGAGATCACCGATCAGGACGTGGGTGATGAACCTGCGCTATGGCGCGAATGGTATGCGGCGAACGGAGCGGAGACTACCGAACGCTTTCGGCAGTTTCAAAAGATGATGGAATCACAGCCTTAGGCGCTGTGTTGATCTTCAGTCACATCCTAGTATCCGCTTCGGGCTGGCTTGAACCCTTCTGCGTGCAGCCCTAGAATGGATTCAGGATGCACATGCACAGCCATGGCGGGGGCGAGCGAACCTCCAAGGTTCTGCGAATCTCGCTGGCCGTCACTTTGGCGTACATCTTGTTGCTGGTAGTCGCGGGCGTCCGCGCTCATTCTCTGGCACTGCTTTCTGAGGCTGGACACAACCTTTCCGATTTCGTTGCACTTCTGCTTTCGCTGGTTGCGGTGTATCTGGAATCGCGTCCGCCGAGCGCCACGAAGACTTACGGCTGGCATCGGGCAGGAGTGCTGGCGGCACTGGTCAACGCCGGATCGCTGGTTGTGGTCGCATTCCTTATTTTCTACGAAGCGTTCCGACGGCTGCAGAATCCGGAGCATGTACATGCCAGCACCATGATCTGGGTAGCAGCGGCCGGCGTCCTGATGAACGGAGTGATTGCGCTGCTGCTCTATCGCTCGAGCCGCGACGTCAACATTCGCAGCGCCCTGTTGCACGAGATTGGCGATACGGTTTCGACGGCTGCGGTCATCGTTGGCGGCTGGGTGATTCTTGCGACCGGGCAGTACTGGGTTGATTCGGCGCTGTCGTTCGGCATCGGCGCATTGATTCTGTGGTCGGGGTTCGGCATTTGCCGCGAGACCCTCAACATCCTGCTGGAAGGAACGCCGCGCGGTGTCCGGCTGGATCGGGTCGAGGCTGCGATGCGAGCGGTCGAGGGCGTAAACGATGTTCACGATCTGCATGTGTGGAATATCGGTTCGGAGACGCGGGCGCTGTCTTGTCATATTTCGATCGCCGATATTCCGCCGTCGGTCAGCGAGCGGATTCTGCGGGATGTGAAACAACGATTACATGAAGAGTTTCATATCGACCACACGACCATCCAGTTTGAGAACGTGATCTGTGAAGTGGCGCACGGTTGCGTGATTCCAGTGAGCGAAGAGCATGGGCACGAACACTGAATTCGTTAGCACTTAGCTGTCAGCAATCGGCGTTCCCGCCGATAAGCTGATACTGTGGCTAAGCGCGTAAGTAACCGTGGGCCTGCTTCTCATAAATTGCTTGCGCGGTTTCAATCGTGTCCGCATCTTCTGGTGGTTTGTCAGTTCTGATCCTTACGATTCTGGGGAAGCGTAGCGCGTAGCCGCTTTCGTGCCGGTCGGAGCGCATCATGTTGTTGAAAGCAACTTCCAGCACGATTTTCGGCTCGACTACCAGGCGGAAACCCTGGTCTTCAACCGTGTGTTCCAGAAACCACTTTGTCATGTCGGCGATTTCGGCGTCAGTCAGGCCGGAATAGGCTTTGCCGATATTTACCAGGCGGTCGCCGTCGCGTACGGCAAAGGTGTAATCGCTGAGCACTCCGATGCGCTTGCCGTGGCCATATTCGACCGCCGTCACCACCACGTCGAGCGTAGCCAGTTCTCGTTTCAGCTTGAGCCATGATTTTCCGCGACGGCCAGGAGTGTAGTTTGACTCCGGATTCTTGATCATCAACCCTTCGTTGCCGCGGGCTTGGGCCGCGTCGAATAGTTGATCGAGTTCCTGCGCCGACGACGCGTGAAACACCGGCGCGCGGAAAACCTGGGCGGCGGCACTGGCGGGCGCAGACGATCCCAGCATCAATCGGCCTTGCGCTGCGGCAGACCTTGCGTGGGTTGGAATTCTAGGAGAGGCCAACAACTCGTCGAGTATCTTTGCCCGCTCTCTCAGCGGTCGATCTATCAACAACTCGGCTCCTGCGTAGAGGACATCGAAGACGAGGTAGGCGACTGGAACACGGCGCATCATCTCCGCGCTTACTTTCTTTCGGCCCAGCCGCTGCTGCAATGCGCTAAATGGCAGCGCCCGGCCTGCCTCGCCTGATTCTGCAGCCAGATAGCTCCACGCCACGATTTCTCCGTCGAGGATAGAGTCTTGCGGAAGTCCAGCTAGCGCGTCCGGGAGTTCGGGGAATGATTCGGTAATTTCATCGCGTGTGCGCGAAAAAATGCGCACATCGCCACCGGAACAGTGTGCCTGTGCCCGAATTCCATCGAACTTGTCTTCGACCAGCGCGTTTTCGAAATAACTCAACGCTTCGTCGGCAGACTGCGCTGGGCTGGCTAGCATGAATCCCAGGGGATGGAAAAGTCGCATTCTGGCCTGGTTCAGTTTTCCTTCGCTGCCTAGGAGGAGAGTTTCGCCGATGTCGCCAAGCAGCATGTTGGCGCGCTGTACTTCGGTCAATGTGGCGCCGTAGGCCTTGGCGATGGCATCTTCAACCAGACTTTCTTTCAGCCCGATGCGCAGATCGCCGGTGATGATCTTGATGATGTACTTGGCTTCGAGCGAAGTTACTCGCGAGAGGAGCTCGCGAACGAGTATAGCTTTCGCGATCGATCCGCGCGCTCCCGCTATCCTGCGAAATGTGGATTGCAGTTCCCGCACACTCGGATCGGCGTTGCCGGCGACGTTCGTACCTCGGCGATTTGGAAGAACTTCCGCTGCGACCGCGCCCAAGTCTCCGTGTTTGCGGTAAGCTGCCGTCAATTCATCCGCGCTCTTCCCCGAAAGTTCTTCGACTACCTGCCACAGCAACCCGCCTCCAACCTGCAGCGTGGCTTCCTCCCACGCCGGAAAAGGCCTGCCGGAAAGAAAGATGGCAGCAACGGAGGCTTCCTCGCGCTGGGTCGCCTTTAGATAATCGGCGACGATCGCGGTTTTTTCGAGCTTCTTAGTTGTGCCCGCCAGGCGTTCGCAGGCTTCCGCAAGTTTGCGCATGTAGATAGTCTCGTTGGATTTATTCTTCAGTTCAACAGCGGACGGGCGAGCCGCCCGTTATCACACTTCGCTTCGTGACTGCCCGCTTGTAAGTCTCATCGCAGCCGTCATTTACGTATTCTGCCAGCCCATCCTCAATCAACTGGGCCTGTGATACTCTAACTGCTGGTGCTTTGTTGCCGGAAAGATCATCCAACTACCATGCGATTTTTGCGAACTTTGTGGCGATTTTTCGTAGCTGTTCAGCTTCTGCCCGCACTCGAGGGCGGCGAAGAGACGCTTGTTGGCGGCCAGGCTGTGCTTGAAGGCGTTATGATGCGGTCGCCGCATGCCTGGGCTATTGCTTGCCGAAAGCCGTCTGGCGAGGTTTCTACCCATAGCGAACCTCTGGAGCGGCTGTCCGAAAAGCACAAGTGGATGGCCTGGCCGGTTATGCGCGGGGTCATCACTTTGGGCCATGCAATGACGTTGGGCTTCCGCGCGCTGAAGTTTTCTGCCAACGTTCAGCTTGACGAGTTGCAGCCAGCGCCCCAACCGGGCGAGCCTGAGAAGAAGAAGCTGGAAATCAGCGGATGGATTGCGGCGGTCAATATCATCTTTTCCGTGGGCTTCTTCATTTTCATGTACAAGTTCCTGCCTTTGTTGGCGACCACGGAATTGAAGCGCGTGAACCCCGTCTTCGGCGAGCAGATTGTTTTCAACCTGGTGGACGGCATCATCCGGCTGGCATTGTTCCTGCTCTTTATCTGGGGCACGTCGATGTGGAAAGACATTCGGCGGGTTTATGAATATCACGGGGCCGAGCACAAAACGGTCTTCGCCTTCGAGAACGGTGATTCGCTGGACACGCCTTCGGTCCAGAAATATTCGACCTATCATCCCCGGTGCGGAACCAGTTTCTTGATGACCGTGATGATAATTTCGATTTTCGTTTATATGCTGGTTCCGGTCACAACCTTCTGGGCGCGGTTTGCGGTCCGCATTGTCCTGCTGCCGGTGATCACCGGACTGTCCTACGAGATTATTCGCTTTGCCGCTAAGCATCGTGGATCGCTGTTCGCTCTTATGACCGCCCCGGGCCTGTGGATGCAGCGCATCACCACCCAGCCTCCGTCGGATGAGCAGGCAGAATGCGCTATCGTCGCGTTGGATCAGGCGATGTCCCTGGAAAAAGAGCGTGGCGGCGAATTGGTCATTGCCTAGCGGCCCCGCCGCTAAGTCTACCTACCCCATCTTCAACTTCTGCAACTAGAATGTAGAGACGTAGCTTGCTACGTCTTTCTCGCAGCCGAAACGTAGCGAGCTACGTTTCTACAGGACACATTATGTTTGAACGGCTTGATCAAATCGAGGCACGCTACGACGAACTGACGCAGGCGCTGGCGTCGCCGGATATTGTGAACGACTCCGCGCGATACCAGAAGACTGCCAAGGCGCACAGCGAAATCAGTCTCATCGTCGAGCGATACCGTGAATATAAGGACTTGAAGCGTGGCATTGCCGAGAGCCGTGCGGTGCTGGCCGACGAAAAAGATCCTGAAATGCGCGCTTATGCTCAGGAGGAGTTGGACAAACTGGAGGCGCGCGTCGGCGGCGTGGAAGAAGAACTCAAGGTTCTGCTTTTGCCCAAGGATCCCAACGATGAGAAGGATGTGATCCTCGAAATTCGAGCCGGCACTGGCGGTGACGAGGCTACGCTGTTTGCTGCAGAAATGTTCCGCATGTACACCCGCTACGCGGAAACCCAGGGCTGGAAAGTGGAAGTGTTGTCGACTTCTGAATCTTCTGCCGGTGGTTTGAAGGAAGTCATTGCGTTGATCGAGGGCCAGCGGGTATTTTCACGCCTGAAATACGAGAGCGGGGTGCATCGCGTACAGCGCGTTCCGGCAACTGAACAGCAGGGGCGAATTCATACTTCTGCGGTCACAATTGCGGTTCTGCCCGAGGCGGAGGATGTGGACGTTAAGATTGAAGCGAAAGACCTCCGCATTGATACCTTCTGCTCGTCGGGTCCGGGCGGGCAATCAGTAAATACGACGTATTCCGCGGTGCGCATTACCCATATCCCAACCAACACAGTTGTCAGTTGCCAGGACGAGAAGTCGCAGATCAAGAACCGCGAAAAAGGTATGCGGGTGCTGCGCTCGCGGCTTTATGAGATGGAGATGCAGAAACAGCAGGATGCTCTTGCCAAAGAGCGCAAGGCGATGGTGGGATCGGGCGATCGCAGCGAGAAGATTCGCACTTACAACTTTCCTCAGAACCGCGTCACCGACCACCGGATTGGTTTGACCATCCATCAGCTGCAGGAAGTCATGGACGGGAAACTGCAGCCGCTGATTGAAGCGCTGACAGCTCATTATCAGGCCGAGAAGATGAAGCAGGAAACGGCTAGCGTAGTGTGATTGTGCCAGGGCACCAGCGAGGCCGCTCGCACCGACACCCGAACAATAAAAAAGCCTCCTGCTGATTGCAGAAGGCTTTTCCGGGGGAGGGCGCTCGGGGGTTGCCCGTCGTCCTAAACCTACTTTGCGGGGGCCTGATCTGGCGTGGTCGAGGATGCACTCAACTGTTCCAGGTCGTTCTTCAGTAGGCTGATTTCCACGCGTCCGCCGCTGGTTCGCTTGGTTTTGGCGTCATCGGTACCGGCGCTCGGAACCGGAGCGTTGCCCATGCCAACCACATAGATCCGGTAAACCGGAACGTCATGGTTCAGCACCAGGTATCGCACCACAGAGTCCGCCATCTTCTGCGAAGTGGCGATGGCAGCTTGGCCGTGTCCTGACGAGAAGCCCTGTACTTCGATGATGTAGCCACGCTGATTCTTCAGCGGGGTTGCCATGTCATCAAGCGCGGTCTTCGCGTTCTCACTGAGGACGCTCTGGCCGGGACGGAAACGGATTTCGGTCTGAGTTGTGGCCTTGTATTGATCGATGTTGCCGACCACCTGTTCCACGTTGGTGAGACGGGTATTGGCCTGAGTTGCGGTCTGTTGGGCGGCTTGCGCCTTGTTGCCGGCGTCAATGGCGTGCTGATCGGCTTCGCTGGCCTTGGCTGAGGCGAGTTGGATGCCCTGCTGGGCGCGGGTGTCAACGTCTTTGATCGCCTTGGTGTTGTCGGCAGTCAGTTCATCGAGTTCGTTCACGCGGTCGCGGATCGGCTGGGTCTGGCGCTGCACATATTTCTTGCGCGCAAAAGGATTCATCTTGCCCCAGAAGCCTTCGTGAGTCTCAGCCTGCAAGGGCTGCTTTCCCGTGGCACCAACAGTCTGCGACGAAGTGGTCTGTGCAGAGGAAGCCGCCTGATCTGTGCTCGCCGGAGCGGCGGGCGCAGTCTGCGTGGTTTGGCTGGCAGCCGGTTGATCCTGCGAGGTCGAGCCTGCCTGCTGCGCAAACGCTGGCAGCGCAAGCACGACGGCGACGAATACCGCTACAAGTACACGATTCTTCATTTTCAACTTCCTCCGAGGGGTGGAGCACCTGGCGACTCCACTCCGGCGCGCCTAACGGGCGCGCTGCGTGATTTCTAATGATGCGGCCAACGGCCAAAGCACCGGGGACCGTTGACTCCGATACCCACAGGCCTTATAACAGGTCGATTGCCAAACGACCTCAAAGCTAACTCCTTAGCCTGCAATAACATTGTAGCTCTGCATGATCGGGAACGGAGAAGAATAATCCGTTTTGAGGGTAATTTTGGCAATGCTGGTATAAAAACTGCGTGCGCAAGACTGCGCCAACACGGGAGATTGGATGTCCAAACGAAATCGTGGAATCTGCTTCTTAGGGTTTATCGTGACGGTCCTTACCGCTCTCGCCTGGTCCCAGACTGAGCCTGCGAAAGCTACCCTTGCCTCCGATAACATCCCTAAAGAACGCATGAAAGAGTATGCGGGCCTTGCGGTTCAATGGCAGCGGGAATATCTGCGAATCGACACCACCAACCCTCCCGGCAATGAGGCCCGTGCGGCGGAATTCTTCAAGAAGATTCTTGACCAGGAAGGCATTGAGAATCAGGTCTTCAATTACGCTCCGGGACGCGCCGACTTATGGGCGTGCGTCCCCCACAACACAACGACTGCCCAGAGGCCGATCATTGTGCTGAACCACATGGATGTGGTCACCAGCGACGCATCGCATTGGAAGGTTCCTCCGTTCAGCGCCGAGATTGTCGACGGCTCGATTTATGGCCGTGGCGCGCAGGATATGAAAAACGAAGGCCTCGCCCAATTCATGGTCATGGTGATGCTGAAGCGCGAGAAGGTAGAACTGAATCGTGATGTGATCTTCCTGGCTGTCGGCGACGAAGAAGTTGATGGCACGGGCACCGATTGGTTCATCGAACATCAGCGCGACCTACTGGGGAATGCGCAGTTCCTGATCAACGAGGGCGGCGAGAATCTGCTGGAAGACGGCCACGTGAAGTACATCGGTGTGTCGGTAGGCGAAAAGGCGGCTTTCTGGCTGCATGTGGTCGCGCATGGGCGCGCCGGGCACGGTTCGCTCCCAATTGCCGACTCAGCTCCCAACCGGCTGGTGTTGGCTCTGAACCGGATCATCGCCTACCACACGCCGTTTAAAGTCTTGCCCGTCGCCGACGAATTCCTGCGTGCCATGGCTCCCTACGAACCGCCCGCCCGCGCCGAGAAATTTCGTAATATCCGCAAGGCTTTAGAGGACAAGAATTTTCAGCGCGAGGTGGAGCAGGACGAATCTCTCAACTACCTTCTGCACGACACGATTGCACTGAGCATGCTGAAAGGCTCGGAGCAGACTAATGTGATTCCGCCCGATGCGTGGGCCAACCTGGATGTGCGGCTTCTGCCCGGAGACGATCCAAAAGAATTTCTGGCGACCATCCGCCGGGTGGTGAACGATCCGAATGTGACCGTCGAACCACTGGAGTCTGACTTCCGCCCGGCCAACGCTTCTCCCACGAACACAGCCTTGTTTGCCGCAATCCAGAAAGTGTCGGCTCAGTATTTTCCCGGGACGCCGGTGATCCCGCGCCTGGATAGCGGTTATACCGAGAACCAGCGCTATCGTCCGCTGGGAATCGACTCGTACGGATTTAACCCCTACACCGCGACCGATGAAGAAAGCAGTACGGAGCACGGAAATGATGAGCGCATCCGCGTGGAGGAAGTACAACGGGGATTCAGAGTGCTGTACGACGTCGTGACCAGCGTCGCAAGTAAGTAAGAACCTTTGGCCACGGATTTACACGGACCTGCGCAGATAATTCCTTTTCTTTTCTGATCCGCGTGAATCCGTGCAAATCCGTGCCAAGACTCTATCTGCAATACTTCTCGTGCTGTTCGTAGATGTAGTTGTCCGTCATTCCCGCGATGTAGTCGCAAACGATTCGCGCCAGAGGCTCTTGCGTGGCCTTCTCTCTATAGCTGGATGGTAGATTTTCCGGCTTCGCCATCCAGAACTTGAACAGTTCGCGGATCACTCTGCCAGCGTCGTCTTTTTCTGGATTCAGCGTGGCGCTGAAATAGAGGTTCCTGTACAGAAATTCTTTGGCGCCGCGACGCTCCTCCTCGACCGAAGGGCTAAGCGTAACGAGGCGATCAGGGGACGACCGCACTTCTTCCAAGTTTCGCACCCCCGCTCGCCGGACTTGATCTTTTGTGTTCTCTATTAAATCTCCTACCCACCGGTTCAATATTCGCTTGAGGGTTTCGTTGAATTTCAGCTTATCGATCGCGTCCGGGTACATTGATTCGACTTCGCCGTAGAAGCGCTCGAACACCGGGATGCCATTACGAATTTGCTCGAGTGTGAGCAGGCGGGATTCATATCCATCGTCAAGGTCGGCGGTGCTGTAGGCAATTTCGTCCGCAACATCGATAAGCTGAGCTTCGAGTGGGGGACGTAGATCGAGCAGGTATTCCGCTAGCTCGGGAAACTGGACAGCAGAATAATCGTGCGAGTGCTTGATGATGCCTTCACGCACTTCGAAAGTCAGATTGAGCCCGCGGAACGCGGCGTATCGTAATTCGAAATCCTCGACAATGCGCAAAGCGTGCAGGTTGTGATCAAAGAAATAGCCGTGCTCCCGCATGGCAATGTCGAGCGCCTTTTCGCCGGCATGGCCGAACGGTGGATGGCCAACGTCGTGAACCAAGGCGAGGGCCTCGACCAGATCGACGTTCAGGCCAAGCTGAGCCGCAATAGTTCGTGCGATCTGTGCGACTTCAATGGTATGGGTGAGGCGATTACGGAAGTGGTCGGAGTAACGTCGAGTAAAGACTTGAGTTTTGGCTTCGAGGCGGCGAAACGCCCGCGAATGAATAACGCGATCCCGGTCACGCTGGAAGTCGTTGCGGTAGGAATGCTGCGGCTCGGGATACCGGCGTCCGCGGGATTGCTCCACCCGCACGGCGTAGTCGGCGAGCATTTTCAAAGTCTAACAGAACCAGCATTCAGCGAATCGGATGCTTGCGGGACACCGCTCCAAACGCCCCTGGGCTAAATGCTGCTACTGCTGCTACTTATTTCCGGAATCTTCCTTGGCCAATTTCATCTTGGCGGATTCAAGTTTCTGCGTCACTTGCGCCAAATTGTCGGTGTCTACTTCTGCCGCTACCGTCTTGTTCCATTCGTTGATTGCTCGCTCCCAGTGCGCGGCTGCCAGCTTGAGACGCCCTGTCTTTTGATACAGGTCGCCAAGGTGATCCTGCACGGTGGGATCCGTGCTCATATGCTGGGAAGCTTTCACCAGATTGTCTTCAGCCAGTTCGTACTTGCCTAGCCGGAAGTAGGCCCATCCCAGCGAATCCAGATACGCTCCGTTCGCTGGCTCAAGTTCGACCGCCTTCTTGATCATGATGAGCGCTTCGTCCAGTTTGACGCCGCGATCGGCGAGCATGTATCCGAGATAGTTGAGCACGGCGGCATTCTGAGGATCGGTCGCCAGCACCTTGCGGAACGTCTCTTCCGCCTGATCGTATTTCTTCTGGCGCTCGTAGGTGGATCCGCGCAGGAACTCCACGTATTCTTTGTCTTCATCTTTGGTGGAGAGCTGAGCCGCCTTGTTGAGCGCCGCTTCCGCATCGTCCCAGCGCTTCATCCGCGTGTACATTTGCGCCAGCGTGATGTAGACCTCGCGATCCTGCGGAGTTCCATTCAGCAGGGACTTCACCTGCTCCAGACCGGCGTCGGCCTGACCCATGTCCGCGAGCTGCGCGGCGTAAACCATCTTGAGTCCGCGATCGTTGGGTAGTTTCTGGGTCGCTTCCTTGGCCGCGTCGGTGGCTTTTTGCCACTGCTTGGCTTCGCGATAGGTGTCGATAATTTGCTGGTAGCCGCGCTCGGCATTATCGTCGCCGAGAGGCAGCATCTTCTGAAATGTTTCAATGGCCAACTGCTCGTTGTTGTTGTCGCGATAAACCGTGCCCAGGCGTTCTAGAAATACAGCCCGGTTATTTTTCTCGCTCTGGCTGTAACTGTTGTCTGGCTTGTCGGTTTTCTTCACCAGGTCTTGCAGAACTTGCGCCGCTTCGTCGTAGCGGCCTTGCGCCTGATAAACCGCAGCCATGTTGTAAGGCACTTCCATCGAGTCCTGCACCATGGACTCGGCTTTTTTCAGATTCTCTAATGCGAGGTCGAACTGGCCGTTTCTGCGATAGATCTCGGCCATGCGCAAATACGTCTGTGCATCTTCGGGATTCGATTCTGCGATGATTTTGTATTGTTCGAGCGCGGCGTCGGTTTGACCGTCGTTTAATAGGTTCTGCGCTAAACCGCGGATGGCGTCAAGATTGTCGCGATCCAGCTCAATCGCTTTTCGGTAGGCGGTAATAGCCTGCTTGTATTCCTTGCGCTGCTCGTAGGTGTAGCCCAGCGCGGAATAAAGCTTCGCGGAACGGGATAAGTCCGGAATCGAACTAAGAGTCTCTGCGGCGCGAGCGCTGTCGCCTTCTTCGTTGTAGAGGTAAGCCAAGGTGGTGACAGCTTCTTCCGAATCTGGCTGCAACTTCACTGCAATCTTGAACTCGCTTTCGGCTTTCCGCAGATCGTTATTCAACCGGTACAGCCGACCGAGAAGCAGGTGGTCGTCGACGTTGTCGGGTTCGAGCTTGATGATTTCCTCGTACTGATCAATGGCCAGTTTGAGCACGCTGTCCGAGCCGCTGCCGCTCTGAACGTCTCCCAGGGAGCGCAGGTAAATGCGGCCAAGCAGCTTGTGCGCCTCGAGGTTGTTGGGATCTTTCTTGAGAATGTCCTGAGCTTCCAGGACCGCATCACGAATTCGCCCGGTTTTGGCATAAAGCTCGGCCAGACCTGAAGTCAAATATTCGGAGGTCGGGTCGGCATCGATCGCCAACCTGTATTCCTCAATGGCTTTGGTCGCGAGATCGCTGCGGTTGTACACCGCGAACTGATCCTCGTACATGTGCGCCACGGTGTAGTGATAGTAGGCGGCGGCGCGGTCCACTTTTCGGGGCGCTGGCGGCGTAGCGGGCTTTGCCGTTGCGACTGGCGCGGACGGCGCGGGAGCTTGCTGCGCCACGGCGGCAACAGCCAAAAACAACACAAAAATAGACTTGCGCATGCTTTTCATCGAGGACCTTCGGCTTCCCAAACCATAGCGATTAGATGCCTAGGCGCCATTAGTGGGTGCTCTCTAATATTGTAAACCTTCGTCAACGAGGATAGCGAAAAAGCGCCTCCCGAAACCGCGCCCGCAAGATTCGGAGGTACAGGGACGGATGGATTGGAAGGACAACGGTTAGCACTTGAAAGTTTTCTGGTCGTTTATCGTTGGTCGCTGGCAAGAGACAAGAGAGATGCCACTCCGCCGGCCAACGACGAATGACGAAGGACCAACGACATGATTCAGTGCCTGAAATGCCTAACGCCGGTGAAGATCATCGCCAAACCCAGGCGGTCGGCGGCTTCAATTACCTCCTGATCGCGAACCGACCCCCCGGGCTGAATGATTGCCGTCGCGCCAGCCTTCGCGATTTCTTCCACTCCGTCGGGGAAGGGAAAAAAGGCATCGGAGGCAGCGACGGTTCCCTTTAGCGGCAACACCGCTTTCATCGCGCCAATTTTGCAGGAATCCACACGGCTCATCTGTCCGGCGCCGACGCCGACTGTCTGACCATCCCGGGCATAGACGATGGCATTGGACTTTACGTGCTTGCACACCTTCCAGGCAAAAAGCAACGCCCGTTTTTCCTCAGGCGTCGGCGGGCGCTTACTTACGACTTTTAGATCGCTCTCCGTGAGCGGGCGCACATCGGCATCCTGCAATAGGATTCCTCCGGAGACATTCTTCAGCACCCACTTCTGGCGAACGTCGTCGACCTCAACCAGGCGAAGGTTTTTCTTGGTCGCGAATTTCGCTTTGGCTGCTTCGTCAAACGACGAGGCAGCGATCACTTCGAGAAACAGCTTGGCCATTTCTTCAGCGGTGGCACCATCCACAGGGCGATTCACGCCAATCACCCCTCCGAAGGCCGAGACCGGATCGCATTCGAGAGCCTTCTTGTAAGCCTCGAGCAAAGTCTTGCCGGTCGCGGTTCCCGCCGGATTGGTGTGTTTGATAATCGCACACACCGGCTCTTCGAATTCCTGGGCCAGATCCCAGGCGGCTTGGAGATCGACGATGTTGTTGTAGGAAAGCTCTTTACCTTGAATCTGCCGTCCGTTAGCTACGCCCTTGCCGGAGCCGTCGGAATACATCGCCGCTTTCTGATGCGGATTTTCTCCGTATCGAAGATCCATCGTCTTGTTGAAAGACAATCGCAGGGTTTTCGGGAAACCAGATTCCTCATGGAATTCGAAGCGGCCGTTGGCGCTGACCCGTTCGAGAGTAGAAGCAATTGCGGAGTCGTAGGCTGCGGTCGTGGCGAATGCTTTCTGCGCCAAACGCCACCTCGTGGCCGAGGACAACACGCCAGAGCGGCCCAGCTCTTCTGCGATCTGGTCGTAATCTGAGGGTGAAGTGACGACAGCGACATCTTGAAAATTCTTAGCCGCGGATCGGATCATCGAAGGCCCGCCGATGTCGATGTTCTCGATCAGTTCGTCGAAGTGTACGTTCGGCTTGGCCGCGGTCTTCTCGAAGGCATAGAGGTTGACGACAACCATGTCGATGGGCAGGATTCCGTGTTCAGCCACGGCAGTGCGATGGGACGGATTCTCGCGGCGATGCAGGATTCCCCCGTGGACCTTGGGATGCAGAGTCTTGACGCGTCCGTCGAGCATCTCAGGAAATCCCGTGAGTTCGGAAATGTCTTTGACCGCGATGCCGGACTCGCGCAGCAGCTTGGCCGTACCGCCAGTGGAGATCAGCTCCACACCGAGACCGGTGAGCTTGCGCGCGAACTCGGCCAGTCCGGTTTTATCCGTGACACTCAAAATGGCGCGTTGAATCTTTCCTGGGTTTGAAGACATGAGGGACCTCTAGGTTTAGCAGGATTGCGTGACCTAAAAGTTTATCAGGTGATCAGGGAGCCTTGTCGCTTAACTGTTCGGGCGAGTCGTACGGGCTACGAGAGTTTCGATGATCTATGCCTTGGCTTTTGCTTTTAGGCGCACCTGGCCGTCCTGCATTTCCACCGTATATTCCACGGATTGGCAGCCGTGCTGTTTGCGGATCTGGTCGGTTTTTTTCTGCACAAAGGTCGTAAAGCTCTCAATGTTGCCGGTGACTGACTCGCCGGCCTTTTTCTTCGCGTCAGTAAGAGCCCGGTAGAGTTTCTCCACTTGATCAGGTTCGCTGCGCGCGTCCGAGCATTGAATACTCAGCGGCCCGTCGCTTGTACTGGGCGCGGTTGCGACTGCCGCAGCCGTGTGACTCAGTCCGTACACCGGATGGTGCTGCGGTTCATGCTCCTCCATCGGACGCACACCTTGCACCGAAAGCAGCGCGTCCTGGGGACGCCGGTAGCCTTCTTCGCGAATGCGAGCTTTCTTGCGCCACAGGTCGCTGTAGATGGCGTAACGCTGCGCCATTTCGTTGTAGCGAAAGCGTTGTTGAAAGCTCATCCGCCCGCCGTCACTGAATTTGCGCAGCAGGCTGAGCACCTTCCACTCGATGTCCGTGGGCGGCTTTTTCGTCGGATTGCTGAAATATACCTCGTACTCGATCTTGAGCCGTCGCAGCTGGGTTTCAAGAACAGCCAATTCTTCGTCGAGAGTCACCGAGAGTTCTCCGATTCCCAATATAGGGCGTATGCCACCGGCGGGCGAGGTACCCGTTGGTCACGGGAGGGATGGAACGGAAGTAACCAAGCTTTCGGCCGTCAGCTCTCAGCTTTCAGTTGGACCAGTGAAGACTTTTGGCTTTCGGGAACCGAAAGCTGATGGCTGATAGCTGAGAACAGCTACTTGGCATTCGACGCCATCTTTTTGACCATGGCGAGAACCAGCTTACGGTCGCTATCGTTGAGGCTTACGGAGTAGCGGCGGATCTGGCTCAGGAAGCGGACTTCATCGTCCGAAAGCTGGGGCAAACCTTTGGAGCCGTTGCTGTGTCCGGATTCGGCGAAGAATTGAGAGAGCGGAAGCTCCATGGCGCCGGCGATCTTGGAGAGCGTATCCAGCGAAGGGATGGTGTGGCCGTTCTCCACGCGCGAGAGGTAGCAGCGCAAGAGCCCGGTACGCTTCTCGATATCGCCCTGGGACATGCCTTTCCCCAGCCGGTAGTTCCGAATGGTCTCGCCGATGTTCATAGAAAAAACGGCCAACGCGGTTCTCCGAGATGGTGAATAGTAACCAGAGTAGTACCGTCTGGCAAGTGGAAATTTTGCTGCACAAGAGACAGTGCAGAGGCATGGCACTCAGCACTTAGCAATTCAGCACTTGGCCATCGGTATTTCATCGCGCCGCACAACCGCGGCGGAACGCCTTGGTTGAATGCTGAATACTGGCTGGCCTATTTCCCTAATGTCTCGGCAAGGAAACTCACCGTCCGCTTCCATGCGTCCGCCGTGTCGTCCGCACGGTAGCCAGTTTTGTTGTTGGGGTTTTCAAAGCCGTGGCCGGCGTTCGGGTAGATCACGACGTCGACCTTCTTGTCCATCTGCTTCATCGACTGCTGAAACTTCTTCACATCATCGACCGAGATGCCTCGATCCTGCCCGCCGAAAATACCAAGGATCGACGCGTTGATTTTCTTGAGTGACTCGGGGTCGGTAGCTAGATGGCCGTAGTTGACCACATCTGCCGTCAGCGTAGGCTCTTGCAGTGCCACCTCGAAAGAATACCCGCCGCCCATGCACCAGCCAATGGATGCGATCCGATCTTTCTTCACGTTCGCTTGCGACTTAAGAAATTCGAACGCTGCATGCAAGTCGCGGGCAGCGCGGTCGTCGGGCACGCCGCGCATGATTTCGTGCGCTTCGTCCGGCTTGGTCGCGACTTTGCCGCGATAAAGATCAACTGCCAGCGCGACATACCCCAGATCAGAAAGCTTGGAAGCCTGTTCCTTGACCCAGTCGTTGAGTCCCCACCATTCGTGGATGACCAAGATCCCCGGAAACGGACCCTTGCCCTCAGGCGCGTAGATAAGCGCTTGCACGGTATCGTCGCCGCTCTTATAGGAGACGCTCTTGGAAGTGGCAGCGAACGCGCTCAGGGCACAAAGCAAAACAAGAGTCAAGCAAAGGAATTTCATAAGAGCTCCTCCGTAGCGTCGGCGAGGACGCGGGCGCTACAACTGTAATTCCATGTATGTTGCTCCCGCAATCGGATTGGGGCGATACGGCGCGATCTCCCGGAACCCAAGTTTGCGGTACATCTCTACCGCGTCTTTCATGATCGGCGCAATTGTATCGAGCCGCATCGACCGGTAGCCAACGCTCCGAGCTTCCGCAATAATCTTTTCTGCGATCACCCGGCCCAACCCTTTTCCGCGGAACGACGGACGCAAATACAGCCGCTTCATCTCGCAAACCCCAGCTTCCCATGGATGCAAAGCAACACAACCCGCCAACTGCCCGTCGCATTCCGCCAGCAATAAACGGCCTTCCGGAGGAGCATAGTGCCCGGGAAGCCCGGCGAGTTCTTCTTCAAAACTCTGAAAGCAGAGGTCTACCCCCAACGACTGCGCGTATTCGAGAAAGAGCTCGCGTGCCTGCGCGACTTGCGCCGGAGACTCCGCCTGCACAAAGACCAGTTCGGAAATCATCCGCTACCCCATGAGCATACCGCCGTTCACGTTGAGCACATGACCGGTGACATAAGAAGCTTCCTCCGAGGCGAGGAACGCTACTGCGCTCGCCACATCTTCCGGCGTTCCCACGCGGCCGAGCGGAATCATCTTCAGCGCGTTCTGCTTGAAGTCTTCGGAGAAGCCGGAGGTCATGGAAGTTTCGATGAAACCCGGCGCCACCGCGTTGCAAGTGATGCTGCGCGATGCAACTTCGCGGGCGATCGCCATGGTCAGTCCGATCAATCCCGCCTTCGATGCTGCGTAGTTGGCCTGGCCGGCTTGCCCGGTCTGACCGAAGACCGACGTTATGTTGATAATTCGTCCCCAACGCTGCTTGAGCATGGACCCGATGACCTGCTGAATGCAGAGATACGCGGACGTCAGATTTGTATTGAGAACGGCATCCCAGTCAGCGCGTTTCATACGCATGACCAGTTGGTCGCGAGTGATTCCGGCATTGTTGATGAGAATGTCGATCTTGCCAAGCTGTCCCAGGGCGCTCTTGAAAGCAGTTTTGACTTGCTCTTCGTCAGCCACGTCAACCGGAAACGCAAAAGCTTTTCCGCCGCCGGTTTCAATCTCTCGTACCAGTTCAGCCAGCCTCTCCTCGTTGCGTGCAGCGAGCACCACGGTCGCACCTGACGCTGCCAGCTTGAGGGCACAGCCACGGCCAATGCCCTGCGACGCACCAGTCACCAGCGCAACCCGGCCTGAGAGGGACATGATTTTCTCCTTATTGGTTGAGCGCAAATTATAGCCGCACCCGAGCAACTTGCGGCTAAATGAAAGGAAAACTCGGCGGGAGGGTTACCGCACGGGAATCGGTTGCAAGGTTGCGGAAGTATTTGCAACCGGGTTCGCAACCGGCTGATAGTCACGCTGGTAGACATCAACGATGGCGCGGCCGACGATGCGGGCGCTGGCTTCCGAATGGATGTGCACAGGAAGAGTAAATGGGCCGATATCCGCGTAATCCTGAACGAAATCTACTTTCTTGATGAAGAGCGACGGCGATTTGACCGGCCTGCCTTCAACTCGTACCAGACTACCGGTGTACGCATCCACATAAATCCGGCCCTTGAAGAGGCCCGCGCGCTTCTCCCGAGGCTTCACCTGGAAGACGTGCACCTGTCGCCCGTCAAGCTGATTGATTCCCCTGTAAGAAAACTTGTAATTCGCCGGGCTGATGGCGCTGGAGGCGGGATCGTCTTTTTGCACGTGATCCACTTCCGACTGCAGCAGCCGGACGATAACATTCGTTTTGACGAAAGCATCGCCGGTAAATCGCAACGCCTTGAATGCCAGCGTACGCGGCGCCTGATACTTCTGTTGCACTTCGTATTCGCCGGACTGCGAGGTGTCGGGCAGTTGTGCACGGATCAGAGTCGTGGCGGAATAAGAAGCGAGCTGTTGGGCTTGGACCTCGGACCGCCCCCGACAAACTTGGAGGGCGAGTTCCGGCGCCATGCGAGGAAGGACGGTAGGCGCGACCAGAGGCACCGCGATGGGGTCTTCGGATGGGAGAGTGACCAGCACCGCTCCAGGGCCGTCAGTCGCTGTAGTTCCGAAGGACGCGCTCGATGGCGGCAAGATGGCTCCTGAGCCGGGCTTCCATAGCGAGGGAGCCTGGGGAGACGCCGATCCAGTGATCCAGAGACACAAACACAAAACCCTAAGAAAAGTTCGCTGCATGAATGAATTCGAGTATGTACGTTTATATATGATTCACTGACCAAAGAAAAAGATACATCCCGTTTAGCCGATGTACTTCAGCATACCGTGCAACATCTGTTTGTGCGAAGTTTTCCCGAAGATCGGACCTCAACAGTAATCTGGCCATCTTCTTTAGGCCGTTGTCGTTACGCATCCTGAAATCGGTTAAGATTTAGGTCTCTGAAAGGTGAGGTGAGTGATCGGCATGCCTGAGGTCAGCACTGTGCCCTCGACGAACGGAAAGCAGCCGCCTCCTGATGCGCCATTGGTGGAGGTTTACGCGGTCTATGGTGTGGAGCCGGAGGTTCAGGCCTATGCCATGGCAAAGTATTCGCGATCGTCTCTTTCGATGAAAGAGTCGCTCATGGAGATCAGCCAGCAAAAAGCCGAGAAGTTTCTCAACACTTTCTACTTCCAGTACGGACACCGGTCGATCGCCGACTTAGCGCATGTTGCAATGGCGATCGAGCGGTTATCGATTCTTGCCGCCATCGCGGTCGCCGACGAGCAGCGCTGGGATGGCCAGGAGCGTTCCACCCGCTACCAGGATTTCAAGAAGAGCGGCTATTTTACTCCCACTTTCGGCGACGACCAGCGGAGCCGGGCGTCATATCGAGCGACGGTCGACGATCTCTTCGCGGAATACGAATCGCTTTCGGAGCGTACTTTCCGCTACTTGCTGGACATCACACCTAAGCCAGCAGAGATGAAGCAGGAAGCTTACGAGCGAACCTTGAAAGCGCGAGCTTTCGATATCTCGCGATACTTGTTGCCGCTTTCGACCAACACTTCGCTGGGACAGATCGTCAATGCCCGTACGCTTGAAACTCAGGTATCGCGCTTGCTCTCGCACACCCATACAGAAGTTCGCAATCTGGGCGAGTTGCTGAAGCGCGCCGCGGTTTCGCCGGCGTACAACGCCAGCCACGCAGGAACGCGCGAACTGGTTGATCAGATCAGGGCGGTGTCGGCGGAACTGGGCGAGCGCGCCGAGCAAGAACTGTTGCGTGAAGTGCGGATGGCTCCGACTCTAGTGAAGTATGCCAATCCAAATTTCTACGAGATCGAAACCCGGCGCGAACTGCGCCAAGTCGCAGCCGAGTTGCTGGGAAATTTACAGATCGCGCCAGCGCCCACGGTAGATCTCCTGGACGACGAACCGCTGGAAGTCGAACTGGCAACCACGCTGATTTACGAACACAGCCACTATTCCTACCGGCAAATTCGGCAGGCGATCTCGGCTGCGGGAGAACACATTCGCCGCGAGATCATTGATCTGGGACTCCGCCATCGCGGAAAGCATGACGAAATGCTGCGCGCATTCTGCGCCGGACAGCAGTTCCGCTTCGACATCCTGATGGATATCGGCGGATTCCGCGATATGCACCGCCATCGACGCTGCATCCAGATCGGACAGGAGTTCACCACCAAGCACGGCTACGACGTCCCGGAAGAAGTAAATGCGGCGGGAGCGCGCGGGAGCTATGACGCGGTTATGCAGCGCACCGCCGACGCTGTCGAGCAGTTAGGCCAAAGCCCCGCGGCGGAAGCAAAAGAAAGTGCCCAGTACGCGATTCCCCTGGCATTTCGCAAGAGAACATTGTTCAAGATGGATTTCGCCGAGGTCGTCTACATCTCCGAGTTGAGAACAGGACCGGCGGGTCACTTCTCCTACCGCAACGTGGCGTACGCGATGTATGAAGCTGTCGCGCAGAAGTATCCAGCACTAGCAAAGTATTTGAGAGTGACAGATGTGAGAGAGCCCGTGGACTTGCTGAAGCGGTAGAAGCGCAGATTGTTCTCTGTGTCTCTGTGGTGAAAAAGGTTACGTGTACATCACTTTGCGGTCGCCCTTCACGATTCGCCCCACTGTAAACGCTTTCTCTCCCGCGCGCTCCAGCAGGGTCTGAGCCTTCTTGAATTTCTTGGAGGGAACCACCAGCAGCATGCCCAGTCCCATATTGAAAGTGCGAAGCATTTCTTCGCGCGGCACATTGCCGAGTTGCTGCAGGTGTTCGAAGATCGGCGGCACGGGCCAGGAATTAATCTCGATTACCGCCGCCACGCCTCGAGGAAGCACGCGAGGAAGGTTTTCGGTGATGCCGCCGCCGGTAATGTGCGCCATCGCAGAAACGCATTCGCCATCAGCAAGCAACCGCTTCACCGCCGGCCAGTAGCTCTTGTGAGTTTTCATCAACTCATTGCCGACTTTGCCTTTGAGTTCGTTGACGTAAGACTCCGGCGTGTAATGGCCAACTTCAAAAAGCAGCTTGCGAGCGAGTGCATAACCGTTCGTGTGCAGGCCGTTTGAAGCTAGACCTAAAATCACATCGCCAACTTCGACTGCTTTTCCGGTGATGATGCGTTCGCGCTCGACCACGCCGACGATGAAGCCCGCAAGATCGTATTCGCCTTCAGGGTAAAAGCCCGGCATCTCGGCGGTCTCGCCGCCGATGAGGGCGCAGCCGTTGTGCTTGCAGGCCTCGGCCAGACCTTCGATTACTTTTTCCGCAACTTCCGGTTCGAGTTTGCCGGTGGCGAGATAGTCCATGAAGAAAAGCGGCGTTGCACCCTGCACGGCGATGTCGTTCACGCAGTGGTTCACGAGATCAGCGCCGATGGTGTGATGGACCTTCATCTCGAAGGCGACTTTCAGCTTGGTGCCAACCCCGTCCACACTTGAGACCAGGACCGGATCGACGTACTTTGTCTTATCAACCGCGAACAAGCCGCCGAACCCTCCGATTTCACTAAGCACGCCGCGCGTGAAAGTTTTGTGAGCAAGATATTTGATCCGCTTCTTGGTGCGGTTGGCGCGATCAATATCTACGCCTGCGTCGGCGTACGTGATAGGCGTGCTATTCGAGGAATCCTGGGCCACGGGCGTAGTTCCGTCCCTTAAAGATTACGGGAAACGTTGGGTGTTTGCTTGTCGAAAGGATCGTTTAAGCGAGGCTCATTGTAGCATGTTCGCCAGTGAGGCTGCGGAGTGCGTTGCACACAGCTACGAAGAAAACAGCTACGAAGAAAGAAGATGGATACACTTTTCCTGTCGGCTTGCCAACCCGTTTCCCTGCGCCGACTCGCGGATGCGACGCTCTAGTGAGTTACGTAGCTCGACGCGTAATAGAGAAGTATTCCGAACAATGCCAATCCAGAAACGCCGTATGCGGTAAGAACCCAGACACCGCGGCCTTCACGGTGCGCCGTTGAGTGGGAACCACGTGCATCTGTCGAGGAATTACCCAGGGCCCGATTTTCCACGCAAACCTCCGAGGTTGAAACATGGTGGCGCGGGAGGCGTCACTTTTACCCCACACTGCCCAGTGGGCAGGTGTCGATGCCGCGAATGTTACTACAAAATCAGTTTCGCGAAGCAAGAGTTTCGTCAAATCATTGTCAAATCCTCGTCGACGGAGGACGCCAGCCCGTTCCAATCCGGGAACTTTTTCACCGATTGTTATCGAATTCGCTTTTCCTTCGCTTGGGCCTGCATGTATAATTCGGCCTGAATCATCCCTGCTATCACAAAAGGAGCCGTCTCATATGCCCGATGAACGAGCAAAAGCAATTGATCTGGCCTTTGCACAGATCGAAAAGCAGTTTGGCAAAGGTTCGATCATGCGCCTGGGATCGAAGGAAGCGATCGTCCCGATTGCCGTGATCCCTACCGGGGCAATCTCTTTCGACGCAGCTTTGGGCGTTGGCGGCTTCCCGCGCGGACGCGTGGTCGAAGTCTTTGGCCCTGAGTCCTCGGGTAAAACTACTATCACGCTGCAAGTCATCGCCGAGGCGCAGAAGATGGGAGGCATGGCTGCGTTCGTGGACGCCGAGCACGCGCTTGATCCCGGCTACGCCAAGAAACTCGGCGTCGACGTGGACAACCTCTTAGTCTCGCAGCCGGACTACGGCGAGCAGGCTCTCGAAATCACCGAAGCGCTGGTGCGCTCGGGCGCGATCGACGTACTGGTTGTCGACTCCGTTGCCGCGCTGGTACCGAAGGCCGAACTCGACGGTGAAATGGGCGACAGCCACATGGGCTTGCAGGCCAGGCTGATGTCTCAGGCATTGCGTAAGCTGACCGGGACGGTTTCGAAGTCGCGCACGTGTCTGATTTTCATCAATCAGATCCGTGAAAAGATCGGAGTGATGTTTGGCAACCCCGAAACCACGACCGGCGGGCGCGCGCTGAAGTTCTACTCGTCGGTTCGTATTGATATTCGCCGCATTGCGGCGATCAAAGAGGGCGACGTGGTCACCGGCTCACGCACCAAAATCAAGGTGGTAAAGAACAAAGTAGCCGCCCCCTTCCGCGAAGCCGAATTCGACATCATGTATGGAGAGGGGATTTCGCGTGAGGGCGACCTTTTGGATATTGCTGCCGTCCACAACATCGTGGAGAAGTCCGGCGCGTGGTACAGCTACAAAGGGGAGCGTATTGGCCAGGGCCGGGAAAATGCGCGTGCCTTCCTCAAAGAGAACAAAGACACAATGACTAAGCTCGACGTCGAGGTGCGAAAGCAACTGGGATTGACGCCGCCAGCGGCTCCAGTCGTGGTTCCAGCCGCCGTTGCGGCATCCGCGCAGACCGCGCCCCAGACGGGACGCGTAACGACTATGCCCAGCGCGCCTCCGGAACCGGCAAAAGTCCCGGCCGCGCGGCGATAGTATCATTCCGCGCGTGCTGACTGTCATGCCGAGCGCGGCGAGGGATCCAGATTTATGCTTGCGCGATCCCGCGCTCGGGAAGAATCGCGGCTAGAAAAAGGTCTCCCAGCCAAACGCCTCTTGACATTCGCCTGCTCCGGGTACAAGACTGGTTCCCACCCGTGATGCCCGAAAAGGGTCATCAGTTCAAGCCATTCGGGTTCTATCAACCCAGATTAATACTCGCATTTGAGGAGACACATGAAGTCACTGGTTTGGAAAGTTCTATTCTGCTTCGTGGCATTCTTTATTCCAGCTCATGCGCAAGTCAGCGTGACGACTTCCCGCAACGACAACAGCCGTGACGGGCAAAATCTGAACGAGACTATTCTCACGCCCGACAATGTCAACGTCTCCAGTTTCGGAAAGCTTTTTGCGCACACGGTCGATGGGTACGTGTATGCCCAACCGCTTTACCTGCAGAATGTCACCATTCCGGGCCTTGGCGTCCACAATGTAGTGTACGTGGCGACGCAGCACGACAGCGTCTATGCCTTCGATGCCGACAATAAAACCGGACTGAATGCTGGCCCGCTATGGCACCGTACTTTCATTCGCCCTAATCGCGGCATCACAACGGTTTCAAGCGGTGATGTGGGTTGCAATGACATTGTCCCTGAAATCGGTATCACCAGCACGCCCGTTATTGATAGCAACACGGGGACAATGTACCTGATCGCGAAAACGAAAGAGAATGGCAACTTTTTCCAGCGATTGCACGCGATCGATGTCACCACCGGCGCAGAGCGTGCAGGATCACCGGTGGTCATTCGCGCCAAGGTGAAGGGAAACGGAGAGGGCAGCGTCAATGGCGTGGTCAGCTTCGATCCACTGCGCGAGGCGCAGCGCCCCGGCTTGCTGCTGCAGAACGGCAGCGTAATTATCGGCTGGGCTTCGCACTGCGACAACCAACCGTATCACGGATGGGTGATGTCCTATGACGAGACCACGCTGCAGCAGACCGCAATCTGGAACTCCACACCCAACGGCGGACTGGGAGGCGTCTGGCAAGCGGGAACCGGGATTGCTGCGGACGACTCTTTCAATCTCTTTTTTGCCACCGGCAACGGCACTTACGATGGCAAGAAGGGCGGAGAAGACTTCGCCGACACTATTGCGGAGCTTGCTCCGCCAGTCGGCAACCGCTTCCAACTGGCGGACTGGTTCACTCCCTATAACCAACTCGACCTGTCCAACAAGGATTCTGACGTAGGTTCCGGCGGAGTGCTCCTCCTGCCCGATCAGGGAACGAGTGCGCCTCATCAGTATTTACTGATCGAAGTGGGCAAAGAAGGTTCAATCTACCTGGTCGATCGCGACAAGATGGGACACTTCAATTCCAAGCGCAACGTGATTGTGCAGGACATGGAAAACGCTATCGGCGGCCTTTGGTCCACGCCGGCGTGGTGGAACAACAATGTATATTTCGGTGGTAGCGGCGATAATTTGAGGCAGTACAGTTTTGATCCGAGCACCGGATTGCTGTCGAATGGTGCGATTTACACGTCGCCGACTTATTTCGGTTTTCCTGGCCCCACGCCTTCGATTTCCGCCAACGGCACCACTGATGCGATCGTGTGGGCGTTGCAGACAGACGATTATGGAAGCGGCTCTGCGACTTTGCACGCCTACGATGCCACAGACATTGGCACGGAGTTCTATAACAGCAGCCAGGATTTCTCCCGCGACAATCCCGGTGGGGCGGTCAAGTTCACGGTGCCCACCGTCGCCAACGGCAAAGTGTATGTTCCGGCCGTACAGCGTTTGACGGTGTATGGATTGCGCCAGTAATCGTTCAGTCAAAAGGTTGGATTGACTTACTTAGCGCACCAGCCACTCGGTAGCAGCGTGCATTTGGGTGAGCACCGAGCCGTAGGTCATCACTACGGCAACGAGCATTGCTCCTGCCGCCGTCAGCGCGTACCTCCACCGCGCATCGGTTTGCAGCTTCGGCGCTTTCTCCCATGCGACCAACCGATGCACTCGCTCCTTCAAAGCCGTTGAGCCGTGGAGCAGGCTCATGGTCAATTCGCCGGGAGTCTCAAATGCGCCCAGCCTCGAGACCTTGATCAAAGCGGCGGCAAGATCGAGCGCGTCATGGAAGGTCGATACCGCGGCATCATCGGCGGCCATTTCGGCTTGCTCCGACCAGGCGTGCTCCAACTCCGCCATTGCTGGGAACACGGAAAAACGGAAGACAAGCTTCTTCAGATTGTCGTAGCGAAGCACGTGCTCGATCTCATGCCGTAGTGCAGTTCGGAGCTCGGGCGGATTCAGCATGGCAACGGTCGCCTCGGAGATGAGCACTTTGGGCGCGCTCACGCCGGCCACGGTCAAAGTTGGGGCCTCGTTGCGGGTGCGGAAGATTGGAACGGCGTCACCTGACTCCATGACTTGAGACTCCATAAGCGTAGAGCCATCCAGCCATTTCACCAGCGAGCGTGAAGCTTTCATTTGAGCCATCACTGCACGCGCGATTCCTACTCCGATCAGAATCACACAACAAAAACCCAGCGCGAGCGGAGCGCTGCCAATCGCTTCATCGGTCGCACGAGGTTCGAGTAGCAAGAACGACGGCAAAGTGAAGGCCAAGGTCACTGCGGCAGAAAGTGCCAGTGGCAGGACGCGGAGAACAAACAGCAAATCCGACGCACCGCGAGCTGAGCGTGGCCGGAGGATGCGCTGCATCAGCCTCCACCCTCGAACCACGGCCAACGAAAGGAAGACATACAGCAAAACGAACACAGCCAGCGAAACTCCGATGCAGCGCGCTGCAAACATCAGACTTGCTCCTTGCTCCGAAGTTCACGACGCTTTTCATCCAGCAGGCGCTGCAGATCGTCCAGCAACCGAGCATCGTGCTCACCGACGGCTTCGACCAAATACGAAAGTGGAAGCGAAGCGGCATCGCCCGAGCCGAGGAGTTGCCTGATCGTCTCACCAACTGCGGCTCTCTCTAACTCCTGCTGCGTGTAGCGCGGAGAGTAACGAAATGCCCTGCCCTCGGCAATGCGATTCAGCAATTCTTTCTTGTAAAGCCGGTCCAACGTTGTCATCACAGTTGTGTACGCCAGATTGATACTGCCGGCATCCAGCATCTCGCGAACCGTTGCACTTCCGCGCATCCACAACGCCGACAGCAGTTGTTGCTCGAGAGGCCCGAGCTGGGTGCTCGGAGACCTTCGCAGCAGACTCAAAATTCGTTTCATACTCACTCACCCGGAAGACTGAATTTTTGTTTTAAGGGTGACATTGCAACGTAACCTTGATCGGCAACCCCGCCCCATCGTTCATTTCTAGAACGCCAAGTTACCTGAGAACGTTGCAAATCGCAAGGAGTAGAAAGGCTGGGGCACGTGGTCTTGCGCGGTTGCGACTGGTTGCGACAGGTGACAAAACGTGGGCTCTCCTGTCAGAATTGAAGAGGTACGCGGCCAGCTGTAACTCGTGAATCACGGAGGCTCTTAATGGCACCCCTACGCGGAACCCCGAACTCGGCCCGGTCTGACGCGATTACCCCACCACCTTTCTCGGAAAGTTCGTTTGAAAGAGTAGTCGATTCGCTCAAGCTTTCGCCCGAACAATACCAAAGCTCGAGCGAACTCCGGGAGTGGGTGCTGCAAAACAAGGATCACAAGTACGTTCCGCCAGACCTGCTGAAGGCCTTCGGATTCCAGGTCAATCTGGAACCCTGATTCCCTCTGCCTGCTTCGGCCTCAGGGAACCGTCTCGGTCGCGGGGATTGCTTCCAGCTTGATCGTTACATGGCCGCCCTCTTCGACATGGACCGCTTTGCCGCGGTCTTCATATTGAGCAAGAAACTCGGGGTCGTAGTAAGCGCCGCGCTCGATCTGCTCCCAAGCAGAAAGCGTGTAGTCGCCGGGAGCGATATTCTTCAGCGCAAAACGCCCTGACTGGTCGGACAACACTTGCCGATACCGATTGGGCTGAAGGCGCAGTTTTCCCTCCGGTATCAGCGCCACCACGGCTGCGGGCGCAGGATTTTCTTCACTCTCCACCGTACCGTCGATTCGCCCAGCGCCTGAGTTCAACACTAATTCCAGGGCAGGAGGAGAATGCCCTCGGGGCACGGTTATGCCGGTTTCGAGGACGTCTCCCCCACCGCTCGACGCAAGATAGAAACCCGCTGGCAACAGAAAAAAGCTAACCAGGTAGCTGCCCGGAGGTACTTCGCGGAAAATGAATGTCCCATCTGGCTTTACTGAAGCACCGTCGATATCGGGCGTGAGGCTTGCCAGCGCCTGTCCTCCCTGGGGGTCCAATCTGCCCACCACACCGGTGACGATCTTGCTGAGTTCCTCGGCGGTCTTACCCTCCATCTGAATGCGTCCACTCACATCGACCCCGGGCCCGACGACGACTTCAACATGATCGAGGTCGGTATCTTTGACTTCGGCTGTGGCCCACCCCCACATGGTTCTGGGTTCTTGCGGAGTGCTCGGCTGCTGCGCAACCACCACGTAAGATCCTCGAGGCACGCCTTGAAACTCGAATGCGCCGGCAGCGAAATTCTTGCCCGGCAGGAAAATTGTCTCTCCTTGATCGCTGAGCAGCGTGATCTCGGCTCCTTTGCCAGGCAGAGAAGTTCGCGCGTTTACGACCTGCCCCCGAATGCTAACGGTGTGAACTGGAACGAGATTCACATCCATTCCTCCGAGTTCTTCACCCGCGCGGAGTACAAGCATGATCGCGTGCGCCCGATCATTTGCCGCAGCGTAATAAAGAGGTACGTAAGCTTTATCGCTTGGCGGTTTGGCTTTCAGGGAAGCAGGGGGCTTGGCGTAAATGCAGTACTTTCCGGGAGCCAGATCAGTGATGCGGTATTCGCCGGCGTCGCTGCTTGCGGCGTGGCCCGCGTCGTGAAGCTCGCGCCTGCCGCGCAGATAGGAGGATCGCATGGCCTGCACGGTTACACCGCGAACCGGTTTGCCGGCTTCATCGGTGATGTGGCCCGCAATCGCGGCGTAGGGCTGAAGCCGAATCACGATGTCGGTAACGTGCTGGCCGGGTGCGAGCAAGAACCATTTGCCTCGTTCCCCAAACCGGGGATCGACCTTTACATAGCCATCGCGAGTGGCCAGAACGAGATATCGACCGGGCGATAGACCTTCGAGGATAAACCGGCCGCTAGCGTCAGTGCTCGCAGACATGGAGGACGATGCTGCCGCCGATTCGTTCGGCCCAACTGAAACGGCGAGCCTGACATTTGCCCCCTTCAGGGGCAGTCCACTCACGCCATCGATTACCGTGCCTGAAATCGAACATTTATCTTGCGGCTCCGCCGAATTCTGCGCAGCCACACCGAGCGTGAAGAAAACGGAGATGGCGATCAGGACGGATAGCTTCATTGCCGTTATCGGTCAGTTTATCTGAGCACGGATAGGCAGAGGTAATCCAACTTCTATTCGTTGCGGAGGGTATCCATAGGATCGATTCCTGTGGCCCGGCGAGCGGGGATATAAATCGCCAGGCTGGCTGCCATCAACAAGGCCAGGGGCGCAACTGTAAAAGTAAGCGGATCGGCGGCATTGATTCCGAATACGAAGCTCTTCAGCAGCCGGGTCAGCGAAAACGCGGCTATGAAACCCAACGCCAATCCCGCCGCGATCAGCCGAGTTGCCTGCGCAAACACCAACCCCAGGACATCTCGCTTCTGTGCCCCTAGCGCAATGCGTACTCCGATTTCGTGGTTGCGCTCATTGACCACGTACGAGATGACGCCGTAAATGCCTACGACCGCCAAGATCAGCGCCACCACCGAGAACCCGCTAAGC
>Ga0210383_10000741_pt1 | contig 29572 bp, 21 predicted proteins | sample IncBWC14OmetaG_FD_160072 | JGI IMG/M metagenome (GOLD analysis project Ga0210383, IMG submission 160072) | Forest soil microbial communities from Barre Woods Harvard Forest LTER site, Petersham, Massachusetts, United States - Inc-BW-C-14-O ... | reverse complement strand
ACATCGATTGCACCGTGATCAGACCCTCATGCTTGGCGATAATGGCATGCGCGGTGGCCAGGCCCAACCCGCTACCGCTTTGCTTGGTCGTAAAGTACGGGTCAAAGATACGAGGTAAAACGTCAGCCGCGATTCCGCATCCGTGGTCCCGAACGGAAATCATGACATACCTGCCGCTGCTTAGCGGAAGCGAATCAGCATCGAAGACGACATTTTCAGCACGTACTTCAATGTTACCGCCTTCCGGCATCGCTTGACGCGCATTCAGTAAGATGTTGTGGAGCGCATGGCTGACTTGGTCAATATCGACCTCCGCGGATAGGAGGTCGCCGACGATGGCGAGGTCGATGGTCACCTGAGCCCCGGCACGAACCAGATCCACCGCATCTGTCACGATGGCGGCGAGCGGAGCTGGTTTGCGGACTGGCGCGCCACCCTTCCCGAAGGCCAAGAGCTGCAAAGCCAACGAGGTGGCGCGTTTACACGCCACCGCCGCCTGCTCGAGGATATCGCACACGGAATCAGCAGGGTTAAGGTGCATTTTTGCGAGAGCGATATTCCCCGAAATAATCGTGAGGAAGTTGTTAAAGTCATGCGCGATTCCACCCGCCAGTACGCCAAGCGACTCCAGCTTGCGGCCGCGGAACAGTTCCTCTTCGACCTGCTTGCGCTGCTCCATTTCAGCCAGCAGTCGCTCGTTCGCCTGCTGAAGTTCGGCGGTCCGCTCTGCCACGCGCGCGGCCAGTTCATCATGGGCCTCCTGGAGAGCTGTCTGGGCTTCTTTCAGGGCCCGTTCTGCTCGAATCCGCTCGGTGATGTCGATCGCATGGCCAATCACCACCGGCCCACCTGCAAACTCGTCGTAACGAATATTCCGACAAAACCAGATGCGTTCACTGCGATCTCTCGCTTCCAGGCGCATGAGACCGCTGCTGGTCGGCTCACTTCGGATGCGGGATAGGTAATCATCGAAAAGGTGGCGAACAGACGGTGCCAGAAACTCTCTCAGATTTCGTCCAATGCCGTCCTCCGGCTTGTACCCGTCCTCCGGATGATACCCCAGCGATTGTGTCGCGGCAGGATTGATAAAACGGAGTACGCCGTCCAGATCATGGATGCACATCAGTCCAAGGCTGTTCTCCACGAGCAGCCGATACAACTTCAATTGCTCTGCCGAATCCTGCCCTCGAGAAGCCTCGCTGGCGGCAGAATCCGAAGCCGAGCAACCGTCATTCATGTCAAGTTCCAAGCTCGTTTCATTCGAGTTGAACGGAAACGCATAGCACAACTATAGCATGACTCCCAGCCTGTATGCATTCGCACCATCGAGCAATGCTTTATTCCCGCCCCTAAATTGTCTATTAAGCTCAGGATCGAAACCCTGGGTATCTGTTTAGCGTCGTGTCCGAATCGTTCTCGTCGTCGTCCTTCGTCCTCGGCCGTTTTTCGGGTGGTACGAGCGAAACTCCCGCTGCTTGCTTTCTCTATGCATCCTTCTTCCATCCTAGCAAACCGCCTCGATCCCCAACCGACGAGGACGAAGGACGACGACGTCACCTTCTCCAAATACCCAAACTCCAGAGCCCCTGTGGGGCAATCAAACATCCCAAATTAGTGTACCGTTTCCTAAATTCCTTGAGCTTCGCCGCCGGTCAGTTGGCTGTTTTTCAAGGCGCGAGCGAAGTGCCGCTATCTGGATCATAACGGCCGAGCGAGCAACGCAGAAAAACAGCCAACTGGCCGCGGCCCGGGGGTTGCGTTGAAAATGGGTCGGCTGCTTCGTTGCTCGTCAGTCACGTATCGATCTAGATATGCTCCTTTAGCGCCAGTCCGGCTCGGACCGTCTCGCAGACGACCCATTTTGAACGCAACGAAACCCAAGGGATTTAGGAGACGGTACACTAGCCTTAACTTCGCGCCATTCGGAGGAGCTGACCGGGTGATCCGAAATTTTACGGCGAATGTTTACATTGACTACAATGATGTCGGTGACTACATTCCAGCGCATTAAACGAAAACGCTCCTCATTGGCCGGATGAACTTCAGAAACTGGACGGGTCACACGCTGAATTGTTTCGTGACCACGGCTTCCTGGCACCGCCGGATCTGGCTGCCAAACTTAACGAACTCATTAGCCGATCCGGCTGCTTGGCTGCGGAATCAGCCGCTGGTTCCTCATAAAACTCATGCTCAGCTGTCACAATAGCCGCGGGCGGCTGTCATAATTTAATGTCGCCCGACCAAGGCGGCAAAAACAAAGGAGACATATCATGAATTGGCAAAGTCGATTGGAAAAGACCGTGATCGCCTTGAATTTGTTCGGTTTAGCGCTTGGCTTCGGCACACTTGGCATCCTCATCCTGGTGAAAGGAGAGCATGGGAGTGAATCCTGGATCAGCGGAGTCCTTGGTATATTCGTCGGTTCACTATTTCTGCTGTTTGCCTTTTACTTCTGCAAACATACCTGGGGGCGGGCGGCTCGGGAAGGTCAGCCTTCGTGAGTCGGGCCTCTCGAGTGTACCGTCTGGCATATAATGGCGATGTCGTTGGGTTCAAAATGGGCCGCCGGCCACGCGCGAGGAGCACCACCAGGCTCGACGACAAGCTGGCAGCTCATCGCCGACAATTGCCACGAGGGGTATCAAGCTTTGTTGGTGCTCAACCCGTTCAGCACATGCTGGACAGTTTCGGGTACAATGGCCTTGAGCGGAGTGCCTTTGACTTTGCCTTCGATTGACACGGCGACCAATCCGTGGAGTGCTGCACCAATGGTCAGGGCCAAACGATCGGGATCGCCTGCGACGATCTTTCCCGCTTCTTGACCCTCTTGCAAAATCTTTGGGATGTGCGAAAACGCCGCCACTACGGCAGTCCGAAGTTCGGGAAGCATCTCCGGCCGCCGCTTCGCTTCAAACATCAAGGCGAACAGTGCTGGATGTTTGAGGGCGAATCCGACGTAAGCGAGCGCCGCTTTCGTCAATCGTGCGTTAAAATCCTGGCTGCGAGCTTTTGCCGCCTTGGCCACGACCGAGCTCAATCGTGCAAAACCCATGATCGCGAGAGCATCGATAAGGTCTTGTTTGGTGGCAAAATGCCGTTGCGGTGAGGCGTGGCTTACCCCCAGTTCACGGCTTAGTTCCCGTAATGACAAATGCTGGACGCCCCGGGTCTCCAGCGCGACTTCGGCCGCACTCAGCAGTGCTTGGCGCAGATTACCGTGGTGGTAGGGACGGGGCGAAGGCTTCACGCCGAGGAGCTTACATGGTGAGGCAAAATTTGACAAGTGTTGTCATTGACTACAATGGTGACGCTGTCTACATTCCCCGCATGCAGCTTAACCATGATAACACGCTCGGCGGCCGGTTCACCTTTCCCGGCACGTCATTGACAGTCCAACGGATAGGCTACGGCGCGATGCAGTTGGCCGGCCCCGGTGTGTGGGGGCCGCCCAAGGACCCGAACGGTGCCGTCGCCGTCCTTCGCGAGGCCGTCGCGGCCGGCGTGAACCATATTGACACGTCCGACTTTTACGGCCCGCACGTCACCAACCAGGTCATCCGGCAGGCCCTGTACCCATACCCGACGGGTCTGGTGATCGTCACCAAGCTCGGCGCCCGTCGCCCTCCCGACAAATCGTGGCAGCCGGCCATCTCGCCCGAAGACCTAACCGCCGGCGTCCAGGACAACCTCCGCAACCTGGGCCTGGAGGCGCTCGATATCGTCAACTACCGCACGATGGGGTCGATCCACGGCCCCAAGGAGGGGTCAATCGCCGAGCAGGTGACGGTGCTGGCCGACCTCCGGCGCCAGGGATTGATCCGCCACATCGGCCTGAGCAACGTCACGGCGGCCCAGGTGGCCGAAGCTCAGGCAATCACTGACGTCGTGTGCGTGCAGAACAACTACAACCTGGCCCACCGCCACGACGACGCCCTGATCGACGACCTGGCCCGACAGGGCATCCCGTACGTGCCGTTCTTCCCGCTCGGCGGGTTCACGCCGTTGCAGTCGTCCACCCTGTCGTCCGTCGCGGGCCGGCTCGGGGTCACGCCGATGCGGGTCGCGTTGGCGTGGCTGCTGCACCGGTCGCCCAACATCCTCTTAATTCCCGGCACGTCGTCGGTCGCCCACCTCCGTGAGAACCTGGCCGCCGGTCGGTTGACGCTGTCGCCGGAAACCTTGGCGGATTTGGAAGGGATCGCGTGAAAAGAAGTTGTCGGTAGTCAGTTGTCGGTTGTCAGGGGGCCGTGAAGGAAGTTGTCGGTTCTCAGTTGTCGGTTGTCAGCTTTACGCCGTCGCAAGGTTGCCGTGGCTCAATGACGTGCGGGCCGGCTCCGGCTCCTGCCTTGCCACGCAGGCCCGGTTCACGGCACCTGACAACCGACAACTGAGAACGGACAACTTCTTCACGGTAGCATAGGCTGTATTTTGTTCGTAGCGGCGAGCGATATTTTCCAGACAATCGATAGTGGCGCCGGGCGATCGCTTTCCCGCCGACAAACTGTGTGCAATGATCAGCCGGGTTGGAGGTGCTGAAGGGGCGCCAGAGGACGCGGTCCATTCATCCCAATTTCGCTCCTCACCGAGACGATATTCGTTCGTCGATGTGACCGCTGAAACGAATGCCAGTTACACTCTCTTCAGACGTTCTTAGTCCAATCGATCTTGCGCCCCCCTTCAGGGCGCGGTGCGGTTTGGGCCAGCCCCGGGGTTGAAACCGGTTGAAACCCCGGGCTGAGTCAGATGGCCCCTTTGGAGCAAAAGCTCGCTCAAATTTTCTGATATCCTGAAATTCCCCAGGGAGCGCACGAGCAATTTCGTAACATCCTCCGTTGGGGCAATTAAACATCCCAAACTAGCCTTAACTTAGAAGCGCCATTGCGGACAACCTGTTCCGGCGATGCTCAACTTCCTCTCCGGCGTGTTGAGCAGGTTCTCGATAATTTGCGTTATCTTGCCACGAAGGCCCGGTTCACGTTCCCGACAACCGACAACCGACAACTTCTTCACGGCTTCATGGCCAGGAAGAAGCTGGCCAATGCAAAAATTTACCAAAAAAATGTGGGAGATCGGAGGATTAGAGGTTATATAGGTTCCATAAGTAGCATAAAAATTAGGGGTTTGCAGATGGTGCATTTGCCAAAGTGCACCCGTGCAGCCGACGCTTTACCCGAGAATCCGGGGCGCGCAAATCAGGCGTTATTCATGAATTTTCACCAGGGCTGACAATGAAGCAAAAACCGTTTGTTGAAGACATCGAAACCTATGCCCAGGACATCGTGGATACGGTGCGCGAGCCGCTCTTGATGCTTGACACGACCTTGCGCGTGCGATCTGCGAACCGCGCTTTCTATCAGACTTTTCAGGTCTCTTCGGAAGAAACCGAAAACCGTCTCATTTACGAGTTGGGCAACGGCCAGTGGGATATCCCCGCCCTGAGGACACTGCTCGAGGACATTATTCCTACGAGCTCTGTGTTCAACGATTTTGAGTTAGAGCACACGTTTCCGATCATCGGGCGCCGCGTAATGCTGCTCAACGGTCGCAAGCTGCGCCCGGGCAGCCACACCGAGTTCCTGGTGCTGGCGATGGAAGATGTGACGGAGCGGCGGCGCTCCGAGGCGGATCTGAAAGCCATTGAAACATATGCTCAGAACATCGTCGATACGGTGCGCGAACCGTTGCTGATTCTCGACACCACGTTGCGCGTGCGATCCGCGAACCGCGCCTTTTACCAAACTTTTCAGGTCTCTCTCGAAGAAACCGAGAACCGCCTCATCTACGAGTTGGGCAACGGCCAGTGGGACATACCTGTCTTGAGAACTCTTCTCGAAGATATTGTCCCCCTGAGTTCGGTCTTCAACGACTTTGAGTGGGAGCATGATTTCCCGGCCATCGGGCGACGGGTGATGCTGCTCAACGCCCGCAAGCTGCAGGCGGGCCACCATGGGGAGTTGCTGGTGTTGGCGAGGGAAGATGTGACGGAGCGACGGCGTTCAGAGGCGGACTTGAAGGCTATTGAAACGTATGCCCAGAACATCGTGGATACGGTCCGCGAACCGCTGCTGATTCTCGACACCACCTTGCGTGTGCGATCCGGCAATCGCGCCTTCTACCAAACTTTTCAGGTCTCTTCTAAAGAAACCGAAAACCGACTGATTTACGAGTTGGGTAACGGCCAGTGGGACATCCCCGACCTGCGAACCCTCCTCGAAGATATTGTTCCCAAGAGTTCCGTTTTCAACGACTTTCAGTTGGAACATGACTTCCCGGCCATTGGAAGGCGGGTGATGCTGCTCAACGCCCGTAAGCTTCAGGCGGGCCACCATGGAGAGCTGCTAGTCCTGGCGATGGAAGATGTGACGGAACGGCGGCGCTCGGAGGCGGACTTGAAGGCCATCGAAACGTACGCCCAGAACATCGTGGATACGGTGCGCGAGCCATTGCTGATTCTCGATACCACCTTGCGCGTGCGATCTGCGAACCGGGCCTTCTACCAAACTTTCCAGGTCTCTCTCGAAGAAACCGAGAACCGACTGATTTACGAGCTGGGCAACGGCCAGTGGGACATCCCGGTCCTGCGAACTCTCCTCGAAGATATTGTTCCCCTGAGTTCGGTCTTCAATGACTTTGAGTGGGAGCATGACTTTCCGGTGATCGGGCGGCGGGTGATGCTGCTCAACGCCCGTAAGCTTCAGGCGGGCCACCACGGGGAGTTGCTGGTGCTGGCCATGGAAGATGTGACGGAGCGGCGGCGCTCGGAGGCGGATTTGAAGGCCATCGAAACGTACGCTCAGAACATCGTGGATACGGTGCGCGAGCCGCTCCTGATTCTCGATACGACGTTGCGCGTGCGATCCGGTAACCGCGCCTTCTATCAAACCTTTCAGGTCTCTCTCGAAGAAACCGAGAACCGCCTCATTTACGAGTTAGGTAACGGCCAATGGGACATTCCCGATTTGCGAACCCTCCTCGAAGATATTGTTCCCAAGAGTTCGGTCTTCAACGACTTTGAATTGGAGCACGACTTCCCGTCTATCGGGCGGCGGGTGATGCTGCTCAACGCTCGCAAGCTGCAGGCGGGCCACCACGGAGAGTTACTGGTGCTGGCCATGGAAGATGTGACGGAGCGCCGGCGCGCCGAGGAAGAAATAGCTAAGGCCAAGGAAACAGCCGAGACCGCCAACAGAACCAAGAGCCTGTTTCTGGCGAATATGAGCCATGAGCTACGGACGCCGCTGAACGCCATTCTGGGCTATTCCGAGATGCTGCAGGAAGAGGTCGTGGAGCGTCAACTGGTGGGCGAATTCGGCGCCGATCTCGAGAAAATCAACGGCGCCGGCAAGCATCTGCTGACGCTGATCAACGATATTCTCGATTTGTCCAAAATTGAAGCAGGCAAGATGGAGCTCTATTTGGAAAGCTTCGACCTGACCGCGATGATCGATGATGTGGCTTCCACCATCCGGCCGATGGTCGAGAAAACCGCCAACACCCTGCACATCCGGCGTGCACCGGATTTGGGTGCGATGCACGCTGACCAGATCAAAGTGCGCCAGGCTCTGTTCAATCTCTTGTCGAACGCCGTCAAGTTTACCCACCAAGGCAACATTACCCTGGAGGCCGGCCGCCAGAGAATGGATGGCATCGAGTGGATCGTGTTTCGCGTAACGGACACCGGCATCGGCCTGAGTCCCGAACAGATCGTCAAGCTCTTTCAGGACTTCACCCAAGCGGATGCCTCGACCACGCGCAAGTTCGGAGGCACCGGCCTGGGATTAGTCCTCACGCGCCGGTTCTGCCAGATGATGGGCGGCGACGTAACGGTGCGCAGCGTGTCCGGAGAAGGCAGCGTCTTCACCATCAAGCTGCCCGCCGCCGTCAATGAAGTGAAGCCCGAAACCGCCGCTGAGTCTGCCGATGCCGTCATTGCTTCACTGCATGAATGGGGCGGGGACGGGGCCGAACCGATGCCGTCCGCCGGGAGCTGCGTGTTGGTCATTGACGACGACTCGACACAGCGCGACTTGATCCGACGTTTTCTGAAGAAGGAAGGCTTTAACGTGTACACCGCCGCCAGAGGCGAGGAAGGGCTCCGCCTGGCGCGCCAATTGCGGCCGGTCGCCATCACTCTGGATGTGATGATGCCGGGGATGGACGGCTGGAGCGTGCTCTTGGCGCTGAAGGCGGACCGGGAATTGCGCGATATCCCGGTCATCATGCTAACCATGGTGGACGACCCCGACCGGGGCTTTGCGCTGGGCGCCGCCGACATCGCCACCAAGCCGGTGGATCGCGCGCGCCTGTCGGAGATACTCAGGAAATACACCTGCCCGCATCCCCCCTGCCCGGTGCTCCTGGTCGAGGACGATGCGACAACTCGGGAGTTGACCCGCGCGATTTTGGAAAAGGAAGGTTGGAAGGTCAGCGAGGCCGAAAATGGGCTCGTGGCCCTGGAGTGCATGGAGCGGGAGCGCCCGCGCCTGATTGTGCTTGACCTGATGATGCCTGAAATGGACGGGTTCGAGTTCGCCGCCCGGGTCCGCCAGAGGCTGGAGTGGCGCTTAATTCCCATCGTGGTGCTGACGGCCTACGACCTTAGCCTCGAAGACCGGCGACGGCTCAACGGTTATGTTGAGACGGTTCTGCAGAAGGTAGGCGACTCGCGCGACGCGTTGCTGCACCAACTACGAGAGTTCCTGGATGATTACACTGCGCCTCGCGCCATAACGATGGCTGCGGGAGAAGAAGCCCGCGCGACTTCTCCTTGAACGCGTTTCCCAAGCCCATGCCCAAGATTCTATTGGTCGAAGATAACGAGATGAACCGCGACATGCTCTCGCGCCGGTTGCAGCGCAAAGGCTACGAGGTGGTGCTGGCGCTGGATGGTCAGAGCGGGGTGGAGATGACCCAAACCCAGGCGCCGGATTTGGTCTTGATGGACATGAGCCTGCCTGTGCTGGATGGCTGGGAAGCGACGCGCCGTCTCAAGGCCGATCCTGCCACCAGGCACATTCCCGTCATCGCCCTCACGGCGCACGCCATGTCCAGCGACCGCGAAAAAGCCATCGAAGCCGGCTGCGACGACTATGACACCAAGCCCGTCGAGTTGACCCGTTTGCTCGCCAAAATTGAAGCGCTATTGCGCGGGCGCAAGATGGCTTCGGCCGAGGAACCAACATGTTGAGCGAACCGCAACTTTCAACCGGCGAAGTGGCCCGGCACCCGCTGCCGTCCGGTTTGCTCCACGACCTGCGCACGCCTCTCAATTTGATCATCGGCTATTCCGAGATGCTGTTAGAGCAGGCGCAGGAGCAAGGCCAGCACGATTTCGTACCGGATCTGCAGAAAATTCATACCGCCGGCAAGCAACAGCTGGCGCTCATCAACGACAACTTTCGTTCGATCCGCGCGCTGGACATGCCCCCAAGTATCCCGGGGCCGCTAGAAGACAATCCAACGCCGGCAGAACAGGAGCCAGCTGCTGAAGCATTCTCGGAGTACGCAGCAGCCGGCGGACCCGCTCCCGGCCAGGCGACGCAGGGATTCTTGCTGGTGGTGGACGATAACGAAGCCAACCGCGACGTGCTCTCGCGCCGGTTAGAGCGTCAAGGCTACGCGGTAGCCACCGCCGAAAACGGACGAGAGGCGCTGACCATGCTGAGCGCGCAGAACTTCGACCTGGTGCTGCTCGACATCATCATGCCGGTCATGGATGGCTATGAAATGCTGCATTACCTCAAGGCCGATGAGGCGTTGCGCCACATCCCGGTCATCATGATCACGGCTCTGAGCGAATTGGACTCGGCGGTGCGCTGCATCGAGATGGGCGCGGAGGATTACCTGCCGAAGCCTTTCAACCCGACTCTGCTCAAAGCGCGCATCGGCGCCTGTCTGGAGAAGAAGCGCGCTAAAAAAATCGAGCGAGAACTGGATGCGGCCAGGCAACTTTTGGAAACTTCGCGTCAAGCTGGCATGGCGGAGGTCGCCACGAGCATCCTTCACAACGTCGGGAATGTTCTCAATAGCGTCAATGTTTCCAGCGGTCTCATTCTTGACAAGATCCAAAAGTCGCAAATCTCAGGTCTAACCAGAGTCGTTGCCCTGATGACGGCGCACAAGAGTGATTTACCGGGCTTTTTTGATCATAATCCAAAAGGCAGGCAGCTGCTCGGCTATCTGGCAAAACTAGATGTCAATTTGGCGCACGAACACAGCGAGATACTGCAGGAGCTTCAAACACTCCTGGCTAATATTTTCCACATCAAGGAGATCGTTGCGATGCAGCAAGATTATGCACGGGTCTCCGGAGTAATCGAGACGCTGAGAATTGAAGATTTGGTAGAAGACGCCCTCCGGCTCAACAGTGGAGCGTTGGACCGGCATGCGATCAAGTTGGTCCGGGAGTATTCCGCAATGCAGCCGGTCTTAGTGGATAAGCATAAGGTCTTACAAATCCTGGTGAACCTGATCCGGAACGCCAAACACGCTTTTGATCATACAGAAAGAATCGAAAAACAAATAACCCTGCGTATTGCTCATGCGAATCACCACGTGGAAATTTCCGTGATCGATAATGGCGTTGGCATTCCGGCGGAAAATTTGATTCGAATCTTCAATCACGGCTTTACGACGAAAAAGGACGGTCATGGTTTTGGTCTTCATAGCGGTGCGCTGACCGCCAAAGAGCTCGGTGGAAATCTGACAGCTTTCAGTGAAGGAACCGGACGAGGATCCAAATTCATCCTGGAATTACCGATCCCGTAGATTTTTCCGAGAGGGATGAGATACTCAGTAAATCTCAACCGCGATTCCTACGGTAACCTGATTGACTAATCGGGCGGCGTCCCAGTTTGCCAGACGGATGCATCCGTGGCTTCCCGAACGACCGATCGTATCCGGACTGTCGGTACCATGGATGCCGATGCCCTTTTTGTTCAGACCAATCCACACGATTCCCACCGGATTACGTGGGCCAGGCGGGATCGTATAAAAATTGGCGCTTCGCCGTCCATGTTGCAGCATAGCTTCGTCCCACCGGAAGATCGGCATGGTGGTGAGTTTCGCAATCTTCCAGGTACCAATCGGCGCGGGCAGGCTTTTTGATCCGGGAGTGATCGGAAAAGAAGCGATGACTCGGTTTGCCTCTACCAGATCCAGCATGCGACCTTTGGTATCAACTCTGATGCTGCGTTGAGCGAACTCTGGTCTTGGCGGCAGATCCGCGACCGTCTGAATCGATTCGATCTGGAACGGCTGCACATTGGGTACCTGGAGGGTGCTACCTTTCTGCAATTTGTTCAGATTCCGACCCGGATTCAGTTTCTGGATGAAGGCCGGATCGGCATGATAGCGCTCGGCCACATAATCCAGAGCAGAGCGATACAAGATTTTCTTTAGCTTTGCCATTCCGGCCGGCTTGGCAGGAACGTTTCCGATCCAATGCAGATCAGCCTCGGTGAACGTGTAAGTCGTGTAGACCGGTGAAATTTTTTGTAATTCCTGCTCTAAAGCCGAATCGATCTGACCGGACGGTGGTTGGCCTTGGGCAACCTGGAAACGTTGCAACGCCTTGCCGATAAACTCGCCCCACCGTCCGTCGATTTTTCCCGGACCAAAGGAATGCTCATCCAGGTAGATCTGTAACCGAACCACGGTGTCTTGATCCGAGATAGGCTGCCCGGCCTTGGGCTGAGAGGGCGGTACCGTAGTCGGCGGGCTTGGGGACTTGCTCGGTGGACCAATCGGAGTTTTGGCCGCAGCGATGCGTTGAGTGGCTGTCCACTGCCGAAACAGGGTCATCGGTACCGAGTTCTCAGGAGGAGCCGAATTGGCCGGCACTTGAGCGTATCCCGAGATGGCAATCGCCATGGCTGAAAGGGCGAAGAAGAAGAATCGAATAAGCATAATAATAAGAGGGTAGTATAGCCGAAGCTTTGCATCTCCAGTAGCGCTTAGTTGGGCGATTCATGTCGTAGATATGAATTGCCCAATTAAACGCTTTTAACTTTCGGCGCCAATGAATGGCCAATGCGAACTTTAGACAGAAAGAAACTGATGATATTTATGGCGCTAATCCGGCCAATTGCTTCAATTCCGCGACAATAGGATGTGCGCTCCACAGCGCCAGGCGCCGAGTTGGCATAAACATAATATTGGTGCCACAGGCGGTCGCATTCTTGAAGTGGATGGTAATTGGATGAGCGTTGATCCACCTGATTTCCGTCACCTGGGAGATTTCTTCCAGGGGAACGGCTATCTCTCGGAAGCCCTTCGACACATAGAGATTCCTGGCGTCTAGCCGCACACGTTTTAGTCGGATAGCTAACCATAAGATGAAAGATGTTCCAGTAATCCAAACCAAAGCAAAAATATATTTGATGATTTCAGGCGGCGGTTCACCATTTCTTCCACGTGCAGTCCCAAACCATACAATAAAAGTTCCAAAACCGAATCCAAAAATCCAGAAGGGGGGAAAGACGAATTTCATCCAGAACGTATATGCCGAAGATATAGTTCTTTGAGTCCTTTGCGGATTGGGAGCACTGCTCATTGGGCTTCTTCTGTGATGTCACACCAGCATTCTTTGGCGGCAATCTTTTGGCAGAATCTAGTAAGTAAGGATGTCCCGCCTTACCTTTCCTAATTCGTTCTCGGTAGGTCCAAAGTCCAGGGTAAGGCTGACGCTTGGGTTGCGCAAGAGGGTAAGGCGGGACGCTTACTTACCAGGGACTTGTGATCGATGCAGGCTAGCTATTCCCCGCCGGGCGATCGCAAGCCCAGTGAGGCGGAGTTTCCTGTTAGCCCAGGGTCTACCTCATAAGCGCTAGGATGCTTTAGTCCCGGAGGGACAGGCTGATTTGAGTCCAGGGTAAGGCGGGACGCCTAGGCGGAAGAGGGTAAGGCGGGACGCCTTACTTATTAGACTTGCATGGCTTTATGCCCCCGCAGGGGCTAGAGGGGTCAGCCCGGCGTTTTAATGCCGGGAATCTCCGCATTACGGCGACGCGCCCTGTAGGGCGCCAGAAGAACGGAGATACCAACAGTTGCCAGTTATCAGTTGCCTGTTGCCAGTGGGGCAGAAGCGTGAGTTCCGCATTACGGCGACGCGCCCTGTAGGGGCGCCAGAAGAACGGAGATACCAACAGTTGCCGGTTATCAGTTGCCTGTTGTCAGTGGGGCAGAAGCGTGGGTTGACGCGACCAATCCTCAACCCTTTCTCCTAAGCGCTTATCCTCTAATCAATAAAGTATCGGCGGAGCGAGTGAAGGTGGAGCTCATAAAATCAAGGGCGAGCGCGCGGCGCGAAAGCCGATCTAAGAATTACCCAAAATATTGTAATGATGAAATATATTGCTAATCTGCGTTTTTTGGCGCAAATTGGTCAATTTAACGTCTCTTCAATTTTATTGCGATCCTGAGGCCAATCCCCACCAGACCCAGTTTGGGTGCGAGGAGCGCGGCCTATTCGCGAATGGAAGTACGAGCCAATTTGCGAGGGCAGCGGCGCAGCTTGACGTGAAGGGCCCGGTGGTGCCCGGCGCGCTGACGAGCAGATAACGATGCAAGCGGAGTAGTCAATGGGAATCATGAAAAATTGGACTATTGGAAGGCGACTGATCTTCGGATTTGCCGCGGTCGTCCTGACAACCCTTGGTGTGAGTGTCTACGCATTTACTCGACTAGAGGCGATCCAAAGTCAGAGCGCAGCTTTGGCCACGGTTAGTCTTCCCGGGGTGGTTTTGATGGGACAGATCGAGGGTCTTAGTGAACGGGAAATTGCTTCGGTGCTAAAGCACATTAAGGCAGACGATGGACAGAGTGTGCAAAAAGTGGAGAAGGAGTTGCAAGAAAACCATGAAAAGTTAAGCACCCTCTTCAAAGCCTACGAGGCCACGGTCTTGGGCGCGAAGGAAGACGATCGTTTTCAGAGGCTGACCAATGCCTATTCGGCCTACCTTACTCCCCTGGAGGAGGTTTTGAAGCTAAGCCGCATACAGAAAGATAAGGAGGCCTACGACCTGTACGATCAAGAGCTCCAACCATTGTTCGGGCGGTTTGTGGAGGATGTTAACGATGCCTTGGCCTACAACAAAAAAGCAGCCGAAACCTCTGTGAGGAAATTGGACGCTGCCGCCGCGGAGTCAAAAGTCGTCCTGATGGTCGGAATAGTCGTCAGTCTTCTTCTTGCGGCGCTCATTTGCTATTCCGTGATGGGAGCGATCAATTGGCTCATCGCTCAGGTGCAACGCTCAGCCTTGCAAGTCGCCTCCTCGGTGACCGAAATCTCGGCTACCGCCAAAGAGCATCAAGCGACCAGTGCGGAGACGGCGTCTGCCACCTGCGAGATTGGCGCGACTTCCAAGGAGATTGCGGCCACTGCTAAGATGTTGCTCAAGACAATCAATGACGTGACTGACGTTGCGGAGCAAACGACCAATCTAGCGGGCACAGGTCAGAACGGGTTGGCCCGGATGGAAACCACCATGCGGCACGTGATGGAGGCGGGAGGGGCGATTAATGACAAACTGGCGGTCTTGAATGAGAAAGCCGGTAACATCAACCAGGTCGTGACCACCATCACGAAAGTCGCGGACCAAACGAATCTCCTCTCCCTTAATGCGGCCATTGAGGCGGAAAAAGCCGGTGAGCATGGCCGCGGGTTCGCGGTGGTGGCGACGGAGATTCGGCGTCTTGCTGACCAAACCGCGGTCGCCAGTTATGACATCGAACAGCTGGTGAAGGAAATGCAGTCGGCGGTTTCTGCCGGCGTAATGGGGATGGACAAGTTTTCCGTAGAAGTGCGCCAAGGCGTGCAAGAAGTCGAACAGGTCAGCGAACAACTGGCACAAATCATCAATCAAGTACAGGCATTAACGCCGCAGTTCGAAATCGTCAATGAAGGGATGCAATCGCAATCTACCGGCGCACAACAAATCAGCGAGGCGCTGGAGCAATTGATCGAATCGGCGCAGCAGACCGTCGATTCGCTGCATCAATCAAGTATTGTGATGGATCAATTGAATTCCACCGCGAACGACTTGCGGACCAGCGTCTCGCGGCTCGGGGCGAACGCCGCTTAACCGCGCCCAACATCATTGATTTCAGCCATGCTTTTTATCCTGTTCCAGATTGGTAGGGACCGTTACGCGTTGTCTGCCGGAAGTATCATTGAGGTTCTCCCACTAATGAACCTGAAAAGTGTACCCCGCGCGCCAGCCGGGGTGGCCGGGCTATTGAACTATCATGGAACTCCGGTCCCGATCATCGATTTGAATGAAATGACCCTGGCGGAACCTGCAGCGCGGCGCTTTAGCACGCGTATCATTCTAGTCAAGTATCCGTTCGAGGCTCAGCATCCACATGCGCTCGGCCTGATTGCTGAGCACGCGACGAAGATGATTCGACGGTCGATCCAAGATTTTACTGAAACGGGTGTTGAGTCTGACGCTGCGCCCTATCTTGGCAGAGTGGCCAATGACCCTGGCGGTTTAATTCAGAGGATCGAAATCGAACGATTGTTGACGCCTGAAGTCCGTGATGTGCTGTTTCGAGAACTTGGGCAAAGCTAATGTCGCTCCCACAAATCATTGCCTTGCTCCGGCAGACCATCGGTCTCGATGTCGCTTCCGTTGGGCTTAGCACGATCGAACGTGCTGTCAAAAGGCGTCTCAGCGCGAACGACCTTCGAGATATTTCGCAGTATGCTAATCTTCTACAACGCTCCGAAGCGGAATTCCAGAGCTTAGTTGAGGCAGTGGTAATTCCAGAAACCTTTTTTTTCCGGTATCCTGAATCATTCGTCGCCCTACGACAAATCGTGGGAGAACAATTTCTCTGCGGGACCCGAAAGTTGCGCGTGCTGAGCATTCCCTGTTCGACGGGTGAGGAGCCCTACTCGATCGCGATGACGTTGATCGAGGCGGGGTTATCTGAGGAGAGATTTCAAATTGATGCGATAGACATCAGCGCGCGTTTGGTCGATCTGGCGAGGTTCGGCACGTTCGGGAGAAATTCATTCCGAGGAAGTGAACTTACGTTTCGCGATCAATATTTCCAGAAGACAGATCCTGGTTTTCGACTATGCGATCGCGTGCGTCAATGCGTGAAGTTTGAGCAAGGCAACCTCCTTGAAGAACATTCTCGATTTGGCAGCGAACCATACGACTTTATTTTCTGCCGCAATCTGCTGATCTATTTTGACAATAGGGCACAAGGCCAGGCGCTCAAAAGCCTGCGACATTTTTTGACTGCGGACGGACTATTGTTCGTCGGATCGGCCGAAACGAGCCAACTGAAAGAACACGGCTTTTCCTCCATGAAATTCCCGATGGCGTTTGCTTTTCGCAAGAGTGGGCAGGTTGTCGTCGACCAACTGCCGAAGCCGAAGAAACCCCAAGCTTGTTCGACTGCAAAAGCACACCGAACCGAAGCGTATCGCAGACCGAATTTGGCTATTCCTCAGAAAGCGGTGGGTGCAGCGACGAAACACGAAAATAGGTTGGTGCCTGATTTGGCTCTGGCCGAACAACTGGCCGACAAAGGGCAGCTAGGAGAAGCAGAAATAATCTGTGAAGCCTTTTTGCGTGGGGCTGGGCCGTCCGCACGCGTTTTTCATTTACTCGGATTGATCCGCGATAGTGCGGGAGATCAGCGCCGCGCGAGTGAGTTTTATCGGAAGGCGCTCTATCTTGAGCCTGATCATTATGATGCGCTGATACACTTCGCACTACTGAAGGATAAAAGCGGCGAGAGCGCCGCGGCCAGAACTTTGCAAAACCGTGCCCGCCGTATTCGGGAGAGAACGAAATGAAAACGGACTTGCCAAAACGCAATTTGAGTTCCGTGAACTCCATCCAGCTCAATGATTGTTGGAATAAGATTGGCGTCTGGGGCAATCGCCAATGCGGTGAGTTAAAAAAGGTGATCCATTGCCGTAACTGCATCGTCTATTCATCGGCCGCTGGACAACTCCTGGGAGCAGAACCGCTCCCGGACTATCTGGAACATTGGACCACTTATTTCGCCAGCGAGCCCGAAGTCGAGAGCCGGCAGATGCAAGCTGCTTTGATATTTCGCATCGGTGCCGAGTGGCTAGCATTGTCGCCCATGAATTTACAGGAGATTGCTGAGAGTCGCCCGACTCATTCCTTGCCACCAGGACGAAGTAACATTCTTTTGGGCCTGGCCAATATTGATGGAGAATTGCTAGTTTGCGTGGCGCTCGATCGACTACTTGGTTTAGAGATAATGAACTTGGAAAAATTGGGATCCAAACAGGTGATTTATCGCCGCTTGGTGGTGGCTAGTCGCGAAGGTTCGCGAGTTGTTTTCCCTGTCGACGAAGTGCATGGCATCCACAGGTTTAACCCAAATGAATTGAAAGCGGTTCCTTCCACCATCTCCAGAGAAAAAACGACGTACATCAGAGGGATGCTGCTTTGGCAGAACGAAAGCGTGAGCTGTCTCGATGATCAACTGCTCTTCGACATGTTGGATCGAAGCATGACGTGAGCGCAAACGATCGAGGCGATCTGAGTGGATTTTCCATGGTCGAGCTGTTCCGGCTCGAAGTGGAAAACCAGAGCCATGTTTTGACAGAGAATTTGCTGGGGCTGGAACAGAATCCGACGGATGCATCGCGGTTGGAGGCACTGATGCGCGCGGCACATTCGCTGAAAGGTGCCGGCAGAATGGTTGACCGCGATGCCACGGTCCGAGTGGCGCATGAGTTGGAAGATATATTTGTGGCCGCGCAGCAGGGGTCGCTGGCGCTGCTGCCCGAACATGTCGACGTGCTATTGCGCGGCGTTGATTTGTTACATCGAATAGCTCAAGGGACCGACGACCGAATCGGAACCGAGCAATTTGAACGCTTTGACGAAGTTCAACAGTTTCTCCGGGATCTCGGCAAAGTGCGAGATGACGACCCGTCAGGGGCTTTCCTAGGGATTTACCAATCGCCGCCATCAGAGAAGACAAATGTTTCCGATTCTTTAGCGAACGCCTCCGAGGCTGAGATAGCGATGACTACCCTTTCGAAGCATCAGCACTTCTTGCGGGTAACGCCGGAAAATTTGAATCGACTTCTGGCCCTCACCGGGGAATCGCTGGTGGAATCACGCCGGTTGCTTCCTTTTGCAAGGTCGTTGTTGCGTCTCAAGCGACAGCATAACGAGTTAGCCCAAACGCTCGATCGAGTTCGCGAGTTGCTCAGTCCGGAGAAATCTCGCGAACACGCAGAAGCCCAAGTTACGCAAGCGCGGGGACAATTGATGCGGTGCCGTGAGGATTTGTCAGAACGGCTGCTCGAGTTGGAAGAAAATTGCCGGCGTTCGGTCGATCTCTCCCATCGTCTCTACGACGAGGCTTTGGCTTGCCGGATGAGACCTTTTGCGGACGGCATTCGCGGCTTTCCACGCATGGTGCGCGATTTGGCTCGCGATCTCGGAAAACAGGCACGGCTTGAAATAGAAGGCCCGGAGACCTATGTCGATCGCGAGATTCTGGAGAAGCTTGAAGCACCCCTGACGCATCTCTTGCGCAACGCAATAGATCATGGGGTTGAACTACCCGGCGTCCGCCGCGCGGCAGGTAAATCTGGCGAGGGGACGATCCGACTGGCGGCCCAACACAGTGCGGGCAATCTTTTGATTACTGTCTCAGACGATGGCAGTGGAATCGATCTGGCGGATTTGCGATCTGCCATCATCGAAAAGAAACTCACGACCCCTGAGGCGGCCGGACAAATGAGTGAAAGCGAATTGTTAGCATTTCTTCTTCTGCCCGGCTTCACGACGAAGCAGACGATTACGGAGATTTCCGGACGCGGAGTCGGTTTGGATGCTGTGCAGTCGATCGTAAGGGAGGTGCGCGGCGCCGTGCAAATCCGGACCATGCTGGCGCACGGAACTTCTTTCCAACTGCGGCTACCTTTGACGCTTTCGATCGTGAGAGCGTTGCTGGTGGAGATTGGGAACGAACCGTATGCATTTCCATTGGTGCATATTAACCGAGCGCTCAAAGTAGCAACAAAAGATATTACAGTTACCGCAGGCCGCCAGCATTTTTGCTTCGAAGATCGGCAAATCGGCCTCATTTCTGCTAACCAGATATTCGGAGGCACGGAAGACAATTACCAGGGCGAGCAGGTTTCGGTCGTTGTTATTGGCTATCAAGCAAATTGTTACGGCGTCGTAACTGAGAAGTTTATTGGTGAGCGCGAACTGGTCATCAAGCCATTGGACCCGCGGCTAGGAAAGATCAAAGATATCAGTGCGGGGGCAATTCTGGATGATGGTTCACCGGTTTTGATCGTTGATGTGGAGGATCTGATTCGCTCCGTCGAAAAATCTATTGAAACCGGAACTTTGGGCGCAGTGCAAAATGGGGGCAATGGAGAGAAGCAGAAGAAAACCAAGCGCGTCTTGGTGGTGGACGATTCGTTGACCGTACGGGAATTGGAGAAAAAGCTTTTGCAGGCTCGAGGTTATGAAGTCGAGATCGCGGTCGACGGAATGGATGGCTGGAACGCTGCTCGAACGGGTCACTTTGATTTAGTGATCACTGATATTGATATGCCACGCATGGATGGAATCGAACTAGTCAGGCTGATCAAAAAGGATTCGATCCTGAAGACACTGCCAGCGATGATCGTTTCCTACAAAGATCGCGCGGAAGATCGACATCGCGGATTGGAAGCGGGAGCAGACTACTATCTGGCGAAGGCAAGTTTCCATGACGAAACCTTACTCCAGGCCGTGGTAAATTTAATCGGCGAGGCCACGGAATGAGAATTGGCATCGTGAACGATTCGTCAGTGGCTGCTGAATTGTTGCGCCGGCTCCTCTTCACTTCTGGAGAACATCAGATTGCTTGGATTGCGCGCGACGGCGTGGAGGCCGTGACGTTGTGTGAAAAAGATTTGCCTGAACTCGTCTTGATGGATCTGATCATGCCGTACATGAATGGTGCGGAGGCTACTCGTCGAATCATGAAAGGTACTCCCTGTCCGATATTGATTGTGACGGCGACCGTTAGAGCAAACGCGGCGAAGGTTTTGGAAGCTCTGGGTGCGGGTGCGATCGACGCCATCGATACTCCGACAGTGGTGGCATCTCAAAAGAGTGGACAGGCGTTGCTGCTGAAGATCAAGGGCCTCGCGCGTCGGACCTTTGGCCGGGAGGATTTGGCGGCCCACCTGGTAGCAAAAGTTGAAGGAACAGCTAACAATTTAATTCTCATTGGCGCTTCGGCCGGCGGCCCGGCGGCATTAGTCCAGGTTCTGTCTGCTCTGCCGGAAGATTTTTCTCCCGCTGTCGTCATTGTTCAACATATTGACCAGCTGTTCGCGCCGGGGTTGGTGGAGTGGTTAAAAGGGCATTCAAAATTACCCGTGCGGCTAGCTTGTGAGGGCGACTTAGTGAATGCTGGCAGCGTTTTTGTCGCCGGCAGTGAAGATCATCTTGTCTTTAAGAACTCCCGGGAGCTTGGCTACACCGCCGAACCGGTAGGAAATCCATACCGCCCTTCCGTCGATGTATTCTTCGGGAGTGCTGCCCGTTTCTTTCGAGGTCCGATGATAGGCGTCCTTTTGACTGGCATGGGTCGGGACGGTGCACGGGGCTTAAAAATATTGCGTGACGCGGGTTATCATACGATTGCGCAGGATCAAAGCACTAGCGCAGTGTACGGCATGCCGAAGGCTGCCGCCGCGATCAATGCGGTGAGTGAAATTTTGCCGCTGGAGAAGATTGGACCACGGCTGAGGGAGCTTTTTGGTTCAGAAGCAAACGGGGCACGTCCGAACGGGAGAGGCAGCTGAACCTGGTTCCCAGAGAAAGCGATGAGCGAGGTTAACCACGGGGGCAAATGAATTCGGGCATCAAAGATATCGAAAGCGAGATAGAAAATATCATCGTGTTGTTGGTCGACGACCAAAGAATGGTAGCCGAAGGCGTTCGACGAATGTTAGCCACCGATCCGGCGATCGCCTTCCACTATGTGAGCGACCCGAGAGAAGCGCTCGAAGCGGCCAAGAAAATTGGCCCGACCGTGATCTTGCAAGACCTTGTCATGCCCGGGGTGAACGGACTTGATTTGTTGAGAGAATACCGCAACCACCCGGTCACCCGCGGGGTTCCGGTCATTGTCCTTTCCAGCAAAGAGGAGCCTGCCATCAAACAGACCGCGTTTGAATATGGAGCCAATGATTACATGGTCAAATTGCCTCATCGAATCGAATTGCTCGCGCGGGTGCGCTTGCATTCGGGTGCCTACATCCACGAGTTGCAACGGCAGGGGGCGTTTCGGGCTCTCGAAGCGAGTCAACGAGAATTGACGGAGAAAAACTGCGAGTTAGCGCTTCTCAACCAGAAATTGGTGGAAGCGACTCGTTTCAAATCGGAATTCTTCGCCAATGTGAGTCATGAAATTCGGACACCGTTAATAGGGGTCCTGGGTATGGCGGAGATCCTTTCTGACACGGTACTGGACCTTTATCAACGTGAAACGGTCGATGTCATTCGAACAAATGGGCAAACACTTTTGCACCTCATCAACGATATCCTGGATCTGTCCAAGATCGAATCGGGCAAACTTGAATTGGAGTCAATTCCCTTTGCGCTGAGCGACGTGCTTGATCAGGCAATGGATCTAATGGCGCCGATGGCCTTCGGCAAGGGGCTTGAAATCAGCGTCTGGATCGACCCACGAATCCCACCTGTGGTGGTCGGCGACATCACTAGAGTGAGGCAGATTCTGCTCAATCTTTTGAACAACGCGATCAAGTTCACCTCCAGTGGCGAAATCCACTTGCAGGTCGAGCCTTCGGGGCGGGCCGACGACAGAATACATTTTTGCGTGGAAGATACCGGCGACGGGATCCCAGCAGAAAAACTTGATCGGCTTTTTCGGTCCTTCAGTCAAGTGGACGCGTCGACGAATCGGCGTTTTGGCGGCACCGGCCTGGGCCTGTCGATCTGCCGCAATTTGACCGCATTGATGGGAGGTCAAATATGGGTGGAAAGTACGGTCGGCGAACGCACCGTATTTCATTTTGTCATCGCACTTCCACCCGCCGACATCGGGGAGACTAGCCACCAGGGCCAAAATTTGCGCGGCAAGCGGATGGTCGCCGTGGTCCAGAATGTCCGACTCATTCAACTGCTTGCCGCTTGGGCGGAAGAACTTGTCCTGGAACTAACCGTCCGACCGGAGCAACCGGCAAAACTCGATGTTGCTCAACTGGACTACTTGATCATTGATGCCGATCATCGCCAGGTTCAGATTCCGCAGTTCGGTCCAATAACGATTCTCCTGCTGACTCGTTCCAAGAACGTGTCTGAATTGGTAAACCGTTACCCGAGCGCAATTGTGCTCTCGCTTCCGCTTAAGAAGCGCCGATTCCTCCAGGCACTTGGGGTGTTATCCGACGCCAACGAGGCAAGCCACCGGCCTGAAACAATTTCACCGGCGGATCCGATACTTTCGAGGCTGAATATTCTGGTTGCGGATGACAACATCGTCAATCGTCGGGTTTGCGTCGCGCAATTGCGAAAGCTCGGAGTCCGGAAAATTTCGGAAGCCGAGGACGGACGTCAGGCAATCGCTGCCGCACAGAGCCAGGTGTTTGACCTCATCTTGATGGATGTACAGATGCCGGAAGTCGACGGTCTACAGGCCACTCACCAGATTCGCCTCTTATTATCTAATGCAAGACAACCGCGAATCGTGGGACTCACCGCGAATGGGCTCAGCGAGGAACGGGAAAAATGTCTCGGAGTAGGTATGGATGATAAGCTCACCAAGCCGGTGCACATTGATGAGTTGCAAGCGGTGCTGGAGGCCACCGGCAAAGCGGGATCGCCAGACGGAAGGAATGCTCCTGGAAGCGTTTGGTTTGCTAGCCGGATACGTTGAATTGACAGGCCAAACAGCCTTTAACTTCGCGCGATTCGGACATGACGCTAGACACATACAAAGCCCGGGCTAAGCTTTCTTTCTTGGCCTTTCGGGCCGTGAAACCGCGTTAGACGCATACTCCGTAATCATGGAGCTAAGCGTCCTTCGGAGGCGATTAAAGCTTCGCAGAGGGCATGGATTTCCTCGTCAACTTCAGCCGGGTCTGACACCGTGCGAGCGACCTCCTCTCGCAACAGCGCGGTGTACCGCTTTCGCAACCGATGGATCAGAGTTTTGACCGCGCCGGTGGTGACATGAAGGGCATTCGCGACCTCGTCGTAGGAGGGTGGAGCTGTGCTGTTGTTTGGATCGAGGAACATTTTTAGCGCTTCGAAGGTGGATGTTTTTCCCGCGTTGACATACTCTTGGCGGAGCTGTTTCAGCGCTTCTCCCAGAACCGTCATCGCCCATCGGGCATCGAAGATCTTTTCCGCCGTCAAAAACTCCGCCGGCTCATGGCGATAGCGTTCTTCTGCTTCTTCTGCATCCAGTTGGAGGAAAACCTTGTCACCTCCTCTTTTAAGGCGACGGGCACGGTCGGCCACATCCGAGAGATGGTTCTGGAAAGAGGCCAATAAAAACGACCGGAATTTACCTTTGAGCCGGTCAACACCGGTCAGTGCCCGGTGTTCCAGCAAGTGGAGGAAAAAGCTTTGGGTCAAATCCTGCGCATCGTCCGGCGAATGCCCGCGGCGCCGAGCAAAAATGTAGAGGGGATACCAATAAAGTCGGCACAACTCGGCTAAGGCGGGCTCTGCACCTTGCGCCTGACTTTGCGCCGCCTTCATGACGATCGTCCAGCGCGTGGTGTGAAAGCTCGCCGGGCCTTCCGCCGACGGACTATGGTCCCGTTCCACAAGAATTCTTTGTTTCACGAAGAGTAGCCGGTGAAAGCGGGCTTGGGAACTAAATTCCTGAAGTGCCGATCGTCGGCGCCAGATTCAGCATTTGACCGAAGTCTTGTGCGCATCATGAAGCTTAGGTGGGGTTGCCGACCCGCCGTGCTGCTCAAGGTATTCGCAGGCCGCCTCGATATCGCCGGCAAGGATTTCGGTCACATCCTGGTTCAGGTGTGGCCGGACGACGATCCGCAGGCTGTTGATTTCCTCGGCATCCGGGGGCATCGAATAGGCCGAGAGAACCCAGCCTCGCTCCCGCACTTTGTTAGAGATGTCAAATTCGTTGTAACGCTTTACGGAACTATCCAACGTTAGCGCCACGACCGGGATCCGCTGGATCTTATTCAAGACCTGGAAATTCCCGGTTTTGGTCAGCCGATCCCGGAGGTAAACTGCGTGATCCAAGGCGTACTGCATCACACGCGTATAGCCATCGCGTCCGAGTCTGAGGAACATGTAGTACTGCATCAGCACGGTGGCCGAACCTTTGCTGAAATTCAACGTCGCCGTGGGAGCTTCGCCGCCCAGGTAGTTGACGTAGAAGACGAGATCCTCATGAAACACTTTACGATCCTTGAAGACGATCCAACCGAGGCCGGGCGGGACCAGACCGTATTTGTGACCCGATGCGTTGATTGATTGGACCCGGGGTAGCCGGAAGTCCCACTTGTAGTCGGGGTAAAGGAACGGGTTCACGAAACCGCCGGACGCACCGTCGATATGCATAGGAATAGAGAGTCCTGTCTTTCTCTCATAGTCGTCCAGCCAGTCGTGAATCTCCTGAATGTCGTCGTCTTCGCCGGTAAAGGTCTGGCCGGCGATGGCCACCACACAGATCGTGTTTTCGTCGACAAACCTGTCAAGATGCTCAGCGGTGAGCCGGTAATTGCCTGGCTTCAATGGCACAATTCGGGGTTCGACGTCGAAATAGCGCAAAAATTTCTTCCAGACAATCTGGACGTTGCCGCCAGTGACCATATTTGGTCTGCTGGGATCCTTGCCCGCCTTCTTTCGCGCCTCCCGCCAATTCCATTTGTGGGCCAGCCCGCCAAGCATACAGGCCTCGGAAGAACCGATCGTCGCAGCTCCGTAGGGCTCAGTGTCCGGCGGACCATTCCAGAGGTCGTGCAGCCATTTAAGGCACTGAAACTCCGTGTCCTTGGTGTGTGGATACATGTCGGGATCAGCGAAATTTCGAAACATGTGATAATCGTAAAGATCTCTGGCCTCAGGCTCACAATACGTCGTCACGAAGGAAGAAAGATTTAGCATCGGGTTGGCGTCGGTCCATGTTTCGCTGTTCACGATGGCGTTTGCCGCAGCCGCGGAGATGCCCTCCTTGGGGAACTTCTGCGGAATCTCGAAGTTAAATTGATCGTACGGAGTCTGCTTACGGGATTGATCTGGCATAGATTTTTGGGGTTGTTTAGTTAGGTAAAAAAATAACGGGTGAGATGGAAAAAGATTGGCGCGGCAAAACAGAGGGAATCGATCCGGTCCATGATGCCGCCATGGCCTGGAATGGTGGCGCCGTAATCTTTCACTCCGCGGTCGCGCTTGATCGCGGACATGACCAAACCACCGCAAAACCCCAGGAGCGTGATGACCAGCGACATCAGGGCGGACTGCCAGGGCCGGAACGGAGTGATCCACCAGAGTAAAGTCCCAATCAATACCGCGCAGGCTACACCGCCCGCGAAGCCTTCGACGGTTTTATTTGGGCTGATTTTCGGAGCGATAGGATGGCGACCAAAGCACTTCCCACAGACGTATTGGAGGACGTCGCTTACCTGAACGACGCCGACGAGGAAGAAGAGGAGATTAGCATTTTGTCGTTCATAGCCAGGAATTTTCAGGCTGAGCAGAGCAGGCGCATAACTGACAAAATAAACGCATACCATGAGCCCCCATTGAATCTTGGCGTTGCGGGCAAGAAAGTCCTTGAAGTCTCCCTCGATCACGCTGCGAATAGGTATGAGCAGGTAGACGTACACAGGGATGAAGATACTGAATAAGCCGTACCAGCGAATGCCGATCAAAATGTATTGCAACGGCGTGATGACGAAAAAAGCCCAAAAGAGGACACGGTGGTCTGCTCGCTGGGTGGGGGTCAGGGTGATGTATTCCCGCAACGCCAGAAATGAAGTCAGGCCGAAGAGAACCAAGGAACCGATGCCACCGGTAGCGATGGCCAGAAGGAAGATGATCGCCATGATCCACCAGGCCTTGATCCGGGCGTTCAGATTTAGCACCACTTCGCGGCCTGTTTCGCTCGTGGTTTTCAACCGCAAGATATAGCCGACGATGGAGGCAACTACGAGCAACCCCAAGACACCGGCAGTCAAGGCGCCCAATTTGAAATCCGCAACCGAAGCGGTCATAAGTGTGAGCACGCCTCGACTGCCGCACGCGCGCGAGTTAAAAAAGCCTGCTTGGATTCGGTCGGAAGGAGACGCATCGGTGCTCCGAAATTAACAGAACAAAGCAGTGGAATGGGCAGAAATTCGCCTTTGGGTAAAATGCGACTGGCGTTGTCGATGTAGACCGGTACCAGGTCCACCGAAGGCGCGGCTTTGCCGAGGTAGTAAAGACCGCTTTTGAAAGGTCTCATTTCCGTATCCGTGGTTCGTCCGCCTTCGGGAAAAATAATGAGTGATTCGCCGGCCAGCAATACTCGGAAAAGCTGATCTATCGGATTATTGGAGCGTGTGACTTTCTGGCGCTCGATCAGCACCCCGCGAAAAACGGAATTAGCGAGAAAGTATCGAAAACGATTGGCCCGCCAATAGTCACTGGCCGCCACCGGGCGCGTTTTTCGTCGCGCTCCATCGGGCAAAACGGACCACAAGACAAGGAAATCGAGGTTGCTCGTATGGTTGGCGAAATAGACTCGCTGAGTGGTGTCGGGCGGGCATCCCAGCCACCGCGCTTGCACGCCGCTGAAAATACGGATGCTGACGGCGAGGAATTCCGCGATCATAGGGGGCAGGGGGCAGGAGCCAAGGAGCCAAGGAGCCAAGGAGCCAAGACTTGAAAAGGCGCCGGATATAGCGTGACAACACGACACAAAGTGAAGTGAAAATTAGGTCTCAATCGCTCAACTTGTCTTTGGTCTCTTCGTTTCCTTTGCTTGCTTCTGTTCAAATCCTCTTTGTTTGTTTCTGTCGGCTGTCAAAAAGGAGCCAAGACTTGAAAAGGCGCCGGATATAGCGTGACCAACACGACACACGCACAAAGTGAAGTGAAAATTAGGTCTCAATCGCTCAACCTTGTCTTTGGTCTCTTTGTTTCCTTTGCTTGCTTCTGTTCAAATCCTCTTTGTTTGCTTCTGTCGGCTGTTAAAAAGGAGCCAGGACTTGAAAAGGCGTCGGATCAAACGTGACAACACAACACAACGCAGAAAGTGAAGTGAAAATTAGGTCTCAATCGCTCAACCTTGTCTTTGGTCTCTTTGTTTCCTTTGCTCCCTTCTGTACAAATCCTCTTTGTTTGCTTCTGTTAGAACCGAAGTCCACTCCGGACAAGAAGCGTTGAATAAAAGTATAGCTCAGCATCCAGGGCGCGTCTTATGTTCTCAGCGCGGCGAAATCCGTGCTGCTCTCCGTGAAAGATAAAATACCCTAACGGCAGACCTTTGGCACGAATGGCGTTGACCATCATCTCCGCTTGGTTGGGCGGAACAATCGTATCCTGATCTCCCTGAAAAAACACCACCGGAACAGAAAGCCCATCCACGTGGTGAATCGGGGAGCGTTTCCGATAGACATCCCGCTCTTCGGGATACTTTCCCACGAGCCAATCCATGTAATGTAACTCGAATTTATGCGTATCTTTTGCTAAGGCCTCGAGATCGCATATGCCGTAGTGACTCGCACCGATGCGGAAGTAATCTTTGAAAGTGAGCGCGCAAAGCGTCGTATAGCCTCCTGCACTGCTGCCCCTGATCGCGACTCGTGCGGGATCAACTTTTTTTTGGGAGGCGAGAAACTTGGCCGCATTAATGCAGTCATCCACATCAACAATGCCCCAATTTCGATGCAGCCGATTTCGATATTCCCGACCATATCCTGTGCTTCCACCATAATCTACATCGACAACCGCAAAACCCCGGCTGGTCCAATATTGAAGCTTCAGATCGAGCGTGCTCGATGTCGCCGCGGTGGGTCCGCCATGACTTTTGACGATCAATGGCGGCAATTCATCAGGAGGAGCAGAGAAACTTGGATTGTTTGGTGGATAAAAGAATGCATAAGAGTGCAGCCCCCCTTCGGTTGGGAATTCAATCGACTCGGGGAATGAAAAGTAAGCCCGAAGCGCCGGATCCTCCGCGATGTCGGTGGAGTTTCTGAGAATGTCCGTGCGCATGGTAGAGAGATCGAGCCGGACAACGCTGATTGACTTGTCAGGAGCTCCCCCCAGGAACACAACCGATTGCGCGTTGACCCGCAGATTCGCGAAATAATGGTATGGAATGTCGATCGCCTGAAAATAGCCGTCCTCGAGATTCAAGATGCCAAGCTTTCCCTGGCCTCTTGAAGTGTAGGTCGCGACCAGCTTTGATTCCGAAGCAAAACCGTAAGTTGATCCTCCAAAACTCCATTGAGGCTGCCCAAACTCCGCTTCCATCGGCAGAACCGCTTCGACTCGGCCCGATTTGTAACGATAGATGTTCCACCAACCACTACGATCGGACACTAAGTAAAGCGTTCCGTCAGGCGACCATTCCGGCTGAAAAATGGATTCGGCTTCGCCTCCGGCAATCTTGACCGCTCCAGCAAGACTGCCGGAGCTTGCAAGTTGGGCGAGCCACAGTTCCGTTCCAGTCCAAGGCATCCCGGGATGATTCCAGGAGAGCCAGGTGAGTTGTGTCCCATCAAAGCTAATCCTCGGAGTCGAATAGAAATCGTAGCCGGAAGTCAAGACGACCTCCTCGGTGCGAGCGTCGACAGAGACAGCGACAAGAGTATTGATAACAGCTCCGTCATCGCCGTGTTCCTCTCGCACACAGACCAGGCGGGCTCGCGCGCTGTCCATCCTGCTGTCAGCATAGCGACAGCGTCTCTGATTGGTTATTGGCCTGGGAGGATTCCCCGGGTCTTGCCGGTAGAGTTGTTGATCCTCGAAGTTAGAGAAATAGAGAATACCGTGGTCGACGGTCACGGCTGCTCCGCCGCTTTCGTGCACCCGAGTCCGCGCACTGAATGGCGCGGGGGTGAGATGCTTGAGCGCGCCATCAGCGGTCCGTCGAACGACAACTTGGCGGCCTGACTCGTTGGGCCGACTTTCAATCCAATACAGGTCATCGCCGTCCAGGAGTACGTCGATCAGTCCAACGGCCTCGGCAACGATCAAGTCGGACGTAATGGGAGACTGCCATGAACCATAGGGCGAAATCATCATAGCCAATTGATCTTTCTTTACGTCAGGCGCCTCTGGCGGCCAGAACCGTCCGTCCGGCGTCGATTCGTCCTACTTTTTATCGTACTCGCTGAGCATGGTGAAGAATCTCAGTTCTGCGGGTTTCGTCAAAAATTCATCGTGGCGTTTAAACCAGGCTTTTTGATAAGGCAGTTCGAGATGAACATTGAGATCCTGGCGGGCTTGCCAATTCTCATAGAAATAAAATACGTTGGGATCATCTTCGCTGACGTGAAAATGATAGTCGATGCAGCCGGGCTCGGATCGCGACCGATCAACAAAGCTGCGCAGAA
>Ga0210383_10000740_pt1 | contig 29603 bp, 26 predicted proteins | sample IncBWC14OmetaG_FD_160072 | JGI IMG/M metagenome (GOLD analysis project Ga0210383, IMG submission 160072) | Forest soil microbial communities from Barre Woods Harvard Forest LTER site, Petersham, Massachusetts, United States - Inc-BW-C-14-O ... | reverse complement strand
GCCCATCAACATGGCCTTCTTCTTCAAGAACAGCCTTGAGGACCGCGTGATTGCAATGTATCCCAGTCCCGCTGGGGCTACGGAATCGCTGCTGGCACTGGAGTCGTGGAACGACATCCTGGCGCGAAACCCAGCGCTCCGCGGGATGGAGCCCGATGTGGAGGCACTGCTGGTGAACCGACTGGGATATTCGCGCGGATATTCGGAGCCGGAGTATTACCTGCTTCCGATCGACGAATGTTACAAACTGGTGGGATTGATTCGTGCTCGCTGGAAGGGCCTGTCTGGTGGCACCGAGGTTTGGCAGCAAATTGCGGAGTTCTTCAAGAATCTGAAGGCCCGGTCGGTTGAGATGGGGAACAAGTCGCGCGAAGAAGAGGAATCTCATGCCTGATCTGAGCTTTCAGGTCGAACGCGCCGAGGTTGTACCGCACGCCGCCTCGCCGCTGCTCATCTTCAAGCTTCGCCTGACCACCGCCAATCCCGAAGAAACCATTCACACCGTCGCGCTGCGCTGTCAGATTCAGATCGAAGTCACCCGCAGGAAGTACACGCCGGAGGACCAGGCACGGCTTCGCGATCTCTTTGACGAGCCCAGTCGCTGGGGCCAGACCCTTAAGAATTTGCTTTGGACGCACGCCAGCATCATTGTTCCATCGTTCCAAGGCACCACCGTAGCTGACGTTCCAGTTCCCTGCACATTCGATTTTAATGTTGCTGCAACAAAATACTTTGATGGCGTCGCCGATGGCGAAGTTCCCATCTGCCTCCAGTTCAGCGGCACGGTTTTCTACGCGAATGCGGAAGGCGGGCTGCAAGTCGCACCTATTTCATGGGACAAGGAAGCGCGATTCAAGCTACCGGTAAAAGTGTGGCGCGAAATGATGGAGTCTTATTATCCCAACAGCGCCTGGCTGTGCCTGCACAAGGATGCTTTCGATCGGTTGTATCAATATAAAGTCCGGCACGGCATTCCCACCTGGGAAGAAGTTTTGGAGAGCATCATTCCTGTGGAAGAGACGGTAGTCTGATGAATCTCGCGGTGGTGGACAAGATCGCGAAGGCGGTGCTGTACGAAGGATACATGCTCTATCCCTATCGCCCATCGTCGGTGAAGAATCAACAGCGCTGGAACTTCGGAGTGCTCTGCCCCAAGCCTTACAGTGAAGCGACGAAGGGGAGTGATGCTTGGACCATGCAAACGGAATGCCTGGTGGAGGGCGGCCCTCTGACCGCGCTTGAAATCCGGGTGCGGTTTCTCCAGTTGGCAGCGCGCTGTATCGGCGAACTTACCGAGCCGGTCCCGGAACTACTGCCCGGTGAAATGTTGGCATTTCGCATGGTGTCGAGGCTTGATGTGGCTGGCCGTAGCTATCACCCCTGGCAGGAAGCAGTGGAGCGCGAAGTGTCCTTGCCGCTGTGCAACGTAGAGGCACTCGCCCGCACACCGCTGTCGGAGTCATTCATATTTCCTGCTGGGAAACAGTTTGAATATCTGCGTGATGACAGTGGCCTCATCATTGGCGTGATCATCCGCGAGCAGAGCGCGCTCAGTGGGACGGTTGAAGTAGCGAACGAACGAGTAGGCGATAGCTTCTTCAAAGTCAACGTCCGCATTCGTAACGTGACACCCTTTGCCGACGCGCAACAGGCCAGGCGCGAGGATGCGCTGTTGAGCTCTCTGGTTTCGACTCACACGGTGCTCGGTGTGCAGGATGGCCGCTTTTGCTCTCTGCTCGAACCTCCCGAACATATACGTGAACTCGCCGCCGACTGTCAAAACATTGGAACCTGGCCGGTGCTGGTCGGAGAAGATGGACAACGCGACACGCTGCTTTCGTCCCCCATCATCCTTTACGACTATCCGCAGATCGCACCGGAAAGCGCGGGAGACCTGTTCGATGGGACTGAGATTGATGAGATTCTCTCGCTTCGAATCCTGACTTTGACCGATGAAGAGAAGCGCGAAATGCGTCAATCAGACGAGCGCGCTCGGAAGATGCTGGAGCGCACTGAAAGCATGCCGGTCGAACAATTAATGAAGCTCCATGGAGTGCTTAGAAACCTGCGCCCGCTCAAGGAGGAGATACGGTGAACGAGTGGGAATGGCAACTCCTCGAAGAGAAAACCGCCGTCGATCACTTGGATGTCTCCGGTGTTGAGGTGAGGACGGGAAGCCGCGTGCGCCTGCATCCGCGCCCGGGCGGCGATGTAATGGACATCGCCCTCAACGGACAGACCGCGACTATCGAATGCATTGAACAGGATTACGAGGGCAAGCATCACGTTTGTGTGGTGCTGGATAACGATCCCGGAAAGGATATGGGCCTGCTCCGCCAGCCAGGGCATCGCTTCTTTTTCGACGCCGAAGAAATCGAACCACTCTCACCCGATGAGATTCCTCAAACTTCTGCCGTCCGGAAACCGACCATCCTGATTGCGGGCATCGGCAACATCTTCCTCGGGGATGATGCGTTTGGGGTGGAAGTGGCTCGCCGCCTGGCCAGCCGTAAGCTTCCGGATGCGGTGCGCGTGACTGATTTTGGCATCCGCGGTTTCGATCTGGCCTATGCGCTGCAAGACGGTTATGAAACCACCATCCTCGTGGACGCTTGCCCGCACGGCGAGGCTCCGGGGACGCTGTACGTCATCGAACCGGATTTGAATGCGTGCGACGCGCCCGAGGCTCCGCTGGCTGTGGTCGAAGCTCACGCTATGAATCCCATGAACGTGCTGCGCATGGCCCAAGCCATGAACATTGAAATAAAAAACGTACTCCTGGTCGGCTGCGAGCCACGAACTCTCGGAGGCGAAGAAGGTCACATGGGACTAAGCGCAGTGGTGGCCGCCGCCGTGGAGGATGCTGTCAAGCTGGTGGAGTCGCTGATCAATAAAATTCTGGACAAGGGTGGGCAGGCTTAACGCAGTGAACCTGCCGCGAGGAAAAGGAGAATGGCAATGGAACAGAATGCTAACGGAAGTGTCAGTGATAAGGACACGCTGTTCATGTTGAGCGGAGTCGCTCTGGTGGTTTTCGGTGCGGGTCTGATTATTTCCAATCCGATAGTGAAACGCTATCTCGGGCAGTTCGGACTGGGAAATTTGGCTCAGGCCGCACTGCCGGATCTCGACCGGTACTTGAAATTGCGATCAATGTAGCGGGGTGAGATGACCATGGCCGGCCGCAACCAGGGAGGGGGACCATCCGTTTGTCTACATCACGAACGCCGCAGACGGCGATTCGATATTTGATTGATGCCGGAAAGAGTACCTTTACGGTGCGGGCGTTTGCTACGGGGCTGCTTTCGGCGCTTGGTCATAGCCCGACCATTGCAATCCCCGATTTCGAAGGCGAGGTTTCCTTGAATCCGGACGCGATTGAGCAAAGTTCGTTGCGGATGGTGATTCATTCGGCTTCGCTGACCGTGGTCGACGATATCCGCGAGAAGGATCGCAAGGAAATCAACCGCACGATGCACCACGAAGTCCTCGAAGATGACTCCTTCCCTGAAATAGTGTACGAGTGCTCTCGCGTGTCGGCCAGCAGGATCGCAGAGGGACAATACTTGGCGTCATTGAACGGGGAACTGACGTTGCACGGAGTTACGCGCGACCAGTCCGTGTCTGCGCGCGTCTGGCTTAGCGGTGATATGCTCCGGGCGACGGGAGACTTTTCGGTCCGCCAGAGCGATTACGAGATTCGGCCGGTTTCTGCAGTGGGAGGAACCATAAAGCTCAAGGACGAGCTGAAACTGACGTTCGATATTTCCGCTCGCAAGAAGAGCTGAACCCAGTCAATGGTCGTTCGTCGTTGGTCGTTGCCACAGGGTTCGATCTGGCCAAAGACGAAGGGCCGCCGACCAACGACTGAATCACGCCCGAGGATGCCGCATGTGCTTAGCCATACCAGGGAAGATCGTCGAGATATCTTCAGTTAACCAGGATTCCGCGCTGGTCGATGTAGTCGGTGTGCGGCGCAAGATTGATCTGGGGTTGTTGCAGGATGACAAGCCCGTTCCCGGCGATTGGGTGCTCATTCACGTGGGCTTCGCTATGAGCAAGATCAGCGCGCAGGATGCCACCGACCAGATGAACACGCTCCGGATGCTCGGAGAAATCGAAAGCGCGGAGCAGGAAGCGCAAGGCTACGGCCTGGAGGATGTGCAGTGAGGCACGCCCGCGGCCAGCCAGCAAGAGAAAAATCCGCATGAGATTCGTGGATGAGTTTCGCGACCCTAGACTGATTTCGAAGACGGCGGAAGAAATCCGCCGCCTCGCGAGCCCGGGGCGCCATTACCGCATGATGGAAGTCTGCGGCGGCCACACCCACGCCATTTACCGCTTCGGGCTGAAAGACATACTTCCCGAAAACATTGAGTTGATCCACGGCCCGGGGTGCCCGGTCTGCGTACTTCCCATGGGGCGAATCGACGACGGCCTTTCGGTCGCGCAGCAGCCGGATGTTATTTTCGCAGCCTTTGGCGACATGATGCGGGTTCCCGGAACGCAGGGTAGCCCGCTCGAACATAAAGCTCGCGGCATGGACGTTCGCATCGTGTATTCGCCTTCCGATGCGTTGAAGCTAGCCCGACTCAATCCCGACAAGCACGTTATGTTTTTCGCCATCGGTTTCGAGACCACGGCTCCTTCGACCGCGCTCACACTGATGCGCGCCAAAGCCGAGGGCATCCGGAACTTTTCGGTTTTCTGCAACCACGTAACTATTATTCCCGCGATCCGTGCGATCCTGGATTCTCCCGACATGCGGCTGGACGCTTTTATTGGGCCGGGACACGTTTCTACCGTGATCGGCTGCCGCCCTTATGAATGGATTGCGGCCAATGAGCGCAAGCCCATCGTGGTTTCCGGATTCGAACCACTGGATATGCTGCAGTCCGTGGTGATGCTCCTTCATCAATTGAACTTGGGCGAAGCCAAGGTTGAAAATCAATACAAGCGAGTGGTTCCCTGGGAAGGCAATCGTGCTGCCCTTCGAGCTATGGCCGAGGTTTTCCAGCTGCGTCCTTACTTTGAGTGGCGCGGACTAGGTTTTATCTCGCAATCAGCCTTGCGCCTGCGCGATGCTTATGCCGAGTGGGACGCTGAACAACGCTTTGCCATTCCTGGAGTTCGCGTGACCGATCCCAAGGCCGCGCAATGCGGCGAAGTGTTGAAAGGCGTTCTGAAGCCACACCAGTGTAAACTCTTTGGACGTGAGTGCACGCCGGAACATCCGATTGGCGCGCTCATGGTGTCATCGGAAGGATCATGCGCAGCCTATCACACCTACGAACACCGCAAGGCGGCAATGGTAACCAGTCTGAACTCGATCGCGTGAGCAGTCGGATCGCCACGGATGCCAGCCTCGTTCCCATTCGATTCCGCGACCCGCAAATCGAGATGGCTCACGGCGCCGGAGGAAAAGCCAGCCGCCGGCTGGTCGAAGGACTCTTTGCTCCTTTGCTGTTCGGCAATAGTCCAGGGCCGCTGGGCGACGCGGCGCTTGTAGATATTGGCGGAACAAACGTTGCCATTACGACGGACAGTTTTGTGGTTAAGCCGCTGACCTTTCCCGGCGGATCAATTGGTGAGCTCGCCGTCAACGGGACGGTTAATGACCTGGCGGTCTCGGGAGCTAAGGCCGAGGCTCTGGTAGTGACCTACGTACTGGAAGCGGGGCTTCCCACTCCCGTGCTTGAGGCCGAAGTCCGCGCCATGGCCAGGGCGGCGCAGAACGCGGGAGTCAGGATTGCGGGCGGGGACACGAAAGTCGTCGAACACGGCAAAGCCGACCAGATGTACGTCACGACAACCGGCATTGGCCACCGCCTTCGCGGTGTCGCTATCGATCCTGGTTCGGTGCGTCCCGGCGACAAGATACTGCTCTCCGGTCCAATCGGCGACCACGGCATCACCATTCTGCTGGCCCGAGGCGAGTTGGATTTTGAAGCTGATCTTCATTCCGACACGCGTTCCGTGCTTCCTCTGGTTGAAGCTCTGGTTCGTGCTGCGGGGCCGGGCGTGAGGTGGATGCGCGATCCCACCCGGGGAGGTGCTGCCACTTCCCTCAACGAACTCGCTCGTGATTGCGGATTGGGTATCGTTTTATTTGAAGAACAGATTCCGGTGCGCGACGCGGTTCGTGGCGCGTGTGAACTGCTGGGGCTCGATCCTCTCCATATTGCCAATGAAGGCCAGTTTCTCGCGGTGGTGGCCCCAGAGTGTATCGACGCCGCAATAAACGCGCTGAGTCTGGTATCTGGCGGAGAAGCGGTGCAGGTGATCGGTGAAGTCCGCGAACAACCATCAGGGTCGGTCGTGGTCACCACCCTTTACGGCGGCAGCCGCATCATCGACATGCTCGTAGGCGATCCTTTACCCCGAATTTGTTAGTTGAGATTTGACTATGAAAACAGCGAGCAGACTTGCCAGCCAAGTGGAGGGGCGACTGCTCGAGAGGAACCAGTTATTTGGAAATTTCTTTTCCCGCGAAGCGTCCCGCCTGGCGGCGGCTTGTCGCGAGATGTCGGAACGCTTCATGCGGGGAGGGCGGCTGCTTGCTTTCGGGCGCGGGCCTTATGCCACCGATGCGCAGCATGTTTCGGTAGAGTTCGTTCATCCGGTAATCGTGGGCAAGCGCGCTCTACCCGCGCTGGATCTATCGATTCTCTTTCGACCATGGCTCGAAGCCATCCTTCATCCTCAAGACATCGTGATGGGATTCGGCCCTCCGCAGGGCGATCCAGAAGTGTGGGCCACTCTCAAGTGGGCGCATTCTCGGGATGCGATGACCTTCGCCCTACCCGGTGTCGAAGGTTCTTATGCGGTAGAAGCGGCCATGCCTGATCCGTTCATGCATCAGGAGTTGATCGAGATCCTCTATCACACGCTCTGGGAGACAGTTCATGTCTTCTTCGAGCACCGCGAACTCGGCCACGATGTGGGGGAATCGGGATTTCTCTATCCGTTTCTGGGAACGGAAAAGCAAGCAACCGGCGACCTGGTGACCGAGGTGGCATCTTCTATTCTGATGAAGGTCGACGATGATGCCAAGCTGCGCGAGCAAGTGGGACGTGAAGAAGCTGAACAGATCAGCAGCGCGACGCTTGCGATTCAGGAGCGGCTCTTGCGCGGCGGCAAGTTCATTCTTTTCGGCAACGGCGGGTCGGCGACCGACGCCAACGATTTCGCCATCGACTGCGTGCTTCCACCGTCTGGCTATCAATCGGTCCCCGCAGTGTCGCTCTCCCTGGAGCCGGCGAACATCACGGCCGTCGCCAATGACATCGGCAGCGACGCCATTTTCCTTCGCCAGTTAATCGCACAGGCTCGTCCCGAAGACATTGCGTTCGGCATTTCCACCAGCGGCGGATCGCGCAACATCATCATGGCCCTCGAAGAAGCCCGCAAACGCAATCTGTTGACCGTGGCGCTGTTGGGCTACGACGGCGGCGAGATCAAGCGCAAGCGGCTGGCTGACTTTTCCGTGGTCGTGAACTGCGACTACATTCCCCGCATTCAGGAGGTGCAAGCGTCGATCTATCACGTCATTCGCGAATCGCTGGAGGCGCTGCACCGTGGCCAGGCTTGAACTCTTTGGGACCGCTCGTTGCCCCCATACCGGCGAAATGCGCGAGTGGTTGGAATGGAAGCGCTCGGACTTTGTGGAGTATGACGTCGAAGCCGATCCCGCGGCCCGCAGGCGCATGCGCGAGGTCTCGGCGGGACAGAGAAATGTTCCCCTGCTGGTAGAGGATGGCAAAGTTATTCAGGTCGGCTGGCAGGGACGCAGTTGCGTTGTGGATTTGGAATGATCATGGCCGTTGCGTGTTCCATTCGAGTGCGAGGAGTGGTGCAGGGCGTGGGCTTCCGTCCGTTCGTCTATCGCCTCGCCCACGCTAATACCCTGAACGGGTGGGTGTTGAACGCGGAAGAAGGAGTCGAGATCCATATCGAGGGCACATCGCAGGGTTTGGAAGCCTTTGTTCGCGATTTGAAAGGCCAGCCTCCGCCAGCCGCGAGCATTGCAGAAATCGAGGTCCAGCCGGCGCAGCCGGTCGGCTTGAATGAATTCACCATTCGGGAAAGCCAGCGCCAGGGTCACCCGACAGTTCGAATTTCACCAGACATCCCGGTTTGCGACGAATGTCTGAAGGAACTCTTCGATCCCGCCAATCCGCGCTACCTGTATCCCTACATAAACTGCACTAATTGCGGGCCACGCTATACCGTTCTACAGGCCCTGCCTTACGACCGGCCGAACACCACAATGAAGGATTGGCCGCTAGATGATTTTTGCGCCGGCGAATATCGTGACCCCGCTAACCGGCGTTTTCATGCACAGCCGGTGGCCTGTCCGGCTTGCGGCCCGGGATATTATCTTCACCCGAACGACGATGAAACCTCTGGCAGTGAAGGCGGCATCCGCCGGGCCGCCGAGATGCTTCGTGCCGGCGGCATTCTCGCAGTGAAAGGACTTGGCGGATACCATTTGGCATGCGATGCGCGGAATCCCGCCGCAGTCGCGGCCTTGCGAGCTCGCAAATACCGGAAGGAAAAACCTTTCGCTCTGATGGTCAAAGACATCCATTCTGCGCGCGCTCTGATTGATTTGTCGACGGAGGCTGAGACGCTGCTGAATTCTCCTGCGCGGCCCATTGTGCTGGCTCCAGCGGAGGTGGAACTCGCACAAGTCGCGCCGGACAACAACGAACTCGGCGTGATGTTGCCCTACACACCTTTGCACCACCTGTTATTCGCTGCCGGCGCTCCAGAAATCCTGGTTATGACCAGCGCGAATCGGTCGAGTGAGCCGATCGCTTACGAGGACTGCGAAGCATTACAACGCCTCGCGGGAATCGCGGACTCGTTTCTGATTGGCCAACGGCCCATCGCGCGGCGAGTGGACGATTCCGTTGTGCGCGCTGGCGCCTTCGGCCCGGTCGTGCTGCGCCGCGCCCGCGGATACGCTCCGGGTGCGGTCGCAACACTTCCTGTCGAGCGCCCCATTCTCGCGCTGGGAGCCGACCTGAAAAATACAATCACGCTGGTTGTAAATGGACAGGCCTTCGTCAGCCAGCACATTGGCGACCTCGATCAATATGAGTCATTCCGCGCGTTTGATGAGACCGCCCGCGATCTCATCTCGATGTATGAAGTCCGCTGGGACGACCTGCTCGTCGTGCACGACCTTCATCCGCAATATCTCTCAACGGAACACGCCGCAACGCTTGGGGTCTCGCAGAGCCACGCGGTGCAGCACCACCGCGCCCACGTGGCATCGGTGCTGGCGGAGCGGGGAGAGTGGGCGAAGCGAATTGTCGGCGTGAGCTTCGACGGCACCGGCTACGGAGATGACGGCTCGATCTGGGGAGGCGAAATTTTTGTCGGGAGTGGCAGTGAAGGATTCGAGCGCGTGGCTCATTTGCGCCAGGCGGCTCTGCCTGGCGGGGACGCCGCTGCCGAATTACCGGTCCAGGCAGCCGCAGGATTCCTCGCCCAACTGGACAAGGCGCCCGATTTCACCGCACCTCCATTTGGTTTTCCCGACCGCTACAGAGCCGCTTTGGATTTGGTCCGCAAGAGCATTCGCACTTTCCCCACCACCTCCGTGGGACGGCTTTTCGATACTGCCGCCGCGCTTCTCGGGTTCACCCGCAAAATCACGTTCGAAGGCCAGGCCGCCATGTGGCTGGAACAACTCGCCCGCAGCACGACCTCGACCGAGCCATACCCTTTCCCGTTCGACGGCGAGGAATTGGATTTTCGTCCGCTGCTTCGAGCCCTGGTCGAGGATCGGGTTCGTGGGCGCGAGGTGAACGGAATTGCACGATCCTTCCAGCGGGGAATCGCTCAAGGTTTGCTGCATGCCTTGAAGAGAGTCGCTCGAAGTCACGAATTTGACACAGTTGTTCTTTCTGGCGGAGTATTCCAGAATGAGCTGTTGCTGGAAGACTTGAAGGGTCTGCTGTCTGACGGATCATTGCAAGTGTGGACAAACCATGCCGTCCCACCCAATGACGGCGGAATCAGTCTGGGACAAGCCGCACTGGCGGCATTCGGTCGGTTCGATAGCCCAGCGCAGACAGCCTACAGGCCGCTCAAATAAAGGGCATATGCACGAACTGTCTATTGCGATCAGCATTATCGAACTGGCCCAGGAAGAAGCTCAGCGCCGCGGCGTCGAGGTGGGAGCTGTTCACCTCAAACTGGGGGCCTTGTCGGGCGTTATGAAAGAGGCCCTTCTCTCCTGCTATGAAATGGTGTGCGACGACACTCCGCTGCAAGGTTCTCGTCTCGTGATTGAGGACGTTCCCGTCGTGATCTTTTGTCCCAGTTGCCGGGCGGAACGGCTTCTCAACTCAGTACAGTTGTTTTGTTGCCCGGAGTGCGGGACTCCGGCGTCTGCGGTAGTGCACGGCAAGGAACTCGAAGTAGTGGCATTGGAGATAAAGGAATGCGCCCCGAACCCCGCTTGATTGAAGTCCGAAAAAATGTTCTGAAGCAAAACGATGTCGTGGCTCGTGCCCTTCGCGATCGTTTTCACGGCGCCGGGGTATTCGTGGTGAGCCTGGTTTCCAGCCCCGGCTCGGGAAAGACTGCGTTCCTCGAAAAGACACTCACTCTACTTCGCCCAAGCTATCGCGTGGCCGCTCTGGTCGGCGATCTCGCCACCGAAAATGATGCGGTGCGTCTGGCGCGCAGCCAGGCCCCAGTGAAACAGATCACGACCGGCACGCTGTGTCATCTTGAGGCCGCCATGGTGCAAAAGGCCTTGGACGAATGGGATCTCAATCAGTTGGATTTCCTCTTCATCGAAAACGTCGGCAACCTGGTCTGTCCTTCCTCTTATGATTTGGGCGAAGATCTCCGCCTTGTCTTGATTTCGGTCACCGAGGGAGAGGACAAACCGCTGAAGTATCCCACGATTTTCAACAGCGCCGACGTCGCAGTCGTGACTAAGGCCGATTTGGCCGCAGCGGTTGAATTTGGCTGGGATACCGCGTACAACAACATCCAGGCTGTACGCCCAGGCATGCCGGTTCTTAAGGTTTCTGCTAAGACCGGAGAAGGAATGGAAGCGTATCTGGGATTCCTGAAGACGCGCCTGATAGAGATGCGCCACACAGCCACAGTGTAAACAATCGACGTGAATACAAATGGTCAGCTTTCTCTCCATTCTCGCTGTGGGATTTTTTCTGGGGATGCGCCACGCGACTGACCCCGACCACGTCATTGCGGTCACCACCATCGTCAGTAATCAGCGCAACAAAATGCGAGCGGCGCTCATTGGGGCATTCTGGGGCGTTGGCCACACCGTGACTATCTTTGTGGTCGGCGCAGGAATCATTCTTTTCAACCTTGTCATTCCGGTGCGGGTCGGACTCAGCATGGAGCTGTCCGTCGCGGTGATGCTAATTGTCCTCGGCCTGATGAATGTCGCAAGCTTTCTACGCTCGATGCCCGCAGGATCAATCCCCAACAACAATAACAACAACGAAGAGAAAATCGTTCACTCTCATCCGCACAGCCACGGAAATTACGTTCACAATCATCCCCACTCGCATGAGCTCGAGGCTCATCCCCACCCAACCGACCAAACACCAGTGGCGTGGCTAGACCGAGCCTTTGGAAGCATCGGCGTGTATCAGTATCTTCGACCGTTCATAGTGGGCGTCGTCCACGGACTCGCTGGCTCCGCGGCGGTAGCTTTGCTGGTCCTCACCACGATCCGAAACGTCCATTGGGCGATCGTTTACCTGTTGGTCTTTGGAGTGGGCACGATTGCCGGCATGATGCTGATCACGATGAGCCTGGCCTCTGCGTTCTCGATGGTGGGAAAGAGTCGTCAGAAGTTCTCCCATCGACTGGCATTGGCTTCGGGACTGATCAGTCTCGGTTTCGGTCTGCTGGTCGCTTACCAGATCTGCTTTGTGAACGGCCTTTTCACAACCCACGCACGATGGACACCGCAGTAAGACGACCGCAATAACTTCGATCGGCGACCGCTCGATCTCCTGACCAAGTTTTTACAATTCGGAGACACGCCCTTGACATACGGGCCGAGAAAATCACCGAGAATTCAGTGACTTCGGGGTGAGTGGATGGTCTCGTCTGAAACCCATTCGGGTCCGCAATGCCGCCTCATCAGCCACTCCCATCAATTTTCAATTTAAGGAGAAGAATAATGGTGTCTCAAAACTGGTCGCGCCGCGCACTCGCATTCGTGGCTTCACTCGTGGTTGTGGTGGGTTTGATCCCAAACCCCGCAAACGCTCAATACGCCATCACTAATCTGGTATCCAACCAGAAGGGAAAAGCCAAACATCAGGACAAAGTTCTGCAAAACGCCTGGGGAATGTCTTTCTTTTCAGGTGGCCCGTTCTGGATCAGTGACAACGATACTGCCGTTTCAACCTTCTATACCGGAGCCGGCGTGAAGGTCGGACAAATCACCGTCCCGCCGACAGTCACGGGGCAGGTCGCCAACAGTACCCAGGATTTTGTTGTGACGCAGGGTGGGAACTCCGGACCCGCCCTATTCATTTTTGCTACTTTTGAACCGGGCACAATCAGCGGCTGGAACCCGAAGGTGAATTCGGGGAGTGCGGTAGTCGTCGTCAACGGCGCAAATGCCTGGTACACGGGCCTGACCATGGGCGTGAGCAACAGCGCCAACTACCTCTACGGTGCGGACAACCTTAACAATAAGGTTGATGTTTACGACGGCAAATTCAACCTAGTGGGTTCGTTCAACGATCCGAAACTCACCGGCCTGATCGTGTACAACGTTCAGACCCTGAACGGAAAAATCTACGTAACTTTTGCCGACAGCGCGGACACCAAGGGTGCGGTGGATATCTTCCAACCCACCACGAACCCGAGTCAACCGAAACTGATCAAGACCATCAATGACGCCCACCTCAAGGCGCCTTGGGGTGTGGCATTGGCGCCGAAGAATTTTGGTCCGGCGAGCAGCGCCTTGGTGGTGGGAAACCTGGCTGACGGCCGCATCAATGCGTTCAATGCCAAGACCGGAAAGTTCATGTCACAGCTCAAAGATACGACTGGCAAAGTGCTGAGCATCAGCGAACTTTGGGCGCTGGCTTTCGGTCAAGGCGGCGGAATGAATGGCAAACCCAACCAACTGTTCTTCACCGCCGGTCCGAACGGATACAAGAACGGTCTGTTCGGTGTGATCAACTTCAAGTAGAAATATTTGCCTGACCAGGTGCAACATCAGGGCTCTGGCCGCGTGAACACTGGGTCGAGTAACCCACTCGGCGCTACTTCGAAGCCAGAGCCCAAACTTCGGTATATCACTTCCCCAGGACGAAAGTGCTCGGCGGAAGTGTGCCAGGAAAGCCTGAGAACAGGCCTGATGCCGCGACGTAATCTCATGGCGTACGGGGGGAATCTTTACAACCTGTTGACAAGAAATTGACAATCTTATCGTCTACATTGGCGACCATTGTTTGGTCGATTTTGGGCTTCGCTCAAAGCGGCTTGTAACTTAGAAGTCTTGATCTACTCAACCAGATTGCCCTGCTATGAGCGCCGAAGATTTTCTTCGCAAGGACGCGACGACACCCCTGTGCGAGCATTACACAGCGGCCGGCGCCGTTTGCCGCTTTTCGACGAACGCCGAACCACTCCTGGAAGCGGCGAGAGAGAGCTTCCTGGCGATCGCTGGAGTTCCGGCTTCGGTGGATTTCTCCGTCCGATTCTGGGTGGATCATAGAGACTCGGCGCAGCCACCTTGGCCAAAACCCTACGTCAGAGGCCTCGATCATCTTGTTTTTGCCGGATTTGATTCCGGCAGTTCCATGTTGGCAGATCTCCGCACCTGCCGTGTAATCGGGCGCTTCTCCGAAGGCATTGCGAATGATCGAAATTATTGGAAGACCGTTATTTTTCCAATCCTCCTAACAGTTGTAGGCGCGTCGGTGGGGATCACGGAGTTGCACTGCGCCTGTGTAGCCAAAGACCAGAAGGGACTTCTCCTGGCGGGACCCTCGGGATCCGGGAAGTCGACGCTGGCACTGACGCTATCTCAAGCCGGCTTCGGCTTCCTTGCGGACGATCGCACGTACTGTTCGCTAGCCAACGAAAGGGTACTCGCCTGGAGTTTACCGACACGGCTCAAATTACGCCGAGAGGCCGCGGCCTGGTTTCGAGAGTTGCGGGATCAGCCACCGACGGCCGTACAGAAAGGAGAACTGGTTCATTGGCTCGATCCGGAACAAGGCCTTGGTCTCGAACGCGTGCGATGTTGCCAGCCGGCTGCGGTCATCTTTCTGGAACAAACGGAATCCTCGAAATTTCATCTCAATCCGATGTCATCCGCTGAAGCATCGAACCGTTTGGAAGGAGATTTGATGGCAGAGTTGCCAGCAGCAGCCGCAAAGCAGTCAGAGATAATCGCGAAATTGGTCGAGATCCCGTGCTGGCTTCTGCGGTATGGTGGAGAACCGCTGACGATCGCCGGGAAAATCGCGGACCATTTTGAGAGATCTCGCTTGACCAGTCGACGCGCGGCGACGGATCGCGACGAAACTCAACCGGCTGGGATGGCGCAGATATGAAGCGCGTGGAAGATACTATGCCGTTGGAGGGAGTCCAATTTGCGCCAAGCACAGTGTCCGCGAGCGCGCCAGTGGTCAATGGACGGCAAGACACCATTCGGCGTTTCGTCGCCACTCCATACACCGCCGCCTTGCCACTTATGGGCCGTACCCTGCTCTTAGAGACCAACGATGTCAGGATCCTCGAGCACACAGCGAAACTGTTTGCCAACTATCCGGGGTCGCCGGACGGGCGGCCTGAATTCCGTTGGAGAATCGTCGTCCAATCCGATCCGCAAATGAGTCCCCCCTGGCCAAGAAGGTCTGCGTTTTCAGACCATGGCCTCCGTTTCGCCGAGTTTGGGCAAAGCAATTTTCTGGCCGTCGATCTGGACGCTCGCGAGGGAATTGCTTTCCTCGCGGAGAGATTAGCAAAAGACGAACTTGGCCTGACCAGTCCGTTTCTCGACAATATGTTCTGCATGAGCGCGGGAAGTCTGGGTCTGGTTTCGTTGCGGGCAAACAGTGTGTCTCTGGGCCCAAAGAGCCTTCTGGTGTTTGGGCCGCCAAATAGCGGCAAGACCACAGCGAGTTACGTGGCCGCGAAACTTGGTCTTGAATTTCACGCAGATGAGGGAGTGTTCGTAGAACTCAAAGCGGGAACCTTGCACGCCTGGGGTGGTTTTTGGCCCGCGGCCTTTCGCCCTGAAACACTACAGTTCCTTCCGGAGCTTCAAGGTTGCACCCGTCCGTTCTCTTATCGTGATTTCACTTTTTACCACGTCGAGAAGCCGCGGTCTCAGGCTAATCAGGCCGGTCGCGTAACCCCGGTTTGCTGCGTCTTTCTAGAAAGACAATCCGCAGATGTCCCGTGTCTTTCGCCCCTTGCTCGTGTCGAGCTGTCAGGACGACTTGCCGAAGATGTGCTATTTAAGGACGACGATCGATTCGCACAGCAACATGCTGCTGTGCTCAACGCTCTGGAACGATTGCCGGCTTATCGTTTGGCATACGGCAGCGACCCAGCTGTGGCTGCCACTTTTTTCCGAAGGATACTCACGGGCCATGACATTCCGACCTGAGACGGCGTGCTGATAGAACCCTATGAAGAACTCTTTTTGGATCACGCTAACTTTTTCCCTGGGCTATTTGGCCTTGGCTCTTGCCTGTCTCGTACTGCCGGGAACTCCTCATCCTTGGATACGGCTGGATTATTTCTCGGGTGGCTACCTGGCGCTCAGATTCCTGGGTTCAATTCACTCTCTGGTTTCAAGCCGAGAAGTGTTTCATTCAAAACCAGTCATGCGGGAGTGGTGGGCACTGGATTCGGACCCGGCTGGACCAAAGTGGGTCATGTTTCTTATGGTGGCGGACCTGGCCGTCTTTCTGGACTACGGGCACTGGCACTTGATCGCCAGACTCGAACAACCATGGCTTCAGAGCCTTGGCTTGGGACTGTATGTGGCTGTCGCGATTTGGCAAACTTGGACGGATACTCACCTCGCGAGGTACTTCCGGCAGGAAAACCCTGAAACCGTTCCCATGGATCACGGCCCGTATCGCTACGTGCGCCATCCTCGCTATTCGGCTGCCATAGTTGCGAAGGTAGCGTTCGCATTGGCGTTAGCCAGCGTTTTGGGATGGGTGCTGGCCATAGCTTGGGCAATCCTGCTGCTGCGGAAGATCGCGGTGGAGGAAGCTCATCTTAGAACCCTGTTCGGCTCCAGATACGAAGCGTATTCGCAGAGAACCGCCAAGGTGCTCCCGGGAATTTATTGAGGAGCATGCCCCGTGGTCGCGTGTCGGGACCGGCATCTCCCTCGCCAAAGCGGTTGCTGTTTTGGATAACAACGAAGCGCACATGCCAGTTCGCCACTGCGCTGAGTATGGAACGGCCCATTCCATCCTCCTCAGTTCGCGCTTCGCGCAATCGGTTGTCATGAATGATTCCGATAGTGGCTCAACGCGGTACAACGACTCGTGCGATGGCGCTCAGGCCTACCCCCCGGCCGCAATCGGTCGCGTACAACAGAGTCCGCGCACTCTCCCATGAGGGCGAGATCGCGTTGCACGTCGCATGGGTGAGTTGCTGCTCAAACCCAGTTAAGAGTTCGCGCACGACCAAATGCCACGATCCTTGGTCGCGTCGGCTGAAGGCTAATCGTTTGCCATCAGGTGAGATGGAAGGATATCTCGCAGGATGCGGAAACCCGGCTAAAGCGGCAAGCTCTCGCGTCCCACGCTTCAGGAGGAATAGACGGGGATCGCTCACGTTGCCGGCGGCCGTGATCACGTCACCTTCGGAGGTAACGGTCGCGTCGATGGGATTGTAAATGCTCGGCACAACCATCTGCGGGGCATACTTGGAATCGGTCGTTGACAGCCAAACTGCATTCCTTCCTTTTTCTTCCCGGATGAAAGCCAACCATTTTCCGTTGGGCGAGAGCGACGGCTCCTGCCCTTCGGATAAAGTGTCGGGTGCCAATCCGAACCGCTCAACTGGAAGTCGCACGATGAAAGATTGGCTGCCGGTCAATTCCGCGTAGAGTAGCGGGCTGGTCTCAGCACCAGCGACAGAGAGCACATCGCCTGGCAGTTGCAGGTCACGGAAATCTCCATCCTGCAGAAATACGGCCCCGTACCCCTTGCGTTGCATCAGCGTAAGGGCGAGGCCGTCCGCTATCGGAACGGGATCGGCGGCGCGGTATCCATTCGGGGGACTGGGCAAACGTCTACTGAAATCCTCAGTCCGGCCTCGTACTGAACGTAAATTGAGAACCGTAAATATGATTCCGAGAACCAGACCAGAGGCCAGCCATCGTCGGCCGAAATGTAACTCGCTGCCAGTCGAGGCGGCGATCAGCAACAGGACATAAAGCGCACTTGTTGCCGCCAGTCTTAAGATCGGAAGCAACCTCAGAAGAACGCCCGGTAGCGGTGCGCAAGCCATTAGATAGAGCGCCAGGAAAAGGACCGCCTTGACTTTGCTGTTGGATTGCATAAGCGCATCAAACCCGACAATGGCCGTGAAAATCAGCACAGAAGGATGATAGATTCCGCTTTGGGAAGAGAGCAGTAAGGATAATGGGACCAACGCCGCCCAGTCCAACGCGATCGCCCGTCTTGTGTTGCTCTTGCCAATTGACAGCAGAAATCCCAAAACAACGATAACGACAGTTGCCGCTTGGATTAAAGCGTACAACCGGGGCGAATCGAGGAGCGGCGAAGGATTCAACTCGGGCTCGAAAAGAAAAAGATGGCTCCAGAGAGTGGTGAATGAACTTCTCTCAAGATAGTAGTAAGGTCCGAGCCAGTCTCCGCGGGGAATTTGGGGCACGACTTCAGAGAGGAACACGCGGTGCACCTCCAAACCAAGGACGCTCACTGAAGCCGCGGCGAGCACTGCAGCGCCAAGAATCATCCCGGCCGCTGAAAGCCAATTCCGTTTCCACAGAAACAGGATAAGAAAGAGACCTGGAAAAATCTTTAACATGGCGGCCACCCCCAGCAACGCTCCCGCCGTGAATGGGCGCTCAAGATGGAAAGCGTAATAGGCAACGCAGATCAAAAGAAGTATGAGTGCGTAATATTGGCCATATAGGAAGTTCGTATGCAATGGGACAACGCACAATAGCGATATGAGAATCAGGCGGCGCCAGCGCACTTCCGTTGCTCGCCGCAACGCCGACAGAGCGAGCGCCATGAATCCGAGATTCACAATTAACCAGACACGCTTGGCGGCCAGTGGTGACAGACCAGTGAGCGGCAATATCGGAAGGGCGCATATCGGCGGATTGGGAGCAAAACTTACGAGGCCGTCATGGACTCCCAAATGATCATTCTGGCGCTGAAACCACGTCCATTCGTAGATGCGGTCGAGCGGGATGCCGTGGCGGTGAAGTGACGCTGCCAGATAATAGTTCGGAAAATCGGTATTCAGGGCGCGCCATGCCGGCACAAAACTGTGTTCGATAAACAGCACGGCAAGACTTGCGACTAAGAGCCATTCAACAACCGGCTGAAAGCGAAGTCGCGCCCGCGCAAGCCTGGAAGTCGAGCCTAACCTTCCTCCGCTGCCGAGATCCTGCACAAGGACTTGCAATTTAGAATCTCTCGGGAATACCGTAACTATCTCCTTTCCCAGATCTCCTCTCCGTCAGGGAAAGCTCGAATGGGCATGTATCGTGCGAGAAGATAGGATCGAAGTGGAACAATGTGCGTAGTCCACGGACGACGAGAATCCGTCGGATAGTCCAACCGGGCCGACCAGAGCACGTAGCGCACTTCCTTTGCTTCCAACTGCTGAACCGCTCGTTGGGCCCATTGTGGGTCCGCCATTGTGCCTGCTGTATCCAGAAACACAGGATTGCGCAGCTCCAAAGGAATGTACAGACCCGGCCAACCGGCCTGAAAGACAAACTCCCCTGGCTTGGTGTGCTGTTTAAACCAGAGTAGCTTCTCGGATTCCTGGGGGTTAGTCGCGCTTGTGCCCGCGGGGAGCGCAGCCAACACATAGTCAGAGTGTTGCGCCGACCACGTTTCCTGAAACGCGAGGCATGCGATTGTAATCGAGACCGCGGTTACGGCATAGCGTCGAGCCCTGGGTGCCCTGCTGAGTACCCAAATAAACAGAATGATTCCTGCCATGGACACGGCGTAAAGCCGGAGCCAGTTAAGGCTGAAGATTAATTCCGCCAACAAACAAGAACCCACCAATGACAGCAGAGCGACCTTGTGGTGGCGAAACGTCGGGCAGTGCGGTTCATTCCAACATCGCCACAGCACCAGCGTATAGACGACCGGAAGCATTACGTAAACAAAAATGTACTGGCCGTACTGGCCGACAAGAGACGCGAGGGGCCGGCTTCGCCAATCGGGAGACTCCGGCATCCCGAGGAGTGCGGTTTCCGGCCTGTGCACCATAACTTTGCGGACATAAGTGACCTGAAAGTACCAAAGCTGTTTCAAGCCGACCGTGGCAATGAAATACGCATTGAGAGCAAGTAACGTAAGGACAAAGCTGAACAAAAGTACTCTCTCGCTCCTCCAAAAGTCTTGCCACGACCGGCCGGTACGGTACCGTTCCCAAACCAGGAATACAGTAACGGCAAGCAACGCTGCTGCTCCGTGTGTCTGGGTAAAAAACGAGGCCGCGCCGAGCATTGCTCCTGCAACGCCTAGTCTCCTGTTGTTGGTCCGTCGCGTCAGGACTGCGGCGGCACCCATGATGATCAGTACGCTAAACCAATGGTGCGTGGCATTCAACAGTCTGGTGTAAATAAGGGTGAGAAACAAAAGAGTGGCGAGCAGGGCGAGTCGGCGCTCCATGACTTCTTTGGCAATTGCGAAACATACCCAACACAGGGCCACCCCTAGCACAATAACCGCAGCGTTCAGGACCCAAATTCGGGGTCCGAACAACTTGAATAATGCGAAGTAAAATAGGTCCGCGCCCGGCGGGGTAAACTGGAAGAAATCCAGATATGCCCGTTCGCCATACAGCATTCGCTGTCCATTCACCCAAAAAAAGACCTGGTCTCCACTCAGCAGGATGGGAATGTTTGGCAGGACAAACAGGTTGAGGTAAAGGTAAATGGCAGTACCCAGCAGCATGAGGTACACCAAGGGATCCCCCCCGCGTTGCCGCAGCGTGGAGTCCGTGTCCTCGTCGGAACGCGGCTGCAACCGCTCCTTCGCCATCATCATTTTCACGTAACTGAAGGCAATTACCCAGGCCGCCATTCGCCGAAAGCATCGAGGATGCTATGTCTCAGGTGCAACTCGGGGCTGTTTCCGGCTGCAGCCTTTTCGCGTCCACACTCGGCTTGGGTAGTCTCACGATATTCTTCAACTGGCGATTGAGCCATAGTTCAATCGGGAAACTGTAGAAGTCGTGATTCAAACGCACGCGAGCCGGATAGGCAGTGAGATGTTGAATTGCCTTCGCAAAGCGGCCGTGGCCAGTAGTCGCGATGGGAGCGCGATCAAAGGCGATGCGCAGATAATCTCGCATAGTTTGCACGCGCTGGTGATCTTTGCCTTTTAGCCAGGGCAGAACCGTATAGCGCGGGAAATAGTCTACCCACGCCTCAAAGGACTTGGGAACTTCGATGCCAAGTTTTGCCGCCTGGTGAAAGATTGGCGAACCCGGATAGGGAGTGAAGATGTTGGTCCAGAACTCGGCGCCGGGAAACTTCTGGCAGATATCCATCATGAAGTTGACGGTTTCGCGCCGTTCTTTCGGTCCCTCGCCTGGGAAGCCAAAAATGATATTGAAGGACGGAATGACCCCAGCTTTTATGCAACGCTCGGTTGATTGGTAGATGTCCCCGAGTATCTGAAAATCTTTGTTCATTGCCTTCATCACAGTAGGCGAGGCGGTTTCGATGCCTTGGCAGATTTGATGAAGTCCAGAGCGGCGTAAGAGCGTTAACTCATCGATGCTGAGGCGGGCGGTCAGATTGGTTGTGGCTTGAACACTCCACTTGAAATTACCTCCGGCGCGAATCAACCCTTCTGCGATCTTCAGCGACCGGTCGAGGTCGACCAGAAAATTGTCGTCAGCCATCCATAGTAGTTCGAGCCTGTAACGCCTGCTCAGTTCGATGGTCTCTTCCACAACCTGCTCGACCGGCAGCGAATTCCATTTGCGTCCGTACACCCCCGCATTGGTGCAGTAGAAACAGTTGAAAGGGCAAGCGAGACTGGAAACATACATGGTCCAGCGGCGTCCGCAAACTTTTTCATACGCATCGAAATCCGCAAGGTGATATGCCTTGGCTGGCATTTTATCAAGCGTCTTCAGAGGACGTTCCGGGGTCAGGTGCAGCTTGCCGTCCCGCTTGAACCCGATGCCCAGCACGTCGTCCAGAGGAGCATCGTCGCGCAGGCGGTCAGCAACTTCGAGCATGCTGTCTTCGCCTTGCGCCCGAACGATTATGTCCACGTATGGCGCCTCGAGAGTCTGGCCGGGTAGCAGGGACGGGTGCCACCCTCCCAGGATCACGGGGAAGTCAGGGTTCCATTTCTTGATTGCCTTAGCGACATCCACGGTCTCTCGGATCATCGGACCAGTCACCACGGAAATTCCCAGGCACAGCGCATCTTTTACTTCCTCCATGATCCGCTTTTTGTAGTCGGGGGTAATCGTCGAGTCGATGATCCGAACGTCGTATCCCGCATTCAGCAGTGGAGTGGAGATGGCAAGGATGCCTAAGGGAGCCGTCGCTTCTATGCTGGAAAACGAGGCGACAAAAAAGACGATCTTTTTCGACGATTTCACGGGAGTGCCTTTCAGTGTTTCATCTTGACGGGGCCCTGGTGCTGCTGGTCCTGGCCATGCAGGTTTGATCCAGCGCTCGACGCCACTTGTCTGATCAGCCCGAACTGCCGGTGCACACTGCGGAAGTCCGGACGCGGAACCTAAGTCGAGTAGCCAAAGGTAGCAACCTGCCTCGCGGCGGTTGTCTCCAAATTGTCAACATTCTGCAAAATCCCCGTGACTATCGTTCTCGCCTGCCATTGAACCTCTTTGCATCTGGGAGAAATGACAGATTTTTGACAATTGCGTGACAAATGCCCTTCCCCCAAAACCTAAGTTGAATATTTCAGCCCACATGCGATTGCATTGAGAGAAATGCCTCGGAAGAAAAAAGTCGTACTGTTTTATCCACCCTACGATGGGCCTCCGTTGGGAGCGCCGTTATGTCTGCTGGCGCTCGCATCCCCACTGCTCGAAGCTGGATTTGAAGTCAGACTGGTGGACAATCTGATGTCACCGGACTTCGAAAATGTGATCCTGCGCGAGACCGAAGACGCGCTCTGCCTGGGCGTATCGATCCTCACCGGCCCGATGATCGGTTCCGCAATCAGGATGGCGAAAAAGGTCCGGCTGCTTCGCCCCGGGCTGCCGATTGTGTTTGGCGGCTGGCACCCCACGCTGGTTCCGGAGCAGACGCTTAAACCTGATTTCGTGGATGCTATCGTCCGCGGGCAAGGCGAGCTGACGCTGCTCGAACTGGCGCAACGGCTGGCAGACGGTCACGACTTGCACGGCGTGCGTGGCCTGTCATTCAAGGACGACACCGGAATCCATCATGAGCCGGAACGACCCGTTGCGAACATCAACGATCTGCCGGCGCCCGCATACCACCTGGCGAGTGTCGATGTTTATGCTTCTGCCAGTGGCGTGCGGCAACTAGCTTATGCGAGCAGTGTTGGCTGCCCCTATGCCTGCAATTACTGTACCGACATGGTCTTTTACAAGCGTCGCTTCAATGCGTATCGCGCCGACCGCGTAGTCAGCGATCTCGCTGAACTTGTTCCGCGCTACGGCATTGAGGAAGTCGCACTCCTCGATTCCAATTTTCTGGTTGACATGAAACGGGCGGTCGCAATCGCTCGAGGAATCGTCGCCAGCGGCGTCAAATTCAACTGGGATTTTCAAGCTTCGACTGACTTCGTGGCGAGGATGAGCGAAGACGACGTCCGGTTGTTAGGTGAGAGCGGCGTAAACCACATGGGATTTGGCACGGAATCAGCTTCCAAAGACGTTCTCGCCTTGATGAACAAGAAACATGAGCGCATAGAGGACATGGTCGACACGGCCCGCAAAGCGGAGCTTGCGGGTATTCACGTTACCTTTAACGTGATCCTCGGATATCCGGGCGAGACTGAAGCAGATCGCCAACAAACGTTCCGCATCATGAGCGAGATCGCCAGGGAATACTGGAACGTCAGTTTTTCTCCCAACATCTTCACTCCCTACCCCGGCATTCCGATATGGCCGCAACTAAAGGAAATGGGACTGCGCGAACCGCAGTCATTGGAGGAATGGGAGATTCTCGCGTTGGGGGTTAACGTTCTCCCGTGGCTACAAGGCGAAGAACTACGCCGGCTTCGACGAAGTCTCGAGTACTTCCTGCTGAACAACCAGATCCGAAAGGCGACGAAGAGAAGCGCCTGGTTGCGGCAAGGTTTCCGCAGGGCGCTGGGCGCACCAGTACGCTGGCGCATCAATAAGAATCGCTACTCGTTCCCTTGGGAACTGTATGTTTCCCGTGCCGTCGAGCGAGTAACGACCCGGCGATCGCTCCTAACAGGTCAGAAACTAAGTGACCGCATGCAGGAAGTCTGCTGACGTCGTAACTTATTGCGATTGTCTGGCTCTGGCCAGTGCCTCCCATGGCTTTGTTCCGGCAGTTCTTTTCGGCGGCAGGAGCGCCCAGCCTAGCCCTGCACGAGATCCCTAACCGAATCATGGTGGCTTGACTGCGCTAGGCACGCGACCGCTTTGTTCAAGCGCCGCCAGCGCGCGACTTCCCAGAGATATCGCAGCCCCGTGGTCACATGGAAAAGGAGTCGGATCAGCATGCGCTTGATTTGGCGCTTGCGTCCTCCGGTGTTTGTCGAAGACTTGGTTGTTATCGAGGTCGCCCTCTGGGAGAAACGCTCCCAGGGGAATAGTCGAATCCGGATTCGGTGTCTCCGGGCCCGGGTATCAGGAAGATATTGTTGATGGAGAAAGAGGACAAGCTTCGCGGCTGAGAATAGGCTGAATTGGTCAGGTTGATTTTTCCCAAACATCCACGTCCGTGCATAGTTTTCGATCCAGATTCGAACTGTAGGACGAAGGTCTCTTGCCCAACTCCTGAAGGTGCACGGAAGAGGCGCTCGGAAAAACTTCGCGGCTAACTCAGCAATGACTACGACCATCTCGCGCAATTGCCAGTCACCTCCGATGCGACCCTGGACGCCTTCCCATAGCGAGATGTCGGTCGCTCGCTGATTGAGAAAGTATCCAATCTCGTACAGCCAGGACATTCGGACCCAGCCCGTCAAAATATGGTTAAAAGCATGGATGACTTGAAGCAGGAATGCGTCTTCCTCAGGCAATGCAGGAAAAGTCAAACCCTGCCATCGATGAGTTCTGACGTTGTCCACGGAGAACTTGGGTTCGGCTAGAGGCACGCCATGGAAATCGCTGTCCCAGAAGGCAAGGCGCAATTCGACCGCGTGGGGAGCGTGGGCCTCGTATTGCTCATCGGCAGGCGGCGGTTCCCCTGCTGATGGCATAAAGTATGCGAATTCATTTGCCAACGAATTCTTCCGAGAGTATCCGGCATCCTGTAGCACGCGTTGCGCCGCTGGCAGAGAGTGATGATTGACCAGGTAATCGAAATCGCTTTGGTGACGCAGAGACGCATCGGGACAGAACTGAGGAACAAGCGACAGACCTTTCACAACGAGATATCTCACGCCCGCCTTATCAAACTGCTGATTGAGAGAACTAAACTGACGCGCCATGTGAGCAACACGCTGTTGGTTGGCGACGAGACTGTGCTCCAGGCGGGACAACACCTCCGTCGGAACGATTTCGGTAGCTTTTGTGCGCTTCAGTTTCTGTAAAAAGTACAAGGCCAGGCCAGCATCGTCCAGCCAGACGATGACGTGGCTCCACTCGCGGCGGCTGAATCCATTCAGTTGGTTAGGATGATCACTTGTCGTTTCTGAAAAACTCAGGAAATCGACGATGGCCTCTGGCAGAGTTCGACTCACGACTCCACCTCAGCCAGTTCCCTTCGAGGCTCTGTCTCTCTCGGGGCAAGCCTAAAATGGCAAATCAGGACCGCGGGCGCTTGACACGCTCGTGGGAACAAATGGCTCTTCCCCCCTCGGGCAAAAATTGGCTTCTCCGGTTCGCCGAGGCATAGTGGCACATGCGTCAGACACTCGAATCCTCCGGAATAGAAAGCTCGGATGATCTCTTCAGCCGTGCGAGGAGACACCTCGATTTGCGTGGCACCACCTGAATCACGAAAGCCCGTTCGCCATCCCCGCGCGTAAGCCTCAGGGTGAAGATCACTGACAAAAACATCGGCTCCCGTCTTCGTCACTCGCGCCAACTCGCGCACTACTACCGCCAAGTTCCGAATATGGCCGAGAGCGAATGAACAGACGACGAGATCGAAAACCGAGGCGCGAAACGGAAGTGTGTGGCAGTCGGCTCTCAAGAGTCGTCCACAAATTGTTTCCTTCCTTCCTGCGACCCGAAGCATGCCGGCAGAAAAATCAACGCCTATTCTTAGTCCGCCGCCACGAGAGGCAAGCTTTTCGAGCCACCGCCCAGTGCCGCAGGCGAGATCAAGAACGTGTTTGCCGCTCAAGTCAGGAAGGAGGGCTGCGAGCTTACGTTCTTCGAGATGGAGCAGGGGATTAGGTGCATGGTCGTAGGTCGGAGCCCAACGCTCATAACCTTCTTCAACCGAAACACATCCAGGCCCAACTGATGATGCCGCACCGCGATTCGACGAGGTTATACCGCTCGACGGGGTGGAGATCTGATTCACAGACTTTCTGCTTTTGGCTTCCGCAGGTCGATAAACTGCTGAGTCCATTTCAGTTCGAGCGGCGCGGCATAAACACCCAGGCGGTAGCGCCAACTGCTTAGCGCTTTGAGCGCGAGGCGTCCCCAGTTGGGAAGACGGATGTCTTGAACCGTCGGCCATCTGGACGAGACCACGAGTTCAAAGTTATCGATCAACTGCTTGGTACGAGGGCGCAGCCAAGGAGTTTGGGGGTCTTTCTGGGTAGCGAACCGCTGCCACTCGTCTGTTGCCCACTCATCCGGAGTAGTAGGAAACTGAAATGTACCTTCGATGTCTCCGTACATGCGCGCTCGCTGCGGAACCGGAGTGTAATGCTCGACAATGATCTCGGAATCCGGATTCAGCCGCTTCAGTTGGCGGATGAATTTGATGCACTCCCGTGTGTCGCCGTCTGGATCCTTGGGATTTCCGAAGATGATGGAAAATTCGGGAATAATGCCGAAACGCCGTATTCGAGAGGCCAGAGCTAGTGTGTCTTCGGCGCAGAGATCTTTGTTCATCTCTTTGAGGTTTTCGTTCGATCCCGATTCTGCTCCGAAAAAGATCATAGTGCTGCCGGCGCGGCGCAGGGCCTCAAAAGTGGCGTCTGAGTATTTCATCATGATGTCAGCGCGCCCCTCGCACCACCACCGCATCTTGAGCGGAGCTATCCGATCCGCCAGTTCACGGGTGTGATCTTCTCGCAAGAAAAAGTTGTTGTCATAAAACTGGATGGCATCGACTCCGTAGTTCTGCGCGAGGTGGCGCAGAATCCCTTCGGTCCGAGCGGGCGACTCCATTTTCTCGCGGCTGCCGGAAAAGTTGACCACTCCACAAAAGTTGCAGCGATAAGGGCATCCGAGGCTGGCCTGGTGAACCGCAGTGCGACGGCCCAGGAACGTGGGAAGAAGGTATCTCGCTACCGGGAGGCGGTGATAGGGATACCACGGAAAATCATCAAGTCCTCTCATGGGACGCTCGGGATTGTGACGAGGGGTTCCGTTGGCGTCCTTGTAAGAGAGCCCATTAACACTCTTCAGATCGCGGTGTCCGCGAATTGCCTCCAGCAACTCGAGGAAAGTCTGCTCGCCCTGGCCGCGGACTGCATAGTCCACATAGCCTGCATTAAGAACAGCAGCCGTATAGTTCGTTGCGAAGTAACCTCCCCAAACGATGGGCAGGTGTGGGAAGCGCGCGCGAACTTCGCGGCAACTGCTCACGGCACCCACCGTCTGCGGTCCCGGCATCACCGTAACGGCCAGGAGATCAACGGAATACTCTTTAATCAGCGCAACGAGACTCGCGGTAGGGTCGGGATCGATGTTGCCATCGACGATCGCGTATTCTTCTTTGCCCTCCAGAACTGCTGCAAGCGCCAAGATGGACAACGGGAGGCGTCGGTTACGAGGCTTGGTTGCCTTCGGGTTATACAAGACGATCATGTGCTAGGTCTCACGCCAAGCTTTTCGTACTTGCAGGTCGGTGTTGGGTCACACGCCCGTTTCAACTGGAGGCTCGCCGGCGCAGTCAAGGTATCAATCGGCGGCGTGACATTTGTCTCTAATTTGTCAACATTCTGCAAATTCGCCGTGACCTCGCTCCATCAGTCGGCGTCCATCTCCTAGTGCCACTAAGAAGTGACAGAAATTTGACAATCTGCTGACAAACCGGCACTCCCATCTGTCCTACATTTGGTTACTTCTCTTGCACAGGGGCGTATGCGCTGCGATGCGGCCGACCGCGGTGACTTTGCGAGGGCGTAGTGACGAGAGTGGTTTGGCATCTCATGCTTCTTCGGAGACGGGTTCTTTGATCGAGCTGGGGGTTAAGCGGGTGTTGCAGGAACTTTGCTGATATTTTTGCTACCGACGAGCGAGGCGCAACTAACGTGGCTGACGTTCTGCTGACCCATTCCTACCACCTTTATTACGACCGCAAGCAGACGCGGAAAATGCAGCCTTATCCTCCGCTCGGCACCCTGTATGCGGCCGCCCTGCTGCGAAACGCGGGCTTCTCCGTCGCGGTCTTCGATACCATGCTCGCCAATCCGGAGCAGGAATTTCAGGCGGCTCTCGACGAGCACCGGCCCCGGGTAGTCGTGGTTTATGAGGACAACTTCAACTTCCTGACGAAGATGTGCCTCACACGCATGCGGGAGGTTGCTTATCATATTCTTGAGGTCTCGCAGAAGGCCGGGGCCACGGTCCTCGTCAACGGTTCGGACGCCTCCGATCACGCTCTGCAGTACCTGCGGAAAGGCTTCCGTTGCGTATTGTTGGGCGAGGCGGAATGGACGTTGCTGGAGATAGTCCAGCATCTCTTGCAGGGGAAGAATGGGGGAATGGCTCAGACTCCGGGCCTCGCATATCTGGATGATCAGACCAGGGAACTTGTCCGGACTCTGCAACGCCCGCTCATGCGCGATCTTGATCTCCTGTCATTTCCTGCCCGCGACCTGATCGACGCCGATCGATACCGTACGGCGTGGAAGACTGCTCATGGCTATTTCTCGCTGAACATTGTAGCCAGCCGTGGTTGCCCTTACCGCTGCAACTGGTGCGCGAAGCCGATTTATGGCGACTCGTTTTCTGTGCGGTCGGCGTGGAGCGTCGCGGAAGAAATGCGGCGCTTGAAATATGACTTCGGAGCTGAACACCTATGGTTCGCCGATGACATTTTCGGTCTCCGAGCCAAATGGGTCCACGAACTTGCGGTGGAAGTCGAGAGGCTGAACGCTGCTGTACCTTTCAAAATGCAGTCCCGTGTCGATTTGATGACCGTTGACACCGCACGCGCCTTGCGGCGGGCGGGTTGCGCCGAAGTCTGGTTAGGTGTCGAGTCTGGATCGCAGAAGATTCTGGATGCAATGGATAAGGGAACCCGCGTGGAGCAGATCGCGAAAGCCCGGGATAACTTGCGGAACGAGGGCATCCGGGCATGCTATTTCCTTCAGTTTGGATATCAGGGCGAGACCTGGGAGGACATCCAGAAGACAGTGAAGCTCGTGCAAGCCACCCGCCCTGATGATGTAGGAGTTTCGGTTTCGTACCCGCTCCCGGGAACAAAATTCTTTAACCGCGTGCAGGCACAACTCGGCGACAAGACCAATTGGTCGGATAGCGAAGACCTTTCCATGATGTTCCAGGGTGCGTACACAGATGAGTTCTATCGCGCCTTGCACGACGCTTTGCACGCTCAAGTTGACTCCTGGCACTCCAGCGACGCACAGTCCACCAACAAAGCGCAGAGTACGAACCTTGATCCAGACGTACTGTGGAAGCGAGTCGTGCAGCTTGAGAAATCGTGCCGCAGAGTTCGCCTCACCGAGGCGCCCAGTCTTGACCGACAACAGTTGGTGCAATTGCAGACAAGCCCTGGCCTGACTTGCGGCGACGACTAATCACGCGCAAATCGAAACATGGACATACTTCTCACTCACGGTTATTTCCTTTACGAGGATCCCAAGGAGCTTCAGATCATGAAGCCGTACCCTCCGCTGGGAATCCTGTACATTTGCGCACATCTCCGGAGCAAAGGCCTGAGTGTTGAAGTGTTCGACTCCACGTTCTCATCGCGCCATGAACTCTTTGCATTGCTTCAGCAGGGTCCACCATCGATACTCGGCATTTATTCGAATCTGATGACCCGGCCCAACGTCATCGAGATTCTGCGA